>WLWD01000500.1_pt1 | contig 52791 bp, 39 predicted proteins | sample 6712731 | NCBI WGS metagenome assembly WLWD01 (sample SAMN12718690, study PRJNA576275) | sponge metagenome | isolation source: marine sponge | host: Mycale hentscheli | place: New Zealand: South Island, Marlborough, Capsize Point | collected 2014-11-01
GTGGGAGACAAGGGACGAAGTAGCATTCCGGCGAAGTTACCAACCATCACTACTTCAGCAGGCAATTTATTACATTAAACTAACTCATAGAGTAGCTGGTCCATGTCACGCACACATACATGTATGTGGTAGAGTGTCACCCTTGTCACATTTATATTTGGTAGTGTAAGTGTACCTCAGTGTTTGTATATCCTTTTCATGCTTGAGTCAGGCAGCAATGGTGGGGTCGGAGAGTGAACAGTCCCTTAATGGGATCAGCAGGAATCCACCCCTGCTATAAGATACCCACACTTGGATTGAGGTAAGCCATAACAATGTTTCCTCCCTACCTTATCCTAGTCCTAGGCTTTGGGAGGTATGCAGGCCGGCTACACCAACCTGCATCATCTTTGGGCCATAAGGTCCCAGCAGATGCTGGAGGGAATACTGCCGTGCATCAGGAGACCTTCCCCCCAAAGCCAGTGGAACCCCCAGCTCACGTGATGGTGTCTTGGAGCAATTAACAGCCAGCACGTGCGCTGGGGGGGCATGGCCAGCCCTACCTTGGGCAAAGATAGTTTGTTAGGGAATGCTACGAGATACTTGCCAATTGCCAGGTATGTGGTGACAATAGTTAAATAGAAGTTAATGTAATTAAATGCAGTTAACTAGGGGAACAGGTTATTCCTTACGGTCATTGCCCACGCGGTGGGCACGTGCGAATCAGGTGCAGCACCGCTCGTATTGGCGACGCGGGTAAGCAATTGCCACGTGTCAGAGGTAGCATCAGTTATTGAGGTAGTGCGCGGGCACTAGGCAGTTAGGCAGCAGCTACTAAGTGTGTCATTCTCCCACCAAACCACCCCAATCTCCTCCACATAGTAGAGTGTGTCCGGGAGAACTGACAGGCAATTGTGAGAATAATTCCACCAACTCGATTGGTGTGATGTTAGGTCTGGCCATAAGGTCCCAGCAGATGCCGGAGGGAATACTGCCGTGCATCAGGAGACCTTCCCCCCAAAGCCAGGGGAACCCCCAGCTCACGTGATGGTGTCTTGGAGCAATTAACAGCCAGCACGTGCGCTGGGGGGGCATGGCCAGCCCTACCTTGGGCAAAGATAGTTTGTTAGGGAATGCTACGAGATACATGCCAATTGCCAGGTATGTGGTGACAATAGTTAATAAAAATAAAGAATAGTGAGCTATTCTCTTCGCACAGCTACTTTTTTGAATTTGAAAACAAGGAGCTAGAGGTCAAAGGGCATGCCGGGGACTCTCCCTTAATACTTGGACCTTCAGAAGGAATTCAGAAAGTAGTAAACAAGGCCACAGAGTTCATGTATGGAGAATTGCATTGAATTATAAATGGCTACAACAATAACATTATGGTTGTACAGTTACCACAATTTCAGGAAAAAAAGTTAAAAAAAAATTGGTTGAGTAAATAAACAGATTTTTTTAAACAACCATGAACCTGTAAAAAAATCATGATAAGTGATAGACATTCACCATCAGTAAACAGTAATTTGAATTGATAGCCATCATTGCATGCCAAAACAGAATCAAACAAACAAACACAAACACAATAAACAAAGAAAGAAAAAAAAGAATTCAAATATGTAAAACATGCTGGAAATACACTTACGGGGTATCAAACATCTTTTTACAAAGTTCACTCAATCTTACCCCATGCAAAGTCTCCTTCCCAAAGAATAGCCATTTAAAATAAAGCACCAAAGGTGCGAACTCTCAGCGCTACTTAAAATAGCTAGGTGTTACAAAAAATAATCTCAGACCAAAAGAATAATTTTATTGACTATTAATCAAGCATCAATATAGCTCGAGCAATGAAAACGGTACATGTAAATGCCATCTTCATAAGAGACAACTTCGCGAGCTTCCAAGCAGAATAAAGTAAGCTACTGCTGGCCATAATAAATTAATTGCTCACGTGACACAATGATAGGGAGCATTACCCACAAAAGTTAGTACCTATGTAGCTACATGGAGCTGAAAGCTTCACATTTTTTCAAAAATCAGCTTGAAATTAAAAAAAAAGTGTCACAATGAGAGGTTTAAATAGTCGTTCTGAGTAAGTTCACACCTAAATCAATGATTAATTGTCAGTAATTTCCAAAATCAGAGTGTGACAACAGACAGGACGACTACTAACCCTCACGGTCATGCACGCTGAGGGATGATAGCATAATGACAATTGCAGTAACATTAAAGCATAATCTTGTGAATTATTCTTCAAGCCTGACCAAATAATAAAATCTTACATGAAACCCTAGTTCAACTAAAGCTATGCTAATGGTGTGCAATATTTGGAACCTAGTATTTTGTGTCCAAATACTAGGTTCCAAATATTGTTTCTACATACAATATACTATTCCAAAAATGTCGCGAGATCCTGAAGTTCATCCAGTAGCACACTATTCATAAAAGGTCCCAACCCTTACTCTGGGTTTTCTACACTGTACTCTTTTTCTTTATTACTTCTAATCACTAACAAACTGTCTCACCAAAGCCGTCCCTCTAAATGTTTCACGATGCTGTTTTAGTTTTTCTTGTGCTAATTGAAAAATCATGGTAAATTCCAGGTGATTTGGTATACAATCAATGAAACTTCTAGTGTGTGTGTGTGTGTGTGTGTGTGTGTGTGTGTGTGTGTGTGTGTGTGTGTGTGTGTGTGTGTGTGTGTGTGTGTGTGTGTGTTTGTTCCACCCTACATATCTTCACAATGATATTTTTAGGTTTATTTCACCTGTATTGCCGAGCACATTACCCTTGAACGGTCAAGTTAAACACTTTTTGGGTTTTACAGTTACCTACCCCAGAGACGTTCGCAGTTAGATTTACAAACTTAGCAGAGTTAATTTTTTTAGTGGTGGTGGTAAAATATCTTTGTTCATGCACCGTTTGCCACAGCTATGTGTCTTATGTAACAGATTTGTTCTTGAAAATTCACTGCCAAGTAGTCCAGTCACTCAGAGAATACAATGTAATGCTATAACTACTAGAGCTCTGGTACAATAGAGCATTTTGAATGGAGCTGGAAAGGTGGTTAGCTTAAATAAAATCCTTTGGTTTAGCAATTCTTACCCATATCATCCTAGGAATCTTGATTGCTTACCCCTTGAAAATCTTTTGTCAAGTCGCGAAGAGAATACAATGTAAGTCTTGTGCTGGTATACCCAGTGAACAAATATGTATGTGTGTATAAAAGTGTGGCATGTTGCTAAAGAATAGCACAAATTAATAATCTAAACAAAAACAACAACAGTTAACTAACAAATGAATATGAGAATCTAGCATTCATTTCAGCCGGACCAGCTCGCTTGCCATTTGTGCTGAGCACATCATTAGTATATTCAATAACTTAAACCAACATTTTGACTACAAAGACTACTAAAGTCAAAATCTCTGTCTTGATTTTATTGTATACATACACACATACATAAACAGCAAGATAATTAGTGGCGCATGCTTATTGTGTAAATCCTGCATGACAACTTGGACAGACAGCCAGCAAACTGAAGCTCTAAACTGATGTCTTCACTAAACCTGAGGTTTTCTGGTTTTATTGGGACATGTAAAGCTTTCTTATATTGGGATATATTAAACAGTGAGCATGTGCCACCAGGTATCTTTTTATTTATTGATAGAGAGCTCGACAGTGAGAATTTCAAAAGTAGGTATGATTACTGTACCCATTTGTAAGTTCTAATTTTAAATGGTTGTTTGCTTTTATGTCCAAGTGGCTATGTTAGCTATACAATATAGACTATATAATTACATTAAAAAGTTATTAATTTGACTTGGTTCATTAAACTTCAAAACTGTCTCAGTCACTGACAAGAGGGTGTGGTTAAGTGGGTGTGGTTAAGTGGCTGCATCAATCTGATTTGGCTTCCTACACCTCTGGGTTTAATTGTACACCAGTCTGATTTTAATACACAAAAAAAATTGTCCGATGTCTTCGTGGATGTCTCCGAGTGAATGCCTTCACGATCTGGACGAGTTGGTGGTCTTGCCACTCCTGGACGAATCCGCAGAAAGGAATTCCACTTGGTAGGTGCCCGATGTCTTGGGGGACGTGTAGATTAAGGATCTTCAAGGACTGTCGTCGCTGTGAAGAATCCCACCGCTGCCACCAAATGTGGGCTTGCTCAGGAGAGTTGTCACTCTGCTTGGCTTGCTCGCACCTGACGACAGCAAAATAGTTGCTGCCACCAGAGTCAAGGTCCTCTCTAGCTACCCAAGGCGAACCACTGACCAATCCTCAGGCTAGGTCTTGCCACAATGACACAAAACTCAGCTTTAAATACAACACAGAAACCACACCTACAAGTTACACGAAAGGCTGCAAAGTTCCTGCTCTGCTACAGACATGCACACATGCATACAACATTCCTACATTTATTAACACAACTGACACAAATAAATTATGACCACACATGACTACACAATCAACTGCTGTTCTCATGATACAGCATAAACAATTAATGTTCACACACACACACACACACACACACACACACACACACACACACACGTTCCTTGTTCTTCCTTCTTCATGTGGGTGTGCCCACAGTGGGGAAAGAGTAAAGTTGAATTCTTGGGTCATTTTATTGGTGGAGGAAAGGTCGCAGTGCCAGAATCGAGAATAGAGGCAATGAAAATTTTCATACGACCAGTGATCAGGAGAGATCTGAGAGCCTTCCTGGGGACTGTGGGCTATTACCGACGGTTCATACAACACTTTGGTGAATATGCTGCATTGCTCACCCCATCCACATCCTCAAAGGCACCTGGCAAAGTTGTGTGGACTCCGGAGATGGTAGAAGCTTTTCGTAAGTTATGTGTATCATTGTGTGAATTTTCTGTTTCAAATGTTCCTGTGTCTTCGGATGTGTTTGTGTTACACACCGATGTAAGTGGTCGTGGTGTGGGTGCTGTTTTAAATATTATTAGGGATGATCGTGAAGTACCAGTGGCTTTCTACAGCAAACAACTGAGGGGAGCAGAGGTGCGCTATTCAGCTACTGAACTTGAGGCACTGGCAGTAGTGAAGGCTGTAACTCATTTTTTACCATACTTTTATGGACGCCACTTCACAGTTGTGACAGACCACCTGGCCCTGACCTCTCTCATGAAGTCTAGGATCCTCAACAGACGTTTACAGGGATTTGCTTTAAAATTGATGGAATATAGTTTTGATATTATTTACAGGCCTGGCCCCGACAATGATAATGCTGACGGCTTAAGCAGACAAGCCTGGCCAGATGAGGATGAAGCAGCTGTGGTCGTTCCTGGTTTCCATTCGAGCCCGGGCACGAATCTGAGCATGGGGGGATGTGGGAACGCCCACCAACCTGAGCAAGCCAGAGGTGCCCCTTAAATCAGGAGGTGTCCTTAACACAGAAGAGAACAATAGACTTAGTTGTGTGTGTATGTGTGTGCATAGTCAACAAGTGTTGTAGTCATCAAGTTACACTTCATTCATGAACTTATTAGTAACTTCAGTTTTGTATAGCTTAATTAACATCACTTTTGTAAGAGTGTGTGTGTGGCATGGTTTTATATACCTTGGCCTTGCCTCATGCAACTCAGAGTTGTGCATTGCCAGATTTTGTTGAGATAGATTAACCTCTGTATCAAACACTTCTACAATCCTACTAGGACTAGGCTTAGGGCCGCCTAACTAAGGAGGGTAGAGCGTTAGCAGCAGGCCTCCATACTCAGCTCAGTCCATTGAGCAAGCCCCTCTATGGTGGCAGCGGGAAAGAGCTACTTACCCCCGACTAGTCCCACACTTCTTCAATGAGAGAACAACGTGTCGAGGCCAAAACAATTCAACATAATGACCACAAGGCAGAAAGAAGGGAGAGAGAGAGGGATAGAGAAGAGAAGACAACAAGCACTGGAAGAACACATTTTTATTGTACACACCAAATATAAAGATGATCTAAGAACAAGTCTGTCACTGCTAGTACTTGGCTTTGACTGCTCATTGGTGTCTTTGGCAATCTGATCAGGCTTACAGTAATTACGGCGGCAGTCCTGGTGTACCTTTTTACCACGTACAGTGTGAATACTGTCTTTCCTCAATTTACTGGCTTTGTTGATAGCTAGACTACCCTTTTCTCCAAGAGTTGATACAGATGAGTCTACAGGATGTGTGCAAATAGCGCAACATTGAGACACCTCCATGGCTGAAAAATATAAATCAACCACTGAACAACTGCGAGTAAACAAATAAGAAGCAACATACCTCCTATAGCTTGATTCAATATGTCAATATGTAGTAGATCCAAAAGAGCCAGTAAGCTCTAAATAGAGCCAGTTTTGCTTTCCCATTAAGAAAGCGTTCTAATTTATAATGGCATATAAAGAATGAAGAAGAGTAGTAACCTCAGCTGAGATTTGAAAGGGATACCTCAAACAGTTGTGACAGAAAATATAACAAAAAAGAGTGTCAAAATTTGTTTTTCATGACCTTACCTCCAAAGGATTCCTTAGGACTTTATGTTTATGTTAGTGAGGACATATTAATAACATGAAATAAGTTCAGTTTGCTTTCTTTAGTATGAGCTTGATCCAAAATTTTGTCTAAAATGACATTGACACAATCAAGTAGAAAAAACAATGGTAGATTTCATAGTGCATCATTGAATGATCCCAGCAATTCATTTATATAATGGTCTAAGAGAAATGATTTTGGTACCAAAATATAGCTCATTTAAAGAGCTTTTTAATGATGTTAACTTGAGACAATAGTTACTGTAATAAGTGAGTAGTGTGAACATTATTTGGAGCTGATGGTGTACTTGGGTTCAGCCTAACTGCATACTGCACACTGCACAGGGATTACAACTGAGGATTTGGGAGGAAGTTTGGAGAAGAATCTTCGCCATTTCATCACCTAGATAGAACCATGTTATTATAATCAACAAATAATTTCTATAACTATTGTTGCAACTAAGCTTATAGCTACTATCTGACCATAATTAAGTTTCCTAATGGTCCAAAGAATGTTTTGCAAGGTTTACTTTTTTTTACATACGAGGTATTTTGCCGAAAAAAAAAAAAGTACAGGATTCTTGTCTATTATTAAAGCTAACTTTACTAACACTGAACCTGTATATAGGTCTTACTTCAATACAGGCCTCTCAACTCACATGATTTGTGGTTTTGTGCATGTGGCACACAATTTCAAGAGCTTTCTGACTATAGGGGTTGAAGGCCCTCACGCTTGACTCCACTACAAGAGGAGTAACTAGAATTTTAGATGTCTAAAGAAACTGAACAATTTTTATTTCAGAAGGGACCCTAATTAGCTCACCACTTTTAGAATCGTTGGGGATATCATGTTTACAAGAAAATTCACAAGCTGGTTATATATATTTTTTTAACTTGAAGGTCAAACTCAGCTGTTTAGCCATGAATTGTCAGAAATTTTTTTGCCAAAAGTGGGCATGGTTGCAATAGTTTATCAGCCACTGCTCCCACTCCCCTCCTATCTCTACCTTCCTATGCCACTGCAATGCTTATACAATTCAATGTTCACACACATTATAGATAAAAAATTTTTTTGTTGTTGTATTAAAAATTTGGAATAGAGTAGCTTCATATAGCTAGTTAGTACCTGCATGGTGTGATCCTGCTGCTTACATCTACTTGTGTCCGTGTATGATTGAATATATGTTTCAGTTTCCTGCTTCTTTTGGCTGAAATAAGTCGACCAAAACACGGTGTTGACTGCACTTTATGAGCAGACTGATTACTCTGTTCAATCAGTGCCGAGAGCAGAGAAGGACATGTGGGACAAACGAATCGTTCTCGTCTTGTTGTGGACGTACTTATCCTTCACCATATTTTTCATTTCTGATATTATCACGAAAGTGTACACAGATGTCAGTTTACCTTACATAGTTATCACAGCATTCAGTCTCCCTGTAGCAGGTTTGGCATCTGACATCTGTTTGGGACGTTACAGAATTATTCGCTGCAGTCTGTGGACAATGTGGCTGTCACTTGTGGTCCTCAGTGCATGCATAAGTCTCAACATGTATGTAACGATCGAGTCTCAGGTCTACAAGATTGCAGTGAAAATAGTGGTCGGATTTTTAGTACTTGGAATGAGTGGGATATCCGCAAACATACTGCAGTTTGGAGTAGATCAACTTACTGATGCTTCATCTTCTGATATTAGTTCTTACATCAACTGGTACACTTGGGTTTTTAGCTTTGCTGGTATGATAGCCACTTTCACTCAGTACTGTTTCTGTGGAGACTACTTCAATCCTGCCACCAGTTTCTTTCTTCTTCCTCTCCTGTGCACTGTATCCATTGTTTGTGACATTTTCTTCAACAAGTGGTTAGTAAAGGAACCCATAGCAAAAAATCCATTCATACTTATATACCATGTTTTGAAATATGCAATTCAAAACAAGCATCCATATCTAAGAAGTGCATTTACATATTGGGAAGATAAGCCCTACTCCAGAATAGACCTAGGAAAAGCCAAGTATGGAGGTCCTTTCACTACAGAACAAGTAGAGAATGTAAAAACATTCTTTCGACTGGTTGCAATTATAATAACTGGAATTCCACTAGCAGTACTGATGCTTTTACTTTATCAAATAAATTATACTGTGAAATTCAACTTCCTAGAAGTGGTTGGCTGTAGAGACGGATTTGGTGCACAGTATATGGCAAGGTGTTACAAAGAAATAGCAGTGCAACACTCATCCTCGACAATAATCACCATTTCAATCCCGATTTTGGAATTTGGTATACTCCCGCTGCTTCACAAATGCAGCTGCTACTACAGAGTGAAGATTATGCATAAACTGATGTGTGGTATATTCCTTCTTCTGTTCAGTGAACTACTGTGTCTTGGTAGGGGAATTACAGATTATTATACTCTCAACAATAGTACTATGTCATCACCATGCTTCTTAGACAGTCCACAAGTAGATGTTCACAATGGTTTCTTTTGGTGGAACTTTACCAAGTACCCCCTTGTAGCTATTGCCGTATATTTTTGGGTCAAATCCTGGATTGAACTGATGTGTGCTCAGTCTCCTTATGCTATGAGAGGACTTCTTATTGGAATACTACTACTAAGTGAGGTCATTTGTTTTGGGTTAGCTACTGGAGCACTTGAGCTTGTAATAATGTTCAGTTCTCCTGATACAATGTGTGGCATTTGGTTCCATACAACTATTATAATTCTCATCCTTGTAACAGTCTTCATACAACTCACTGTCATGAAGTGCTATGTTTTACGTAAAAGGGACGACATTTTAAACAATGAACAGATTTTTGCTGAAAATTATTTTGAAAAATACCTGTCCATAACTTCAACTATTTGATATGTGAAAATGTGAAAAGATTTTATTGACCTCTCCCTTAAACACACACACACACAGATATAGTGCTTTGAAAAGAACAAATTGAAAACAGTAACACTAGCTACGTATTCACGTTAATTTATACCTAAAATACAATTGATTTTTATATTATAATTTTGTTTCATTTGTTATAGATATATGTAACTTACAATAGATTTGGATTTTGATAAAATAATTTTGATATGTGAAATTTGAAAATAATTTATTGACCTCTCCCTTAAACACACACACAAAGTTATAGTGCTTTGAAAAGAACAAATTAAGAACAATACCACTATGCATTCACTTTACTTTATACCTAAAATACAATTGATTTTTACATTATAATGTCATGTCTCATTTGTTATAGATATACATATTATGTAACTTACAATAGATTTGAATTTTGATAAAATAATTTTGCTTTCTCTTTGAGAACATTACATACACTTCCCTTTTTCAGCTCTTCTCACGCTTCTCAGTACGGTTGGGGGAAGGGGGTCTGGGTTGCGAGACAACTTTGCTGCACACCATTGTCTCTGTAAAAATGACACGGTGACAGGTGACCACATTTTGCACAGGGTACACCGAGAGCCGTGATTTGCACACGGAGAGCGGACGTTACGCACGCATTTTTGTTTGTTAGGTTTTCGTGCGGCCTGCCAAATTAATTACACACGACAACCGCAGTTGTGGGGTTTGTGCCATCCTATTATAAAAGAAGTAGGGAGTCGGCATTTCAGTCAACTCAACCATTTTTACTGGGCGTTTCTTCTCTGCACTTTATCCCATCAAACTTATTCTTCATTGCAATACTGAAAATTGAATATGGCTGATTCAGGTAACTCTTTAAAGAATGATCCTAATCCTATGTATAACAAAGCAATTGTTTCTTTTGTGTTTCAGTTTCAAGCTTCTCCAACACAGATGTTGAAATGGAACAGCAGCTACAGTGCTGCAAATGTGTATGTGAGAGCTGTCAGTGCCTTCCAAAGCAGTGTGAATGCAGTACCTGCCAATGCCTGCAAGACTGCTGTTCTGCCTCTCAACTAACCTGCAAATGTCAAGATCCCTGTCCTTGTAATCAGACTGAAGGAGGATGCCAGGAGTCTAGTTGTTGTCAATGCAGCAAGTGTGAATCTGGAACTTGCGAGTGTAAAATCTCCTGTTCCTGTAGTCAAGCTGAAGGATGCAAAAGAGACTTCTGCAAATGTACATCTGGAACATGTGAATGCAAATTTTCTGATTTATGAAGACTCTAGCTAGCTAGCTTCAAGTTGAACTTTATTGTTATTTATTTGGTGTATCTGTTTTTATTCAATCACTATCAAGAATGTCAATATAAATATACATATTTTACATGCCTTAATATTAATAATTTATTTAAAATATGTGAGGAGGATGGCCTGGGCTGACATTGCTGGATGCAATTCATACACCTTTGCTTACAACTTTTGTACCTTTAATAGAGGCTTCTCAACGGACTAGTGCAAGTCTCCAATGCTTGATAGGGAGAGTCTGCCTGGTGATAATAAATTGTAGACACAAGGGATCAGATTGAAGGGAATCTCTTAATGAATGTTCAGTAAGGAGGTGTGGACACGAGATTTCTCAGCAGTGGTGACACATACATAGGTTAGTAATGCCATAGCCATAGCAATTATCCTTTAGCAACTTAGGCAAAGAGTGGAATTCACAATTATAGTTACAAGTGAAGCGACTTGAAAGACACAGGAGGAATTTTATGGGCCTACATTTTGATATTACTAAGAAAATTCAGAAAATGATTCAGAGCTACATTTCTTCACATGTTTGCTTCAGCTACAAGATGTAAATAATTAGTGCACTTTAAGACCAATTAGCTATTTTTCATATGTGGAAGCATCTGTATACACACACTGACAGCAAAAAAAAAAAACCCACCACATTCATGCCACGACACTGACCTATCAACAAAAGGCCCTTGGTTTTGCACACGGACTTTGCACACGGACATCGTCAAAATTGCACACGGCCCGGAAACCCATATAGATTGCTCACGGGGTGCGTGCGTTACCCTAGCCCTATGACCACGAACACCCGATTGCACACGAAACACACGGTTGCACACGGCGAGGCCAACCGTTTGCACGCGGACACGACCACGAAATGGTCAGAATCGCGTTTGCTATAAAAGAAGTTGAGTGTCGGCTTTTTAGTATACCGTCTTCGCTGCCCCGTGTTATCTTAATCTCTAAGAACTTGCACCTTCATTGCTACAGTACAGAAAAGTGAAAATGGCAACTTCAAGTAAATCCTGCTTCTCCAACACAGATGTTGAAATGGACCAGCAGTTACAGTGCTGCAAATGTGTATATGAGGGTTGCTCAAGTGAGAGCTGTCAGTGCCTTTCAAAGCAATGTGAATGCAGTACCTGCCAATGCCTGCAAGACTGCTGTTCTGCCTCTCAGCTAACCTGCAAATGTCAAGATTCCTGTCCTTGTAATCAGACTGAAGGATGCCAGGAGTCTAGTTGTTGTCAATGCAGCAAGTGTGAATCTGAAACCTGCGAGTGTAAAATCTCCTGTTCCTGTAGTCAAGCTGAAGGATACAAAACAGACTTCTCATGTGAATGCAAAGTCATCTGCAAATGTACATCTGGAACATGTGAATGCAAATGTTCTGGTTTATGAACTATTGCAGCAACAACTGGAACTTCACTGTGTTATTTAATTTGTGTATTTGAATGCATATTTTTATGACTTTCCCCATTATTATATGGTATTGTTTCTTTAAAAATATAATAAATAGCTATTGATGAACATGATTCTTTGGTTACACTTTTATACCACCTCAAAAGGGGGTTTCTACACAAACAAGCAAGTCGATGGGCAAGGACTGGACACATGGGATCGGAAGAGGGGAAGGAGGCCCAGGAGGTTCCTCTGACAATGACATACACATACATAGCTACTACATGAACAGAGATCATTACCAGCTAGGCTTTAATAAAATGCACACCACAAATGACAGCAGTGTGCCAAAAGAATGAAGCAATTCTGAGGGCAAAATGGGCTGGAGAAAAAAGGTTAATTACATTTAGCAAGATGGGATTTGAAGTAGATAAACAATTCTCAGTTACAAGCATGAGGTTAACAAGTTTTGAAAGTTGTTATCTATAGTGCTTCATAGGCAAAACATTTCTGATTTGCTCAGCAGCAATAATCTTTAAAAAATTGACTGTAAATAATTTTGTTATTTAATAATTATTACTAAAGAAAAGTTCTTGGAAAGCAAAACAATTTTAAGAGCAAAATGGGAAATTGGAAAATAAATAGAGCCCGCCCCCCCCCCCCCCACCCCCCCCCCCAAAAAAAAAAAAAAAAAAAAAAAAAAGATTGTAGCAAAAATAAGAAACAGAAAATTTGTCAAAGCTTATGCCAGCTTCATTGCTTATTTTCACCAAGTTTGTTAAATCTACTTTGTGGGATATACCCTAGCCTCTTCCAATCTCTGATCAACTCCCTCCTAATGGATTAGAATTGGGTGCTCATTACTGTAACAACATGAAAAATGAAGCTGACTGACAAATTATGAATGACAATATAAGTGTTCAGTAGCTATCCCAAAAGAAACAGCCACACACTAAGATGGCAATCCTCCACTACCACCTGAAGTGAGCATACGCCCTGTTGGAATCAGCCAATCTGTGCAAGTCTTGCTTCTTCTTGATAGCAGCCCCCTGAAGTAAGATATGATTAAAAATGATAATTCAGGGATCTGCACACACCTTAAAATTTAACATTGAGGTCCTTTCAACGCACCTGGTGGTTGTAACCGTCCAAAAAGTCTATGGCTAACTTCTTGGCAGTACCAAGCCCACGATCCTTTTGCCGCACAGACTGAATTATCCACCTGCATGCCATGAATGTCCTACGATGGGCAGAAATGGAACAAGGGACCTGAAAACGCACAAGTACATACATAAAACAAAGGAAGAGTTCAAACACACCAGGAATAGTTTTAGTAATAGTTTCAGGGAGACTTCAATTACACCAAAGAGTCTTCAACCACACCAGGGCAAGTTAAATTACACCAAAGTTAAACATTAGTTACAATACCATCCAACCAGAACTCTACTATTATCTCAGAATTCCATTACACGTATTTCATTTTAAATTCCACATCCTCACATGATAGCCTTTTCCTCCTTTCCTCACAGTCTGTGTAGCAATTGTTGGCTTGACGTTCTCAACAGCTTGGTGAAAGATAACCATAGGATCCAGCACAATCTTCTCACCTCCACCTGATGCTGTAGCTCTGTGGGCAATCAAAAACATCAAATTAAACTAGCAATCCACACACAGAGAGAAAGTGGTGCAATAGAGAACTTTACAATGGTACAAATTTTAAGGCAAAAATGTCTTCATTCCTTACTTAGCCAGCTGTGTCTTTTTGACTAGTCCAAGAGCCTGCAAAAGAAATGAAAATTATATACATAACTGGAATTTATTACCACTGATGTTACCAGCAAAAATACTATATAAAAACTGGTGAATCAACTATCTACTTGTGCATGATAAAGTATTGTTAATTACGATGTTTTTTACGTTATAAATTCTATAAATTCATTTTTACAGCTCCGGTTAAATTGCTCACTTTTGTACAAGATAGATGGATAGACAGTTGTCATAGTTATTGGCGAGCGAGCGAGACACTTACAGGGGTAACACAATCGAAAATCGGGGATGTTTATTTATTTATTTAGATATATGTATGGACGTACGTATGTCATTTTGTACTTTGACCCTCGCGTTTTTGTGTTAGTTTGATTGTCGACCCCGTCCCAAATTGCACCAAACAGAATCCTCTGGTTTATCGATCAGTACCCTATCACTCCTAGAAATTTGAATTGTTTTACCGTTTTGAATTCGTTTGCGGTGTGAGTTAAAACTTGAAAACTTAAGGGACTTCCATTTCTGTTCGAGTTAGTGGCGGTGGTAAGTCAATGCGCTCTTTGTCATGGTTATAAGCCGTGCGCAACAGTATTTACTTGAAAATACATTGTCCACTAGACTACCGCTAAGGTAAGTCTGTGTAGGTGCATGTCCAGCTGTGTCAAAGCATTGTGTGTTACAACCACTACTTAGCTAAACAATATCACAAAGAAAACTTTTAAATAACGTGTATTGTTTTGTTGTTGTTTTTTCCCTTCAATTCAAGCAGTTGCAGAGAGTTGTTACTATGGCACTGAAATTCCTTTACCGTGTATGCGAAATTTAAAAACTGGACCTTATTTTCAGTAGCTTCAGTGTTAGAAGTCAAAATCATTCATATAAAAATAGTATAGTCTTTAGGCTCACTCGCCATTTGTGCTCAAGCACATCACTAGTCATACAACTAATTTTGCTACATATAGATATTGCACCTACCCCTTAATTTGCAGAGAAAAAAATTACTTACCTTTGTGAATACTTTGCTTGCCTGAGATTTTTTTCCATCTCCATTAGCATGTTTATGAACTTCCTAACAAAAATGTGAGCCTCAAAGTACTGACATGCCAATACAGTCGTACTTACAGCGCCAAAGGATCGTAAAACACGGATAGGTTTTTGTGAGAACTCGGAGGATCTGGAAAGGTGTCGCCTTGCACCACTGAAGCAGCATCCTCACTGATTCTGTTGTCTCCATATGCCGCATTCAAATCCGCAGAATCCTGTGCAAGCCTCGCCACAGGTGCCCGGGAACATTTTTACGAATCCTTCTCCCCCAAACCTCAGGCAATTCTCGAAACTGTTTTTTTCTGCTGGAGTACAAGCGAACCAGTGCTCCACTGCATATACAAACAGGTTTAATTCGCTCACAATTTGAAGGGGTACTTAGTTTACCCTAAAGTTTCCGGAGGTATTTGGCAGCATCTTGTGCGAGCCAAAGTTCTGCTGATATGAAGAGCCATTTTATCTCAACAGGCGACTTCTGAGTTTCTAACTTAGACCCTTTACCAATTCTTGCATGGTAAAAGGTCGTTAAATGTATTATTTTGGTAAAATTAATTATTGCATCTATTCAAGGATGTCATAAAAATGATACATAGTGCACATAAAACACTAGTTTCTAATTGCATCTTGTGGAGTGAAGTTGATAGCCTGTCAAACTTGAAAGTCTCTCATTTTCCTGAATTAAAATCAATAAGTATTGAAGTCAAATCATCATTAAAGTAGCTACACACAGCTGTTTAGCACAAGTCACTAACCACTTAGAGAAGAAGAAGTGTGTTATGATGAGGATAACAGCAGACAGAATGAGTATGGCTCCCATGACCAGATAAGCTGTCCCCAGAAAATGGTTTCTTCCTCCGAGCCATGAAACTTCCGACATTACGATAGACTTTCTACCATTAAATGGACCGACTGGAAAATCTTTGATGGACACAGGTGGGTTAAGGAATTCATGTGTGATTGACAAAATCAAACATGTCTATCATGTATTCATTACGTCATTGAGTTGTAACCAATATAAATTAAAAAAATTTTAAAAAATCCAAAGTGAAAAAAATATTTTTGCCAGGTTTTTTAAAAATTAGATCCTATAGAAGAGGTATAACAAAGTACCCATTAGCATAAGCAGATGTATACCAGTATCCAGTATCTATATATGTTATTGAGTCAATTAGCAAGCATGTCAATTGCTTTCTCTACCAAGCAAGTGTTAGATCCAAATTAGCTCTAAAAACAGAAGCACTAAAAATAAAAAATAAAAAAATAAAAATAAATTATTTTTTTTTACCAACTCATGGAGCATGATAAGGATGCTATATGTGAGGGTAATGACATAATCACCAGCAGGCAGTGATGAGGACCGCACCTCATCCACCAATGGTCTTCCATACAGCTTCTTGAACCATGGGAAGGCAGCCACCCTGTACCAGACCATCAAGCTTTCATTCTGCAGAGAGGTCACGCGGCCAGTTAGGTGGCATGATGGTGCCATCCAGCTGTGACTCGGAAATGTTGAAAGATCTGCCAGGATTCCTGAACCGGATGGATCGGTCCGTGGGCCATGCTATGTTGGTACGGTCCAGGGTAACTGTGGTGACGTTGTTCTCACTAATGAAGGTGTCGAAGGAATCTGAGGCAAAACAAAGCAGGAGCTTTACAACTTTTATTACAGTAAGTTTCAATAAAACAATACTTCTGACAAACTTATCTATGATATGTGACATTGCATGCATGCACAGTTTCAGCTAGCCATCATTGTTGGTGAAGGTAAAACTTTCTGGCAAGTTGCACCATCTCTTTTAAAACTAGTGGGAACCAGATTTTTAAACTGAACATCATGCTCACAGCACAAGCAAGATATTATCTTCAATCACATGATCATGGTAGGCCTATAATGAAGGGGTAGCAATAATTGAAGCTTCACAACCTAATGTTAACTTGCCCATTCTGGAAAGTGATGAATTTAAAACAAAGATAACACTTTCAACGCTTTCAAATGCTGCGATATTGGAGATCTGTTGTTGAGACAGAAAAAACAAGTACAGTACAGTAACCTTCCAGCGCATGCACAATGCTGGGATAACTACAAGGGCTGAGGGAAGAGTATGCAGATCTGCACTAACAGTGTCTAGACCAAACTCACCATTGAAGAAGCTGTTTCCAATGAGGCCACAAGGCACAACTGGTATATTGGTTACTGTCGAATTCACATTGATTCGTACAATTGGACAGCAATCTGAACTAGGTCCTTTGAAGCTAGAACCATGGAGTTGATTCACATTCAAGGAGTTCAAATACCGCCTGTGGTTCTGGTAGAAGTTGTCTAGACCGTAGTAGAAGTTCCACGGAGAACGGAGCTCCTGGTCAAGTCTGAAGGTCACGGAACAGTGGCAGTCAGGTCTGTAACGCCGCTCAAAGTTTGATAGGGAAGAAATGTTGAGCAAGTACTCCTCACATGTGTCAAACTCTCGCACAGATGAATCATCCGTTGCTAGTGGAGCGCAGTCCTCGTAGTAGACTCTGAATTCTCTCAACTACAATAACAGTAAAATATATATTTTCTGGGAAGATACGGAAAGGGAGGAGGGAAGCAGCAAGGATGCTTTTAAAACACATTTCTAGAACACATTGAAAGAATTTAAGGTTTTTACAGCTATTTTATGAAAAACCAAAGTGAAACATTCTGGTATATGGCTTTCAGCTCTATAGCAACAATTCCATTGATTTGTACTTGGAGTTGATGCTATATTTACATTTGTAAAGTATTTGACACTTTGTTACGTTTTCCTCCATAACCATACCAGCAGAAGCTATGTAAAATAGTATATGTGTGGAACATTAGTAAAGGTTTTATATTAGTAAAGATTGTATGACATTACAGAGCTGGTTAACATTGAAGCCAAAAAGTTTAGAAACTCCTATTGTAACATGTCGGGTATCAAAGTGTGCCATTAAAAATGATTGTTGAAGATATTAAGGCAGCCGATATAAAATGACTGAACTTTAGATGACCTTTAAATTTTTGTATCAAGAATAAAAAAAAAGCTAGATATAGTTCATCACCCATTTTCTTTTCATAGTGGTGATCTTTGTCTATAGATGCTGGTTTGTTTGTTTGTTTTTTGTTACGAAAAGTATTTGTATGGACCTTTACTTGATTGGAAGCTATCAGTTCCTTGGTTACACAGAGACAATTTAGAGGTGTTAGACATCTAGAGGTAGTATTTGGCTTCCCTCCTTAGAAACAAAGCATTCTTGGAACGTTTAGGGAGTCCACGCCTTTCTGTTACCACACCACTGTGTAAGTAGCGGTATATCCTATTGTCTCATTGACTTCCACTCACTATAATGTCCCCTTGTCATGTTGCAGAGAACAAGTGGCTACAACAACAGATTCCTGCCTGTAGGCTGGTCTTCACAGCAGTCAGCGTCTTCTTTGGTTTCATGATCATTGGCATTGCCTTCATCATCATCGGTATCGTCTTCACACTTTTTTCATCGGGCGTAAGTTAGTATTAACATGCCGACAATCTTTTTGTTTATGTGAACTGGCCTGGCCTTGCACTTGTGTATTTCAGTTATTTATATATTTGTTGCTGGAGATACTCACATAGCCTCTGAATTATGGAACTTAATGTTGCTCGTAGCTTGAACACTTGAGTAGCAGGGATCAGGGATTGACAGGGATTCTATACCCGCATGGCATCACTTGTGCATGTACCAATCACACCACTTGCAGAAGACCTAAAAACAATTACATATGCTTATGTGTATGTATAATTTTTTTTATATAAATTGATTGATGGTGTTTGGTAAAGCAATCAGTATGTATTTTTTTAAACGCTGTATAGTTTTTCAATAGGTGTGCGGCAAGTTCCGATGAGCTAGATGCCCTGAACTGCAGGAGTTATGTAGTTCGGTCTTTAGTCACAGGGCACAGTAATAAAACTCATGTTATTGCTTTTCCATACCCAGAGTTGTCGCTAGCATTTGTTCTTTTGTTCCCAGTGCATTTCTGATTGTTCAGAGCATGTATTGTTTGCCAGTAGCTATTGCCGCAGTGTTCTATTAATGGTGCACTTCATGTACTGAATTGGTGGCTCAGTGGCTGTCTTTCCTCTCTCTTCTTTATCTTCCCTTTCATGTCCTTTTCCCTCTTATCTCACTTTGGTTTTTCATAAATAGCTGTAAAAACCTTAAATTCTTTCAATGTGTTCTAGAAATGTGTTTTAAAAGCATCCTTGCTGCTTCCCTCCTCCCTTTTCCGTATCTTCCTTTGCTCTTAAGCCAGTATATGGAGGATTCCTCATCTTTTGTTATGGTTAAGCACAAATCCCTAAACCTGAGCATCCCTTACAAACAAAACACTCAACACTCCTTGTTAAAAAAACTCAACAATCCTTGTTTCCATGGAATTGTAGGCGCAATACTTGTTTCCATGGACTGGTAGGCGTATATTCAGACTGCGCCGCGCGCGTTTGTCGCGCGTCAATGTAGTACCTAAAGTAAAACGTAGCCAAAAATAACTCTGGCCTTTCTTTTTTATAGCTAAGAGCTTGTTGTCAACAGTGACTGGTAAATTCAAATAGTCAGAATGACTCAAATTTGGTACTACAGAAGTTACCACTGCTCAAGAAAATGAGGTAAGAAAGTAATTTTGTATTTGTGTGCTAAAATTGATTGTCTTTTGTTTTTGTAGCTGAGAGCTTGTTGTCAAGAATTCAAGGTAATTCAGATAGTCAAAGTAACTTAAAATTGATACTACAGAAGTTATCAATACTCAGGAAATTGAGGTAAGTAGTAATTCCATATTGGTTGGCACTGGTTTATTTTTTTATCGTAGCTGAGAGCTTGTTCAAGAGTTACTGGTAATTGAGATTATCAGAATGGCAGATGTTTGATACTACAAAAGTTACCATTAATCAGGTAAGAGAGTGATTTTGTATTTGTTTGCTGAAACAAAAGGTCATAACTGCTATTATAGTGTTTGCATGAACTAAGCTAAAACATAGTAACAATACTTAATTTTATGTTACCTAACTATCAGGCTCACTCGCGATTTGTGTTCAAGCACACCACTAGTTTATATATATGTTTTGACGTACGTATGTCATTTTGTACTTTGACCCTCGCGTATTTTTGTGTTCACTCCGTGTTCGATCCCGTCCCAAACTTCACTAAACAGAATCCTCTGGTTTATCGATCATTACCCGTATCACCCTAGAAATTGAATTGTTTATTGCTTCAAATTCTTTTGCGGGTGCAGTTAAAACTCAACTTAGTGGCGGTGGTAAGTTAATACGCTATTAATTTTGTCACAGTTATAAGCCCTATGCAACAGTATTTACTTGAAAATTCATTGTCCACTAGACTAACCACGAAGGTAAGTCTAGGTATGTTCAGTTGTGTGAAAGTATTGTGGGTTACAACTACTACTAAGAATATCACAAAGAAAAAGTTTGAATGACGTGGCTTGATTTTGTTGCTTCTTTTTCAATTCAAACAGTTGCGGGGAGCGGTTACTATGGCAGTGAAACCCCTTTAGCGTATATACGTAATTAAAAAACTCGACTTTATTTTAGTAGCTTGAGTGTTAGTAGTTAAAACCAATCGTTTAACAATAGTTTAGTTTAAGGCTTGCTTGCCATTTGTGCTCAAGCACACCACTAGCTAGTTATATTGGATAATCAATTTTTAATATACAGAGAACCGCCGACCAAATTCAGAACGCCATATGGCGTCTACGGTGGTGAAAGGATTTTTTTTTTTTTTTTAGTTTTTTTTTTTAGTTTTTTTTTTGTTTTTTTTTTGTTGTTGTTGTTGTTTTTGTTTGTTTTTTGGTTTTGTTTTTGGTATAGTTGAGTTTACAACATGGTTGTATTGTTTTAGATTATTGAACTATAGCAAATGAGTTTGTTTTTTTGTTGTTGTTGTTGTTTTGTTTGTGTGTGTGTGTGTGTGTGTTTTGCTTTTGTTTTTAGAGAAAAGTCCACCATCAGTTGAGATTTGCCTAAATATTGATAGATCGCACCAGGACAGTGGCAGCATCTGGGATCACTCCAGTACAGCGGCAACCAGTTACGTGTGGAATCACAGCAGGATATGTGTGCTGATGGGTGGAAATTCTGGATATCTGATTTGGGGTTCTTCATGCAGGACTAACACTAACATAATATTGTAAAGAAACAATGGTCATGTTATAAATATTGTTGTCATCTTTTTTTTTTTTTGGCTCATATTGAATGATGTTGTAGAAATAACACAAACATTATATCCATAAAGGTCAATTAGTGGGGGGCAAAGATCTGTGATGCATGGTCTCGGCATGGCACATAAGTGTGGACTGTGGTAAATGTGGTTATTCTTGCCATTTTGTTAAAAGGAAAGATTCCTTTTGTTGGAAATGTCCTAAACGTGGTTGTCAAAGCATCATATCTATGAGGGATGGGAGTTTTTTTTAAAGGAAGCCACCTGAAATTGAATGAAATCTTAGAGCTTAGTTATTGGTGGGCCAATGGAGCTAGTGTAACTAGAGCCATGCATGAAACTGGTCATTCATCAAGGACTGTGGTAGACTGGTATAACTTTCACAGGGACGTATGTGCACAGTACTTCCTAGATCACCCAGTTGTAGTTGGTGGTGTTGGAAAAGTTGTTGAAATCGACGAGTCAAAGTTTGGCAAGAGAAAGTTCAACAGAGGAAGATATAAGGAAGGACACTGGGTGTTTGGCAGTGTAGAGAGAGGTACCAATGATGTTTTCATGGTTGAAGTGAATGACAGATCAGCTGCAACACCATTACCCATCATTCAGATGTATGTAAGGCCAGGCACTACTGTTATTTCCGATGAGTGACCCTCTTTGGGCATGGCACACGAATCAGTGAATCACACAATAAATTTTGTTGATCCTGTCACTGGTGCACACACTCAAAATATAGAGAGTACTTGGTAACAAGTAAAGAAAACGATGAGGAAGCAAGGGGTTGACAACACCAGTGAGGAGCTTTTCCAGACCTATTTACCGGAATACCTCTGGAGAAGAAAGTTCAAAGCTCAGGACCCTTTCTTAACAATTTATGAACACATCAAAAAAACAATATCCATGCTAAACAACAACTCCAGTAACTTATCACACATTCTAAGCTATGTAATCTTCTTTTTTTAAATTATGCTGATAAATATGTTGAATTTTTGTTATCCATCCTAAATAATTAAAGTAATCTAACTTTGAAATTTATAAAAATGCAGAGACAAAGGACTTCAGAGCAAAGCACCCAATTTTTTTAGTCTGGGAATATAAGCTAAAAATTCCGCGCGTCAATATAGAATTGCCGTGCGTCAATCGCGTCAATGTAGTACCTAAAGTAAAACCTAGCCTATTTTTGCATATTTAGCTAACAAATATGGAATTATGTACTTACCTCAGCATCCCTGGAGTAGTAGTAGCTTCTTTAGCATTAATACTTTATGTGCTTACATACGCTTTTCAGAAGTAGTGTAGCTCTCTTAGTACTGACTACAGGTGGCTCTTGACAACTAACAAGCCGCACTTAGCCAAGCTTTTTAGCCCTACAAATAAGGAATTACTACTTACCTCATTCTCAAAAGACAATCAATTTTAGCACACAAATACAAAATTACTTTCTTACCTCATTTTCTTGAGCAGTGGTAACTTTTGTAGTACCAAATTTGAGTCATTCTGACTATTTGAATTTACCAGTCACTGTTGACAACAAGCTCTTAGCTATAAAAAAGAAAGGCCAGAGTTATTTTTGCATATTTAGCTAACAAATATGGAATTACGTACTTACCTCAGCATCCCTGGAGTAGTAGTACCTTCCTTAGCATTAATACTTATGTGCTTACATACGCTTTTCAGAAGTAGTGATAGCTCTCTTAGTACTGACTACAAAAGGTGGCTCTTGACAACTAACAAGCCGCACTTAGCCGTAAAAAAGGCGAAGTTTTGAATTTAAATCTGGAAAAGGGTCTTCAATGCCATAGTAACCGGTCGAATCAACTTTTTGTTTCTTGAAAAGCAAGCATTTTCGCAGGAATTTTCTCACATTTTGGAGCTTACGTATAAGTAAGGCTTGCTTAATGCTGTAGTTTCAGAATTAACTGGGGTCAACTTAAAAAGCCGTGTTTTTTTAAGAAAAACAGTTCCCCGCGCGCATGTTTAAAGGGCATACGTACAATCCATCCATACATACATACATATATACATATATAAGTGGTGTGCTCGAGCACAAATGGCGAGCGAGCCTGATGTTAGGTAACATAAAACTAAGTATTGTTACTATGTTTTAGCTTAGTTCATGCAAACACTATAATAGCAGTTATGACCTTTTATTTCAGCAAACAAATACAAAATCACTCTCTTACCTGATTAATAGTAACTTTTGTAGTATCAAACATCAACTATTCTGATAATCTCAATCACCAGTAAGTCTTGAACAAGCTCTCAGCTACGATAAAAAAATAAACCAGTGTAATTTTAGCCAACAAATATGGAATTACTACTTACATCATTCTTGAGTATTGATAACTTCTGTAGTATCAAATTGAAGTTACTTTGACCATCTGAATTACCTTGAATTCTTGACAACAAGCTCTCACCTACAAAAACAAAAACAATCAATTTTAGCACACAAATACAAAATTATTTTCTTACCTAATTTTCTTGAGCAGTGGTAACTTTTGTAGTACCAAATTTGAGCCAATCTGACTATTTGAATTTACCAGTCACTGTTGACAAGCTCTTAGCTACAAAAAAGAAAGGCCAGAGTTAATTTTGCATATTTAGCTAACAAAATATGGAATTACGTACTTACCTCAGCTTCCCTCGAGAAGTAGTAGCTTCCTTAGCATTAATACTACGGCATTCTGACTACAAACAGCTCTTGACAACCAACAACCAGCACTCCGTATCCCCCCCATAAAACGGCGAAGTTTTGAAATTAAGTCTGGAAAAGGGTCTTCAATGCCATAGTAACCGGTCGAATCAACTTTTTGTTTCTTGAAAAGCAAGCATTTTCGCAGGAATTTTCTCACACTTTGGAGCTTAAGTATAAAGTAAGGCTTGCTTAATCCTGAATAAACTGGGGGTCAAGCCTAAAAAGCCGTGTTTTTTGGAGAAAAAAGTAACAGCTCTTGACAACCAACAACCGGCACTCCGTATCCCCCCCATAAAACGGCGAAGTTTTGAAATTAAGTCTGGAAAAGGGTCTTCAATGCCATAGTAACCGGTCGAATCAACTTTTTGTTTCTTGAAAAGCAAGCATTTTCGCAGGAATTTTCTCACACTTTGGAGAAGTAAGGCTTGCTTAATGCTGTAGTTTCAGAATAAACTGGGGTCAAGCCTAAAAAGCCGTGTTTTTTGGAGAAAAACGTTCCCCCCGCGCGCGTTTAAGGGGCATACGTACCATCCCACATACATATATATATACTAGTGGTGTGCTTGAGCACAAATGGCGAGCGAGCCTAAAGACTGTACTATTTTTATATGAATGATTTTGACTGAATGATTTTGACTTCTAACACTGAAGCTACTGAATATAAGGTCCAGTTTTTTAATTTACCATACAGGGTAAAGGGATTTCAGTGCCATAGTAACAACTCTCTGCAACTGCTTGGAAGGAAAACAACAACAAAACAATACACGTTATTTAAAAGTTTTTTTTGTGATATTCTTTAGCTAAGTAGTGGTTGTAACACACAATGCTTTGACACAACTGGACATGCACCTACACAGACTTACCTTCGCAGTAATCTAGTGAACAATGTATTTTCAAGTAAATACTGTTGTGCACGGCTTATAACCATAACAAAGAGCGCATTGACTTATCACCGCCACTAACTCGAATAGAAAAACTGCACCCGCAAAACAAGAAGCAAAGGTAAACAATTCAATTTCTAGGGTGATACGGGTACTGATCGCTAAACCAGAGGATTCTGTTTAGTGCAATTTGGGACGGGGTCGAACGCCGAGCAAACACAAAAATACGGAGGGTCAAAGTACAAAATGACATACGTACGTCCATATATATAAATAAACATCCCCGATTTTCGATTGTGTTACCCCTGTAAGTGTCTCGCTCGCTACGCTCGCTCGCCAATTATTCATTTGATACAGGAGAATATCACGAGTCTGTTGGCTTAGTATTTACGCGAGTGCCGCAGGCACGAGCGTAAATACCGCCAATCAGACGAGTGATATTCTCGGGTATCCAATGGATAATAAATTTATTAGGTACTGCTCATGCGCGAATACCTTGGTAACAATTCTATAACCTAGGGGGACGTAATAACCCAACGTAATAACTATGAACACAGGTGATATGGAAAAATAATGCCCTAAGCCACATCCTGTTTACTTTAATGCATCTTCTATGTGGCAACAGTTATCAGGCTCTGTTCAGTACCTAATAAATACATATAACATATACCCGATTTTGCATTATCCACCCCTAATACTGTCTCGCTCGCTTCGCTCGCTCGCCAATAAACAAACATCCCCGATTTTCAATTGTGTTACCCCTGTAAGTGTCTCGCTAGCTACCCTCCCTCGCCAAATTAAATGTATTTTGGATGCTTTTAGTTCAAGTTATCAAGCAATCAAACTCTGCATCACAAGCTTTAATGGTGGTACCTAGTTAAAAGTATGGAAGAATGATTTTAAGTATTTGAGATTCGTCTTTGTCTTACAAGCCATTCACTTGAATACTGAGATTGGAGAACTAAAAGTAGCTTAGCCAGTACTTCACACACTTCTTATTCTAACTTCCAAGTTTCGTATCCTTCTCACTCATCATCCGTTTTATTTTAACCTTCAACGCGCACGCGCAATAGGGTTATAGTAGTCGGTCTGTCTGTCACGCACTGATTTTGGAGATTACTGACAATTAACTGTTGATTAAAGTATGAATCCTTTTTTATTGTGCTACTTTTTTTACTTCGGGCTAATTGTTGCTTCAGCTCCGCGTTGAAGACAGTGTTTCCATGTACCATTTTCATTACTCGAGCTATATTGATGCCTCATAGCTAACAGATTGCTTGTTCTTATATTGTAATAGCTAGGTAGTGTTTAATAGCACGGAGGATTCGCACCTTTGGTACTTGACTGCTGTGATTTGGTGTAGAAAGACCCTTTACCCAATCGCCATGGTGTGTCGTGCGTGAGAAAGGCCCGTGCGACTGGATATGACAAAGCTTCGCGAAGCAGCTTTACGCACTGCTGCGTGGCACACCAATGAAGACCTTTACCAAGCACTAGGAATTCTGTAATGTTTACGTATCATAAAAGCGCCACCTGTTTCCATCCCTATTCGTCCGTTGCAGTTCGAAAACAAGTTGTCGTTCCGTTTTCGGTTCACGTAGCTACTCGTCATGGATGAAGATGCTAGAGAGAGTTGGGAAGATTTAGTGTGCAAAATTAAATGCAGCAAGTGCGAGAAGCATTTAACTGAGCCCAAGGTCCTTCCATGCCTCCACTGCTACTGCAAAGTCTGTATCGAAATATTAGCGCAAGAAGTTGGTCCAGGTGAGCCTATTGTGTGCACACAATGTCAGTATAAGACAACCTTGCCCAGTGATGGTGTGAATGAAATCCAAAGTGCTTGTTTTATCAGCCGATTGCAGGCAGGAGCAGAGAGAGTGCAGAGCAAACTCAACTCTGCCCAAGATGCTAAATGCGAATTGTGCATTGCAGATACAAAGGCAGAGAAATTTTGTCTACAATGTGAAAAGTTTATCTGTGAAGATTGTACAAATATGCATTCCAGATTGAGGCAACACTTAGATCACAGATTATCTTCCCTTGATGACCTCAAGGTAAACTTGGCTGAGTCTTTGCCTGTGAAAGAGTCTTCCGCTATGTGCCAAATTCATAACCATCCTTTGAATTTTTACTGTTATGATTGCGAATGCAGTATATGTCGTCTGTGTAGTCTAGAAAAAGAAAAACATGAACATCACCAATATGACAAGACTTGCAAAATCACTTCAAAAGAAAATTAGCAAATGAGCTAACACCCATCAAAGAGCTATTTCTGAAAATAGATACTGCTCTAATGGAAGTTCATACTGCCAAGCTTGATGTTGCGGCTCGGGAAGAGTCCAACATTGAACAGCTATCTGCTTGCTTCGATGAGCTGTATAAACTATTACAGGAGAGGAAACAGGTCTTAATAGACAGAGCCAAAGAACTAGCTCAGACAAAAATTCAGAAACTTTCAGAGCAAGAAAAAGCATTATCTCGTGCATCTAGTGAGATAACAGGCATAGTGGAGTTTACTGAGCAATGCATTACTCACTCCAGTGATGACGAATTTATGAGCATGCATGATATTATTGAAAAAAGAATAAATGAAACGATGTGTGAGCGAGAAGAAATAAAAAAGGCCCTAAAGCCAAAGCCACAGGAAGAAGTAGTGGTTGAAGTAGCATGCAATAAAGATATACAGGACCTTTGCAATTCTTTGGTTTTTGTTACAGAGCAGACTTGTGATGACAATCCACTTCAAATTGTCCAAGATACAACTCCAACAGTTAAATGTTCAGTTTGCACTGAATTGACACACAGGTATAAAGCTTTTTGCAAAAATATTTCTGGAATTGTATGTCGAAAAGCACCTTGTGTTGGTGATAATGCACTTTATCTTGATACATCAACTGTGATAAAGCCTCCATCAGTGAAATGTCCAGATCATAATGCTCCTTTAAAATATTACTGCGAAATGTGTGAAAAATCCATCTGTCATCAATGCCGCCAAGCTGTGAAAGAAGAGCATAAAAATCATAAATTGAAAGATTTAGAAGAGGCAGCCCAAACAGCACGAAATAAGCTACAGGAAATAAATTGTACTCGAGATCTCCAAGAAGAGTGTAAGGAATCCTTGAACAGAATCAGTGCCACTAAATACAAAATAAAGGAACAAGAACAATCAGCCATTAGTGTTCTCCGCAACTCTTTCAGAAAATTACATCGCATCTTGTCATGTACAGAGCAGCAGTACATAGAAAAAGTTCAAATAGATACGCATGGGAAATTAGAAACACTTTCTAATCAAGAAAAAGAATTATCTCAGTCTGATAAAAAGGTCCAGAATTATTCCAACTTCATTAAAGAATGTGTCGATCATTTGCCTGATGCAGACATCATGAAGATACACAGCTTAATGGCAATAAAATTCAAATGGGAAATACAGGAACATAAAGGTAAGCTGAACGATTTCTCACAACCAGTCGAGAGGGCTGACATAGGAGTTGAAGTGCCGAGTACAGAGTCACTGCGGCATCTCTGTGAGACAGAGACATCAATCATCACAAGAATTGACCCGCTCAAGTGTTATGTAGATTGGGACCCAACTACTCTTGTAAGTCAACCATTCAATGCAGTTCTAATCACAGGGATCGGCAAAGACCAGCTAATCAAGAGAAAAGGCAAGATTGCCACTGAAGTAGAATTGCCAAGTGGAATTGTCACTGACTGCATTGTTTATGAAGATAAGGTACCTGGCGTCTACGGAGTTCAGTTCACACCCACAGTTCGTGGATGTCATTGGCTGACCATATTGGTAGATGAGCAACACGTAGTGGGAAGTCCTTTTCCCATTGTAGCCACAGTCAGCCCAGCTAGCCTCAAGAAGCCAGTAAAAGTCTGGAATGACATAGTAAAACCTTATGGTGGGACTGTGAGTTCCAAGTGTGACATCTTGTGCATTGAAAATTACAAAGCAATTATCCAATTAACTCCTGATGGTCACAACAATGTGATTGTACATGACTGTGGACTACGGAAATTGTTTGCTATTGCTTGTGATAAAGAAGACAACATTTATGGTATCGACGAACTTAGCAACAGGATGTTTACTTGCGATAAAAATGGTGGCAATACTCAATTGCATGAAGTAGAGCTAATCAATGGCACAGGAAGAGGTGTCTTGATCATCTTGGACAATGAACTCGTTACTACAGACAGAGGAGAAACCCAAGATACTCTCTGTGTGTATGACAGAGAATTTAACTTGATTAACTCCACTGAGCTGACTTATAAAATCAGTGACATGTGTGCTGACTCTCATGGGAACATTTACGCAACAGATACTGACAACTGCTGCATACACATTTTTGATAAACATAGAGTCCAACTACAAACTTTCAGTTTGGACAAGAAAAACATCCGATTTCCCTGGGGGATTTCTATCTTTGATCAGCAAGTTTACCTAACCGACTGTGCAAACCATAGTGTGGTGGTGTTTACCACCACAGCCTCTTCCACAACCTCAATCGGGGAAGAACACGAGGAACAATTGTGGTACCCATTCAAAGTTTTTGTGGTCAATGGTTTTGTCTATGTTTCTGATTTTTTCAATCATAAAATTTTGTGTTTTTAACTTGCAATTTTTATAATAATAATGCATTGTACATTCACTGTTTCATATAATCATTTTATGATTGAGTTTCTGCACTTAATTTTACAAAATAATTTCAAATTCATTAACGCAACAACACTTATTGTACATTCATTGTTTTATGCAATCATATGATTGAGTTTCTGCACTTCTACAATATAATTGAAGCGATTGTTTATATAAATAAATAGTGATTCTATTTGGCAGCAGCGTGGAACATGCTAGTAATTGACATGCATAGGACACTTCCAGGGGTACCAGAAGCTAGCTACCTGGAACACAAATATTTTATAGAAGAAGTTAAATAGACCTAGAGAGTTTTGCAATAATGTACACTAGATTAACTGAGTACTGTTTGAGCATTTCATTTTTAGTGTTGAAGTATGTGCATGTTTTCTTGATTATGTTTTCCTGAACACACACACTTGGGGTCTAAGGGTGCAGCTAATATAAACAAAACTATGACATGTTTTGATTACAACATGGTCATAAGTGTTGTGTTATGTGCATGTGGCTCACTTGATAGCAGTGACTTACATGACATGCGGCTCCTCATGGTAGTTAGGTATAGTGCTGTGAGCGTGTGGCTCACTTAACAGCACCTAGGGAGAGGTGGGGTATGTGGCCTCCGCTTTGGCTCGGAGGAGCATAGGCGGACTGTGTGCTGATGGCATGGTTGTTGTGTGCATACAGGCCTGGGCACTGTCGATGACCATGCTGTGGCGGCACTGGGCCTACCGAAGTCAGCGGATGGCTCAAAGCCAGATGGCGTGGTTCCGTCCAGTCACCAAGCGGAGGGGGAAGCAAAGGCTGCAGAGGTGGCAGCAAAGGCAGCGGAGGGAGAAGCCAAAAAATTTTCAATGGGTGTTACCCTGCCTACTGTTCCAGCCAGGCTGGTGAAGCGGATTCTGTCCGGGGAATTTGTGGATATGGGGGAGTTGTCCCAGGACGCTCTCCGGGAAGAATTCTGAAGGTCCACCGAAGGCGATGAGAAACCATCGAAGGCCAAGTCGGTCCGACCCGTTGCTGATCGGGATGCTTGGGTGGCCAGCTTTGCCCAGTACGCAGGGGTGGTGAGCTGCTCCTATCCGGGGAAGGCGGTGGCTCTATGGGGCTACCTGGCCACTGTGATATCCTGCCAGAATAGGGCTACGTCAGGCTGGTGGAGGAGCTACGACGTGTAGCTGAGGCACAGCTACTCGTCCATGGAGCAGGCTGATTTCTTGCTGAACCAGTGCCTGTTTACGCAAGCCATGGTAGAGAGCTCTGAGTCGCTCCAGCGCCTGACACCTCCAGTGCCCGGGCCTTTGGCTCCTCAGAGGCAGAGGAAAAGGAGGGTACAGGCCTGCTTCGCATGGAATGATGGCAGGCCTTGTGCGGCGGTGCCGTGCCGTTTCTCCCACTGCTGTGCCCGGTGTGGTGGGGATCATGCCAGGAGGTTTTGCCCTCCTGCGTTTGAAGCGCCTCCTGGGGAGGAGGGTCGTCGTGGCCTTAACTGATCGTTGTCCAGGGACATTCTGTGGCTATTTTGGGACTCCTCCAGTGTCTGGTCAGAGACACCCCGGATTGGACCAAAGTGGACTGGGTGACCCTGTTCAGAGGTTCTATATGATGGGCTTGGCCGAATCTACACATAAAGTTTATGCTTGTGTGGTGTGACGATTCATGGGGATATGCGCTACGGCCGGCCGAGCTCCAGTGCCAACGGATGAAGACACACTGTGCCATTTCTCTGCCTCGTTGGCAGTGGATGGTCTCTGCCATAGGACAATTAAGTCGTATATGGCAGGAGTGTGTCACCTTCATATCTCGGAGGGCTACGGGAATCCATTCTCGGCTGGCTTGCATAGGCTACACTACGTCTTGCGGGGTGTGAAGCGTGCTGAAGGCATGACAGGGGTGTCAAAACGTGAGAGTTGGCCTATTACACCTGACTTGCATCGCAAGATCAAAGGAGTGTGGAATCCTCGCACACACGAGGCAGATGTGGTCATGCTTTGGGCGGCATGCTGCCTGGCATTCTTCGGCTTTATGCGGATCGGGGAATTGACAGTGCCATCGGACAATGGCTACGATGCCTCTGGTCATTTGTCATGGGGAGTTGTGTTGGTCGATGATCCTGCCCACCCTTCAAGAATAGAAGTTCGTATTAAAGCCTCCAAGGCAGACCCTTTCCGACAAGGAATTTCTATTTTTATTGGCAGAGTGCTGGACCTCTGTTCAGATTCATTGATGGCAAGCCCCTAACCAGGCAGCGCCTGGTTACTGCATTCAAGGTTGCACTGGAAGAAGCAGGCGTTGAGCCAGGTCAGTACTCTGGACACAGTTTCCGCATTGGTGCAGCCACTACGGCGGCAGCTAGAGGCCTGGAGGACTCCACAGTTAGGACCCTGGGACGGTGGAAAAGTCTCGCGTACTTGGAGTACATAAAGATTCCAAGAGCACAACTTGCAGGCAAGAATTTGTTGAACTCGCAAGTGTACTGGAGCGGGTGGCTGTTGCTCTTGGTAATACACACTTACTGCAGTTCCTGTGGTGTTTGTTTAGGTAGCTGTTGTTTGTGTATCACATTCTTGTTACAGTTATTGTAGTTGTTGTTTATTATTTCGCAATTATACTATTGGGGTCTCTCTCCCACCCTTCTCTGTCTTGGTCTTGGCCTGGGGCGGGTGGTCGTGCCTCCATTGGCGGAATTAAAGGGGCTTGCCCCGCCCCGTTAATTACACCCCAGTCAGCCCAAGCTGATTGGGGGGCGGGGTTTCTGGCTCCACCTGAGCCAAAAGACTCAGCTACTAGAGCTGTGGCCATGGGAGAGCAGCTGGGGAGGGATGACAAGGTAAGTAGGTGTACATAATAATGGTGGTAACATTAATTGGCATTTGTATGTGGGAATAATGGTTCACTGCCGGGGCATGAGAGGGCTGGCAGTGAACTAGGGTGTTTTCAAGGTATGAGCTGCAGGATTAAGCGGTGGAATTTGCTGCAAATAACACTAGGATTCATGAAAGGGCTGCTGGAGTAAATGGTGGATATATAAGAAAGCTTTGCTCTTTGATATTGACAACAACAACAAAAAAAAAGGCGATTTTGTGACAATAATAACGCCACTGTTATAGGTTAGGATAATAAGCTAGTATATTGTACCTTATAGCTACCAATAAGTGCCATAAGGCAGTTATGCACACCCCCTCTCACAGTCCAAGAGATATTTTGTACCAGCATTTAGCATTGAAGTTTTTCGTGTGCGGTATTTTTACGTTTACATAAGGGTTTAACCGCGGAACATCGGTGAAGGACTAATTACATTCCTTTTGAACTGGACTAATGCCACCAGACCCTTTCCCAGCGTAGCTGTTAGGTAAAGGATCTGGCTACGCGAGACTACTGCATGCCATGATGCATGGGCTATATCTCAGCTAACCACGTCAAATTACATCAACAACCTCAGTGGCAGGGGGCTTGACTGCACACGAGCTGCGCGTGTACGATCCCGACAGGGGAGGAAGTGACCGCCAACTGGTGCGGTCGGCTAGGCTACTTTCGGAGCTAAGCTAGCGAGGTAAGTATAGCAGACGATTAGTTATTATACAAACAACAATCACAACGAGGTGTTACAACACAATAAAGAATAACTATCGTTAATGACGTAAGTACAAAGTTCAGAGTCCAGAGTTCAGGTATTGGTGACATTCTCACACCTCCCCACCAAGCTCCTCTCTCTGTTAGTGACTAAAGGAGCTGAGTAGCCATGTGGGGTCTTCAACCTAGTTAATTGGGACGACTCTTATTTCGTGTCGATTTGCGAAGACCAGATTGCATAGGCAATGAGGGTTTGCGAGGTGCTAGCAGGTGAGGTAGGTATAACTGAAGAGCCAGCGTGTTCTACCGTTGGTGCAGGACCTGGACCAGAAACAGAAATGGGTGCTCTCTTACGTAGAAATTGTCTGTTTCTCACCAACACACTGCCATTTTGGGTCCTGATAAAGTATCTTCAATGTGGCAGTAATGACTCCGTAGATGTCCCACAGCTTAGAAATGGGATTCTGTAACGCTACGTGACTGCCAACATGTATCTCGGAGAGGTCATGTGCATGCTGGTTGTATGCAAGCTCCATCTTCGTATGTGTGGGTGAAGTAGTGTCCTCAATGCCCAAAGTAGGCTTCTGCCATTCTGGATCAAATGATCTTCGATGGGCTGGTAGTGTATCCTGAACAGGGTGTCCAAATAGCTTTTGAGCAGGAGAAAGACTGTCCTTCCTGCATGGAGTATTGCGGTATTGTAACAAGGAACGTGACAGAAAGTTCCAGGACCAGTCCAGGCCGATGAAATGAGTTTCTTCATTGACTTGACTGTTGCTTCAGCCTTCCCATTGCTTTGGGGGTAATGTGGAGAAGATACGTTGTGTGTCACTCCCCAACTTTTGAGAAAGTCTGCCAGACAAAAGAAACGAGTTTGTTTGGGAGAAACGATTGTGTACTAACTGTCTAGGAGAAGGACATGGCTACATGCACTGTCCCTCCAATTACACCTGCCGAACATGCCACAATAAACACCACACGATGCTGCATCGAGAAAAGTCCACCAGAGAAGCCACGAATGCAGTCCTTTGTGTCAAAGTTCAACCACATGATGTAGATTCAGACAAAGCTGACAGTGACGTGACATTCGTGGAGACAGCTACGGTGGTAGCCATGTCAGGCAGCATCACACCAGAGCCAGAGTATTGAGATCAGACGTTAAATCACTCTGACAAATGTGTTGCCTTGTCACCTTTGAGAAATAGTGTCACTGTTCCTAGAATTTGAACTGAAATAAGTGCACAGTGCAATGGAGCTTTAATTTACATGCATTTGCGTCCTTACATCTTGCTGCATCATATAGCAGTATGAAATGTTGCAAGAGCTAACAGCAAACACTAAGACTATACTACTGCTATCATGGGGGGTATGACTAATTTATGGTCAAATTTATTGTACAATCCTTACCAAGCTGCACAACACAAACACATTTTTTTGTCTCTGTAAAGCACTTTACATTAAAAAATTACAGAAAATACATTGCAGTTTCTAATTTTTTTGTGAAGTTTTTAAATGACTGTCAAAAAAAATTAGACACACTCATACTGCTTTAACTGACTCATGTCTTAACAGATACAGTGGTTCAATGTGATCTAAAGTTATTGAATACTCTACTGTGCTACCAGTACTATGCGTAATAGTTGTAACCAATATTGAGTTTGTATGTGATTACAAATCCCAAGACACGAGGGTGAAGCCCAAGTTGCGAGGGTTTGTGAATTGCAGTACAAACCAATTCTTATTGGTTTATAACTATTTTATAGCCCAAGGACATACACACCAAGGCAGGTTTCGGTTCTTAGTTTTTTTGTTGTTGTTTTTCTGATGGAAGTGAGCCGGAAAAGCAAGACTTCAGATGATTATACTAATATGACACATAGAGTAAAAAGAGAAAATGTATTTTTCCTTTAATTTAATGTGTCCTGTGTAATTTATAATATAGTTTGAATTTGTTAATAAAAGAATGTGGTTATGGGCATAATAGCCTGATTTAGATCATATCACTCCATTGTTGGTAAAGAGACATAAACCCTCCTTTCAAGACATAATATATTTCCCCTTATTTTTAGTGACCTTTCTGTAATGAATCTGTTGTGCACAGAGCTAGCTGGAAAAAGAGATTACTTTGAGCAACATAATTCATTAACATCTAACTTGTTGTTTGTATCTGTGTGGGTGAATACTTTAGTGGGACCAAGAGGGAGTTCAAATTTGTGAAATGTTTTGTTTGAAAAAACTCATTACATATTTATGCATTTCTCACATTGTAATTTGTGTACTTACCTGTCTTTTTGTCCTTTTTTTGTCTGACCATGAGAACATAGCCATGTCTACTGAATGACCTTGCCTATCTTATAGGTTTTCACCCTAGATGACTGCGACCCACCTTACTCAGCTTTCGTTAATGCTCTAATAGATTGATAAACTGTAGCCTTTCCTATAATTATAATGGTACGACTATACTCTGTATTCCTGCACTAGCTATTTGTGAGTGTGAGAGCTTTTTTTAAATTTTCATTTAATAGAAGTTTATTGCGAGGTCTTTTCAGTTACATTCTTTTAAGAAGATCAACAAATGACAGATGCATGCACAAACGATCAAGTGTGTTTTTAATAGGATTGGCATGCCCAAATTGCTTGGATTAGTGAAGTTTAGATTAACAAACTTTTTAAAAGACTACTAAATGTAAATAGGGCAGTTGCCAAAGCAGACCCAAGACACAGAACTCTTGTGTGTTCAGAGAAAACTTCTAACATTCACTAATAATGTATTTACCATATATATATAATATGGGGCATGCAGGCCTCTACATTCACATTAAAGATATCCACTTCAAGTATCCTTCTACATAATTTTAGCAGTTCAATGTGATGAATTCTGGCTTAAACGTGGAGTTCGAAGTTATAATTCAATGTTGTTCTCTTATGGCCTTGTTTACAACATTCTGGGTATAAAAGGTGAATTCCGGTATTCCCTTTGACCAAGCTCCTTCTCCATTCAAACTTAAAAAGTAGTTGCACAAAGAAAAGCCTTCCAGAATAACTCACTATTCATTAATTATGTTTAATATGAGTGTCAGCACACAAACAGGTGTTATATAATCATTTTTGCTTGTGATATAGCAAAGTAATAAACTCTAGCTCCTGTCAATGCTGTGTGTGTATACCAAATTACTTCTTGATTGAAGGTGATCCCTCAGGATAGTATCTAGCAGTACTTGACAGTATACTGTAAATCCTGTGTAGTTGAATTTAGCTGTATTCTTCTTTTTATCCAGAAGTTTTTCTCACATTGTTTTTGTGTTTTCCTTATGTTGAGGTCCTCACAACTCATTCTTAACCTGTTTCCAGTTTGTTTGTGTACTAAGTTGCTGTATTGTTCTTTTCTAAAAAAATAATTAACTGGCCACCACCTCATTGTGAAATCAGTACCCGGCTTATGGCCTTTCATACACAATATCTAGGACTTGTTTCCAAATACAGCATGGAAAACCCTTTCTTTAGCTAAAATTTACTAAGACATAGTTCAAAATAAAGGAGGAAAAACTGTTGCGTAGTCTTTAATTAGCTAGAATTCACTAACACATGTGTCTACGCTTCAAATGAAGGAGGGAAAACGGTTGCGTACTCTTTAATTAGCTAGAATTCACTAACACATGTGTCTACGCTTCAAAATACAGGAGGGGGAACTGTTTAATTAACTAGAATTCACTAACACATATGTCTATGCTTCAAATAAAGGAGGGAAAACTGTTGCGTACTCTTTAATTAGCTAGAATTCGTTAACACGTAAGTTAATAATTCCCATTTATTAGTGCTGTCTGAGCTATTTTTTTCTTACCTTTGCCAAGTAACAGATATTTCTCTTCCACTCCTTGCCACCAAATAAGAAACAGGGTAGTACCAATATTGTTATCAATAAAGTTGGACGTGGAGAGACTAGTTGACACGAAGTCCGGGCATGCGCGCTCAGTGGAGCGCGAGTTTTTCGCGAATTTAGTCCGGTCCGTGAGTCCGGCTATAGATCCTCTACTGGAGTAGCATCTTTTCTTCTGCCTTGCTGCAGAAAGATGTTTTTTTTAAGCCCAACCACAGGCTACTACCCTGTGGTTTGGCAGCTCAATTGGGTCAATTAACAGTGCACACCTGCTATGTACCAGCTATTCGAGTGATTCTTCCGGTAATCCAATATCTTATGAATCTACTTTGTAGTCAGCATTTTGGGTGTGGTGGGTCAGAGATATTCAAATAATAAATAAGAAATGTGGGAACACCCTATTTTAATCGACTCTAGCCAGTAGCAAGTTATGGCGGAAAGCCAGCCCAGAGTTAGTACTGAGGAGGTGAGCACATAGCTACTCCCTAGCTGATTACCAAATCAAGTGTTTGTTGTTTGTTACTAGGTCCATTGTTGTTTTGTTTATTAGATCCAGTCTTCACTAGCCCACTGTTTGTATAGATAACTTTTACAAAAGGGTTGAAATAAGGGAAAACACTGCTACCTACACATATGCCAAGTACTTAGCATAGTTTCAAGCTTAATTTTTTTTACAACTAGAAGAAAGGAAGTTAATGTCTGAGAATTATATTACAGGCATCAACAACTGGATAGAAGGAAACTTATGCCTGAGCATGCTCAACTAAACTGGAAAAAAAAAAGAGAGGGAAAGTAATGTCGGAGCATGGCAACTGGAAAAAAGAGAGGGTAAAAGTCGTGTTTCTGAGCATGCTCTTAAAAAAGCATCAGGTTCTTTTTATAAGCATGCTCAGACATGACTTTCCCTCTCTTTTTTCAGTTGCTAGTGTGTTTTTGTTGGAGGATTGTGAGACTATCCCTCTCGTTTTTGCTACAGTTTGTATCTATTTACTCTAGCTATTTGAAGTCTAGTTTGTTCCAGAAATATAGTAAGTTGTGTGTTTATAACACATAAACACAACATATATTTGTTGTAATTTTTTTTTGTTGTGTTTGTTGGTGGTTTATTTACAGTTTTTACCTTGTGTAAAGAATTGATGTATATTTGTATGTTTGTGTACTTTTATAGGAAGATTATGCTTTTGTGTTTTCTTTTTAATGTATATTCATGTGTATACAATTGTATAAAGCATAGCTGGTGTCTTTCGAAGAAAAAAAAGCTGTTTTTTACAATTTTTTATTATTTTGTCTTGTCTAAACAGATTATAACAGTGAAGTTCTCGTTTCTGTTATTTACTGCTGATGGCTAGAAACTCTTCCATAGCTATATCAACAAGCTAAGGCCTTATACTACTCTCTTAATGCTATAGAAATCATGCTAAACTTCTTGCACAATAAAAAATAACTGACTTGCTTCGATTAAGCAGACTGACTGGATTTTCGCTGACAAGTCCCAACTTCTTAGTCTTTCTACCAGCTACAGTTGGGTCACTAGTAGTAAGAATATCTAAGCCAATGATGACCCCAACATTTAAAATAGCATCATTTTTTACATTCCTAGAAGTGGCATATGGCAATCATTGAGCATTAAAACTTTAACGTAGTCGAACTGAAAAACGATATTTTATCAACTGCTGTATCGTTTTCTCTCTTTTTTCTTTCTCTACATAGCACCTCCAGTGAAAAAGCAAAAACAAATATTCTTCTGAACAGAATTGAAAACCTATCATTTCTGGTGCCTACTGTACATTATTTCAGCACAGGGAGAAACAGCTCATTCTCTTATTATGTGTTTGTGTATTAGGAATATCATGTCATTATTTTGTGTTTGTGTTGTGTGCACATATTTACGCATTGTGCCAGTTGTATGTTTGTGGGTTTGTTCATTTGTTATTTTCTCAGCATTGTTTTTACTATTTTTATATACTAAATATTGTATTGTATATAAGCATTGTGTGAGAAATTGTATGTTTGTGTGTTAGTATGTCACACAGTTGCTATTGTTATTGTGTACATTTCTGTAAATTATAGTGAGTAAAATTGTATGTCTGTGTGTTTATTTACATGCTTATGTTACAGTATTGTTGTTTGTTAGCTTTTTATGTATTTATTTAAAGTTGTACAGAATGTTTATATAGCATATGCATTGCTGATAGGAATTAGTGTTTGTGTACCACATACATATATTTGTAGTCTTCCATAAGTTTGTTTGTGTGTTTGCATGTTAAGGTTAGCACTTAAATGCTGTTTGTTTGTTTGTTTGTTTGTCACTTTAATTATACCATTATTTATTTGTATTTAGAGAGATCTCCATCCTCCAGTCTCACTTCACTGGGAGCACTGCCATACTACATGGAGTAAGGATGTCCTGCCTGTACAATGTGCAGTACTAAAGAATAAAGTGCTAGTTATGGAGTATGATTATTACACACTTCACATCTCTACTGACCTTCACTCATGGACTAGTACTCGTGCACCATATGAAGCCTCGTCCCTAACTACCTACCAGTCTAAGTTTGTATTGGTTGGTGGACGTCATCCCTCCACTTATGAACCCACTAATTCTCTGTTGACTAGTACTACTGGTCTACACTGGAAGCCATCGCTACGTGCCATGCCTACACGTCGCTCCTTCCCATCATCAGTTAGTGGAGGATCACCAGAGGTCCTGGTCGTGGCGAATGGGCGTGTTTCACATCGCGAAAACTTGAACGTAGTGGAAGTTCTACTCAACGACCATTGGACGACTGCAGAGTCACTTCCTTCTTCATGCTGGAAAATGCGATCAACATTCCATGAAGGCAACTTCTACTTCACAGGAGGAGTTGGCAAGCAGAAGATTCTTTATATATGCAGTTTAGAGTCTCTCATAGCATCTACTAGTAATGGCAAGACAAGAAGACAAACGATATGGAGGACAGTAACCACACTTACTGCCATCTTCGCCATCGCTTCCTATGTATCGAATCTAATCGGCATCGATGGATATTCTACCATTAGAAGTTACTCCAACAAGACAGAGGAGTGGATTGAGACTACTAGTGAGGGAGATAGACCAGAACAGGAGTATGCTGTATGGATAGCTACTGCAGTCTTGTCTACTGGACAGTTACTGGTTGCTAATGTCAATGGAGTACACAAAGGAACTCTGTCAGGTTAGTGTAAGTAAGTAGCAGCATCTCTAGAAAGCCATCTTACCTTCAGTGATATTGGCTTCTCTTTAGAATGTCCCATTTATAGATTATATGGGAAACTAAAGTTAGGTATTAAAACTTGGACTATAATAAAACTAGAACATTATTATTAATTATTAAGTTAATTATGCTAAACTAAATATTTATTATATTAATTATGATATTATAAGTAATAGTTAAAGCACGGTTCGAGTGCACTGGTCGATTTAATGCATGGCAATCCGAGGGCCGCAGGCACTGCATTAAAACGACCAGCACGAGACACCAGTGCTTTAACTAATTTAGATCACGTTGCGCATGCTCTATTCCGTTGTTGCGTAATTAATTACTGCGATCTTCCAACCACCCTCCTCCCTTAACTCACCTTGATCCACCTCCTTCACCCCTGGTAGGACTTGCTGTGCCACAGCCCCCTCTCTGGCTGTGTAGATTGGCGGAGGTGTAGGGATGGGCCTGCCCTTCCCCCTTTCCACTTGCAAATGGGTGCAAAGTGGTGCTAAGGGGAATTGGGCATTACAGGGGGAATTCCCCCTTTTGCCCATGGTCCCAACACCGATCACACCAGTGGGTATACCCCACTGATGGAGAAATGTGTACATCTCTTTACTTATTAGTATAGGTTGTGGGTGGGTGGGGCGTCTCGTGTGCGCTATGTCCTGGTCGTTCCGTCATCTTCTCCTACTACCATCCACGTGTCAACTGGTGTCCAGTGCTTGCCATCCCGTACCAGTTCTGGCACTTTTTTCAGATGCCACACCCCCCCCCCCCCCCCCCCCCCCAGTCAGTCCCTTGTAATTAACTAGGTCTAACTATGGTTAAACCTCATTTAATTACTGCGATCTTCCAACCACCCTCCTCCCTTAACTCACCTTGATCCACCTCCTTCACCCCTGGTAGGACTTGCTGTGCCACAACCCCCTCTCTGGCTGTGTAGATTGGCGGAGGTGTAGAGATGGGCCTGCCCTTCCCCCTTTCCACTTGCAAATGGGTGCAGAGTGGTGCGCTAGGGGGAATTGGGCATTAAAGGGGGAATTCCCCCTTTTGCCCATGGCCCCAAGGTCTGCACGACCCCCCAAGCACCACACCTTCTCTCTCTCCCACTGCCTACTCCGCCCCCCACTTTCTTCTTTTTTTCCAAGTCTGTTCCACTATTTGCCTCCCTGTACCTACCCCGCGTTCTTTTGTTTATGTTTTCCGTTTTGTTTGTCTTAATTGCTGGTGAGTCTGCCCGATGTTAGTGTGTGATGATGCCTTGTTAGTGTGTGATGATGACATGTTCCTGACATGAGCCTCTACCCTGGGTGAGTGCCCCACCTGTTTTGTGTTCGAAAGTGACACTGTATTTGGTACCCCTATTTCACGCCCCTGCTAATTTCTTGGAATAGTTTGCCAGCTGCTCCCTTGGAATTTTAATGTACTCCAGGTATGCCAGGCTTCTCCACCTGCCCAGAGTTTTGATCACTGCGTCTTCCATACCTGCTGTTGCTGCTGACGTTGCCGCCCCAATTCTGAAGCTATGTCCGCAGTACTTCATGGCATCCATCCCTGCTTTCTGCAGTGCACTCCTCATTGCCTCCACTAGGCGCTGCCTCGTGAGAACTCATCCATCTTTAAACTTGAACAGTGGGCCCGGCCCCCATCCTCTCTCCACTAGGTAACCCAACATAGCGGTCACAGGGCACAAGTCCGTGTCTGTCTTGCCCACGAAGATGTCCATCCCTTTTCTGAACGGATCCGTTTTTGAGGTTTTGATTGTCACCCTCATGACTGTGGGTCTGTGAGGGCAGTTGACTGACAGGTCCTTTGGGGTGAGGTGGGTCTCTGGGTCAAAGCCTGTGTCACTAGGAACCGTCATCTCTCCCGTCCGCAGGAAGCCAAGCCAGAGCATCCGCACTTCCGTCCTCCACCCCTGGAATATGCACCCTCCCACAATGTAACGTCATGCATCGCCAGAAATATGAAGGCACTTCTTAATAAGTGCATGGCCATCTCACACTTGCTTGTCCCGGAGTTGACCAGCGCTACTGCAGCTGCATTATCGCAGCGACATCGCACCAGCTTCCCAGCCCAACGGTGCCCCCATAGCACCAACGCTAACACGGTTGGCAGGAGCTCCTTTACCATGATGTTTGTGTCTCTCCATGAGTCCGGCCATTTCAGCTGGAACCATCCTCCTCCTGAGGTAAAAGCTCCACAACCCCAGTTTCCTGACGCATCTGACGTCAGGGTCGCTTCATAGCTGCTCTTGAACCCTGACCTCATCATACTTCTGCCGTTCCAACCTGACAGGAAAATATCCCACCAATGAAGGTCCGATCTGAACCCTCAGTTTAATCGGATTCTGTGGTGCGGCTTCTTCGCTACCGCTAGCAATGCAATTATTCTCCTTAGGAATGACCTTCCTGGCCTCACCACACACGTAGCATGCTGGAGTTGCCCAATCAGTGACTGCAACTCCCTCTTCGTGCAACATCTCTTCCCCTTCCACTCCGTCACCAGCCGTAGCAAACGCCTCAGTTTCTCCTCGGGCAAGTGCAGCGTCCTCGCCACCGTGTCCAGTTCTATCCCCAAAAAGGTAATTGTGGTTGCTGGCCCCTACCTCGCTGCAACAATTTAGTGCCAGCTGGATTGACGTGCTGGCTGGCCTACCTCCTTCACAAATCACCAAGAAGTCATCTAGGTAATGCAGCGTCTCTAGCCCAACATCCACTGCAATGCATCGGCCAAGGCATTGAAGATCTTTGGGGCTGACCGTAGGCCGAATGGCAAAACCGTATCTATATATAGGCGCCCCTTCCATACCATTCCCAAGAGGTGTCTGTCTTCTGGGTGTACTGGTACCATCTTATAAGCACTCTCTATGTCAAATTTTGACAGCATGACTTCCTGCTGTCCTTTTGCTAGCACCCTGGTCACTGCTGCATCCACTGAAGTATACTGGAGTGAACACAGTTCCGCCTCGATCCCGTCATTCACGCTTAGGCCCTCAGGATGAGACAGGTCCACTATGAGCCGATATTTCCCTGGTTGGTGTGGCTTTTCGATTACCCCCAACCTACTCACGTGGGCCGGGGCAGCTGTGTCTCTCAACCTAGGGCCTATGACCCTGCCCCAAGCCTCACCTCCTTACTGGATTAATTGGTCTACTACTGGCCTGATTCTGCTCTGCCGACAGCTGTTTGTCTTTGCTGCCACGCACTTGCACCTCCCATGTCTGAATCCGATTCTAAAACATCTCTCAACCCCTTTTATAGGATGTAACTCTTCTGAAGACCTCGTCGGGGTGTCAGCAAGGCGCTTCGCCCACTCTTCTGCTTTGAGCGGGGTGACTATCTCCCGTAGCTCCCTCGGCAGCTCGACGGGTCTGCTGGGTCTTCTGCCGTCCAGCGTCTCCAAGTGCGGTGTGTACGGGTACATCGCTCTCCCTGTAGTCAACATGCGACACCGCACCCGTATAACTGCAGTGCCACCAGACGGCGACCCTTTCCCTTCTACTGCCCACTAAGTTATCTCTTTGCCGATCCCTTACCCCTCCTACACCCCGTTACTGTTAGCGACGTTTTACCCTGCTAGTACGCCACCCGAGGTGATCTTTACCCCCCCCCCCCCCCCCCCCCCCAAAAAATTTTTTTTTTGTTCCTGTTCCTCAATCTCTATGTATGTAATATGTATATTGACAACCATTTTCAACTATATGGCATAGATTCACTGATTGCTATTGCCTCATCTACTTGTGTCCACTAGTCTCTCTGCTACCATGGTTGTTCTTCGGCTGCTCTCATTTCCTGCTGCCCGCCTTCTCTCTGCTTCCACATTGTCCTTGAGGAGCTCTGCCATGTCTACAAACTCTCCTTTCAGTATACGTTTCACCATTTTTGCAGGCACTACAGGCAATGCCTCCCCAAGGACAAAAGGCCGGTTGAGCTCTACTTCTGAGGACACCTCCTCCCTTGTTCCTTTCTCCTCCCTAAGTATTGTGCCACTCTCTGTCCTCCCCCAGCTCTCGTCCCTCTCCCGTCCCTTGGAGAACCCTGGCAGCCTCAGTGACTCCAACTCCGCTGGAGATAACTCCGCCCCGAGCTCACCACCTGTAAATGGGGGCCTGAACATAACCGTTCCCTTTCTGTCCCACTAGCTTTCTGCATGCTAGCTGGCATTCACACCAACCACATTTACCCTTTTCTCCTCATAGTCCCCTGGCCTCGCAGCTATACTGGTCTCATTAATTCTTATAACTGGGCCTCTGCCCACCCTCTCTCTTTGGGCCTCTGCCCACCCTCTCTCTTTGGGCCTCCGCCCTCTTTCTCTCTCTGGGCCTCCGCCCCTCTTTCTCTCGCTGGGCCTCTGCCCCTCTTTCTCTCTCTGGGCCTCCACCCACTTTCTCTCTCTGGGCCTCTGCCCATTATCTCTCTCTGGGCCTCCGCCCACTTCTCTTATTATGCCTCCCCCACTTTCTCTCACCGGGCCGCCGCCCACTTTTTCTCTCTCCCTTTTTTGCCTCCACCCCTCCTGGCACTTTTTTTTTTTTTTTTTTTTTTTGTCGCTATACCTAGCCCTTTCCCTAGAATCTATACCACTATCCAACTACTCTCGCATCCTCCCTCTCCTAGCCTCACTCTTTAGATTATTCTCACCTCTGCTGGGTCCCCCTTGAGATCTCCTGTGGGAGTCCTCTGGCCCTGGCAACCCCCTCATGCTCTCTTTGGGAACGTCCCGGTCCTGGCGGCGCTGTCCCAGCTTCTGTTGACGTCCCTTCCGTTCCCGCCTCCTCTGTCCCGGGTTCGGAAGTACCTCTGGGCCCCCTAGCCTCCAGGATCCGCTTCGCTACGCCCGTGACGATGACCTCGAGCGTCCGCGGATCCAGTTACACCACCCTCACAGCAGGTGCGTCCCTCGACTGCTGGCGTCTCGCCCCGTCTGCCTCACTTCGCGTCTCGTGTGCGCTGTATCCTGGTCGTTTCCGTCATCTTCTCCTATTACCATCCACGTGTCAACTGGTGTCCAGTGCTTGCCATCCCGTACCAGTTCTGGCACTCTTTTCAGATGCCACACCCCCCCCCCCCCCCCCCCCCCCCCCCAGTCAGTCCCTTGTAATTAACTAGGTCTAACTATGGTTAAACCTCATCCATTAAATAATGCACTCTTGCCTTTAGGCTAAAAATTAATGCACACTTACTGATTTAATGCACATAGCAACAATATAGCAATGTGATCTAATAAGTAAGTTAATTGATTGTCTTTGCCAAAATTGCAAGCTAGAGTGCAGCTGCTTCTACTGGCAGCTGCTTCTACCAGTTTAGTTCCAGGTTATAAAACCAGCTGCCCACACTCTGTATTGCTGGAGCCAGCTATGGTACTAGCTAGTACAGTGTGTGGGTTACTTGTATAGTATAACAAGTGAGACTGTAATAACTGTAGTTAGTATTTTATTTGCAACTCTTAAGCCTATAATGCATATTTTATTTCATGTTCCATAGCTCTAAAATATGAAGATGCATACAAACACTTCATTGTTTCCAAGGAAGTGTTGGAGCTTCTGTCTTTAAAGTTTATGTCCCTTGGTCCTCCAAGACAAGGCAAGAGTACAACTCTCAGGAGAATTAAAAAAGAGATCATAGATCTTCTGTCAGCTAAAGAAGAGAAGCAGATTCATGGCAGCACAGGCACAGTGGAGTGTTGCTCCAATATGGTAGTCCAAGGCAAGTCTGATCCAACTACAGCAGAAAAAAGTGTAGACTGGACCATTGTAAAGAATCCCACTGAGGAAGCATCTCTACTCTTTCACATTCTCAAAGATAGTTTGGTGACTGAATCCACTTCTGAATCTGAATCCACTTCGGAGGCTACAGCTGATTCCCATAGAGGTAGTGACACCAGGACAGAGGTCAGTCAAGCTAGCAGTACAGGGCAGTCTCATCAGGTTAAAAAACAACACGTTAGAAACACCAAGCAATCACACCCTGCTCAAAAGTCACAGCCTAACTTAATATATAAAATGCTGGCAAGACTAAAATTAATGACCAATCAAAAAATCAGATCACCAGATTATTCTGAAATAGCTGCCATATTCCAGACAGTGTCCAAACAACCACACTTTGCAGAAAATGTGAAGCACTCTTTTAAAGCTTTTTTGAGAATGGAGGACACCGGAGGTCAGCCTGAGCTGATGGACATGCTACCAACACTCACCATAGGACCTGGCCTCTACTTGCTGTTCTTTAGCTACAAGTTCCAACTAGATGAGGAGTATCGGGTCTTTTATCAGAGAGCTTCAGGAGAGACAACTGCACCAGAGAAATCAGAGTTTACTCTGCAAGAGATGCTTTTGCGTACTCTGGCCAGTATATCTTGTTTCAGTCCCTCCACCCATCTTCAACTTCGGTCTGGAGCAAACAACTCAGCCATTGGTGAGATATTGGAGTCCTCCAAGTCAGTAGTATACTTAGTGGGTACTCACAAAGACAAGGTTTCTGAGGAAGACATCGCTACAGTCGACTCGCATCTTCAAAAAGTGATTCGAGACACTGACTCCTACAAAAAAGGCATAGTTCAGTTTTGCTCAGAAGACAAGCTTGTTGTTTCTTTGGACAACATGGGAGGTGGAGAAGAAGAGATCGATCACTTGCATCAGCTACTAGAGAATGCCATGGAGAAACACTTTAAAAAGCTGAAAATTCCAGCCGTGTGGCTTCTGTTCAGCTTGTGTCTTCGCATAAGAGAAGTGAGGACAGCCAGCCTGGAGACCTGCTTGGCCTTGTCCCATGCCTTCAATATGACACCCTACGAGACCAAAGCTGCTCTGTGGTTTCTTCACCACCATGCCGGTGTTCTGATGTACTTCCCCAGTGTGCCTGGTTTGGAAGACCTGGTCATCATAGACATCCAGGTAGTGTATGACAGTATCACTGGTGTCATTCTTAAAGCCATGAGCTTTGATAGCGTAGGTCAGGCTACAACCGAGAGATTCAGGAAGACAGGTCGATTCTCTATGACAGATTTGAAGACAGCTACAGCTGACATATCAGGAGATCTGATTCCACCAGAGCAACTAGTAGCTTTGCTAGCATATCTTCACTTGATAGCCGAGATTGCGCCAGTCAAATCTTCTGATACTAACTCAGTGTTAGAAGAGGAGAAAGAATACATCATGCCTTGCGTGTTAGAAAACACTAGTGCAAAGGAACTTGACCAATTCCACAAAGAATCCTGTAGGTCTTGTATCGTGGAACCTCTCTTGTTGTACTTCAGTAGTGGGTTTACTCCTATGGGACTCTTTCCTGCTGCAATGGCATGTCTCGTATCCAACAAGTCCTTCACTTTCATTACAGAAGGTGTCAAGAAAAACATGGTGCACTTTTTGTATGGAACAAAAAAAGTTCACGTGTCTTTTGTATCTAAATCTAAATATTTTGAAGTCGTAGTTTTTTGTGATCCTACTTTCCAAGACTCCATTCACCATGAATGTACTTCTCTAAAACAAGAAATAGAAGACACTCTAAAGAAGGCTAGTTCAAGAATGAACTACAACAGCTCCATGGACTACCAGTTTGCCTTTGACTGTCGTTCACATGAAGGAGAAAATCATCTTGGAGTGGTGGATGGTGCAGATACGATTCCAGAGGTTATGACATGTCTCTTCAATCTAGACTGTCCACAAGCAGTTGTACTCACCAATAGACACCTCATTTGGTATGGACAGGTATGCAGAAATAGACTACGTATTCTAACTTGCAATAACTAACAACGATATTATTTGGTTTTAGAAATACGAGAAGAAAGATCCTGTAGTAGAGGTCTCTGAAAGTAAGCCAAGTTATTGTTGTTATTTGGTATCATTACAAATATTTTATTATTACAGATGGTAATAACTTGAGTATATTTCTGAGTGTGTATCCTGACTTGGTCCTCTCAGTGAAGCCTTGTGTCATGACAGTAGCTGATCACTGCTACAGTATTGGACTCATATCTCCTGACATGTATGACCAGCTCCTTCAACGTCAGAACTGGATTGATGTAGAGAAGACAAGGAGCCTTCTGAGTAGCATTCGTACTGTCTTATCAACTAGACCTACTGCCCTCAAGGAGTTTGTTACTGTATTGTCTCAAGTGGACTATTGTAGACAAGTGGCAGATAAAGTACAGCAACAGCTCCAGTAAGTATATTGTTATTATTGTAGCATTTGAATTATTGTTTTTTTTTTGTGCTATAGAATTGCTGTGGATTGAAATCTATCAACACTACATGGGCATTACGTGGACATAAATTTGAAAACACTTATTGAATTTTATGCTTTATATATCATATCCCATATTTCAAATTTAAACGTTGTGGATTTATTTCTTTTGTTATTTTTTGAATAAAAATTATTAACTTTATTTTAACAAAAAGTTATATAATTCCATACAAGAATAGTAATGGTCACCAATACAACTCCAGCAAAATGTTCAGCTACAATAATCCTCTCTTGTCTGACAGTATCTTGCCTGCAGTGTACAATGATCCATCACCTTTCTTGTCTGACAGTATCTTGTTGGCAGTGTACAATGATCCATCTCCTCCCTCTTTCTACCAGTATCTTGCCTGCAGAGTACAGTGATCCGACACTTCTCTTGTCTGACAGTATCTTGCTTGCAGAGTACAATGATCCAACACCTCTCTAGTCTGACAGTATCTTGTTGGCAGTGTACAGTGATCCATCACCTCTCTTGTCTGACAGTATCTTGTTGGCAGTGTACAGTGATCCATCACCTCTCTTGTCTGACAGTATCTTGTTGGTAGTGTACAGTGATCCATCACCTCTCTTGTCTGACAGTATCTTGTTGGCAGTGTACAGTGATCCATCACCTCTCTTGTCTGACAGTATCTTGTTGGCAGTGTACAGTGATCCATCATCTCTCTTGTCTGACAGGATCAGCAACTGCAATGAACGAGTTAGCAAGTTGTTGTTAATAAAAATGGGGGGGTTTTTTGTTGTTGTTTTTTTGCTGTTTCAGTGATTATACAATAAACTTTTATGTCATTGTGTGCTGTATTTCTCTCACGTCCAACTAATAAATATACTAATTACATGGTCCCCAGCAGTTTCTATCGTTTCATTTTGGTCCACTGAACACGTCCGTCTTTACAATATGCTAATTTCATGGTCCCAGGCAGTTTCTGTTGTCTCATTTTAGTCTACTGAACACATCTGACAAATAAATATGTTAATTACATGGTCCCCAGTAGTTTTTCTAGTTTCTTTTTAGTCCACAAAACATATCCAACAAATAAATATGCTAAATTACATGGTCCCCTGGCAGATTTTTTTTTTCATTTCATTTTAGTCCACTGAACATGTCCAACCATTGTCCCAGACAGTTTATCTCATTTCATTTTAGTCCACTAGACATGTCCGACTAATAAATATGCTAATTACATAGTCCCAAGCAGTTTCCCTCGCTTCATTTTGGTCTACAGAACTCGTTCAACTTTAAAATTATACTAATTACATAGTCCCCAGGCGTTTTTCATGTTTCATTTTAGGCGACTAGACACCTCCCACTTTAAAATATGCAAATTACATGGTCCCCAGCAGTTTATCTTGTTTCAATATTCAGAAGTGTCTCCCGCTACTGAGACAGCTGAACAGTCTATGAAATTTCAAGATATTTTTCCAAAAGGAAATAAAATAAGTCCTGAACTCTGTTTTAGATCTCGTTGCTATATAGTTACTAGGTGTACTAACTTGGTAAGTGTGCACTATTTTTTGCCTTTAGCCATTTCTGCGAAAATGCTGATAAACAAAGTTGCTAGTGGAAACTGGGCATGCGTAAACGGGATCTAAAATAGTTAGAGCATGCGCGCTTATGCTATAACTATTACTTAGTATCCTAACAGCTTATTCATGTGGGAATGCCCTAGTCTGGTGTTGCTGACTCATTTCCTTACCTAAATTGGTGGGCGGGGAGGAAGGAAAGGGTCTGGTACTGAAAAATAAAAGTAGCTATACTCTGTGTGAAGCTGCCAACAGAATCCAAAAATGGAAATATTATAGTATTATTAATTTAGAACATAATAAATATAAAAACACTTATTTTCAGTGTTTATCTGCCAGAAATAATTTTAGTCCAGGGTTTCAAGCTCAAATTCTAGCAGGTACAAGGTGTATAAGTTGTTAATCTGGACCCCACTAATAAATACCCTTAATCATGAATCAAATTTTTCCTATTGTCATAAAAATTATCCCTAGTGAGTTTTAGATTAAAACAATTTCTTCATTTGATGTTGATAATATTTTTAATCTCTGATAATTTTTTTTAAAATTTTATGTCTACAATAGGATGTGAATGCTATTTTGGCAGTGTTATTGGATGTAGTGGATATTGTCTGTGGGAAGGTACAAAGTAAAAAATTTATCAGTTTATTACGAGCAAGTGTTATGCTATACTTAGGGCAATGTTGTTTTCTGCTCTTACTTCTATGAACTTCTTCTTGGAAACTTTGAGAGAGCATGCAATCAAGCAATGATGGTATACAGTGTGTGCATTTTAATGTCAAGTTTATAGTAAAATAACTTTATTTTTTCAGATGTCAAGAGAAAAAAAATGGATAATTCCAATCAATTCTCAAAGTCATTGGTTTTTAATTGTATGTTCAAACAAACCACTTTCCATGAGTTAATATAACGTGAATGAATATCTTGGTAGGTGATAACCTTTCCCAAGAGGGAAATTACCACTTTTGATTCTCTGCATATCAGACATCCAACAGCAATCACAAAACTGAAGTACGTAACAAATAATCACAACTAATATAGCAACTATAATACAATAAACAGACTTGTATTTAAAATCAACAGGTCCCTATTGGAGATGGTATGTGGAAGACTACAGTGGAAACTGTGGAAGATTACACAAGACCAGATACAACAGTAACATGAAACTTGGCTTCATTAAAAAACAATTATGTTTTCAGACCATCCCAATTCAACCCCACTTATGATTTTTTAGGACAAAACTAGTCAGTATCGAAAAGATTTTCTACATTATCTGTCAGCATCACCTATAAGGTATATTGGGTTCAGTTTCTCCATGCGGTTTTATGATACATGTAGTCTGCATTAATACCTTTTACTTTTTTTTTGTCTTAGCAATGTGCGCACCAAGCTCACGGATGACATTGATACATCGAAGTCGGTATATAGTGCATAAAAAAACAAAACAAATATACCACATAAACTTGAAAAATCTGAAGCTACATTCTTACCTGATCAGTTTCCAACTCTTTCCTTTACAGTGCCTCCTTCACATATATCAGTGCCTCCTTCACATATATCAGTGCCTCCTTCACCTATATCAGTGCCTCCTTCACATATATTAGTGCCTTCTACATCTATATCAGTGCTTCCTACATCTATATCAGTACCTCCTTCACCTATATCAGTGCCTCCTACATCTATATCAGTGCCTCCTTCACCTATATTAGTGCCTCCTTCACCTATATCAGTGCCTCCTTCACCTATATCAGTGCCTCCTTCACCTATATCAGTGCCTCCTTCACCTATATCAGTGCCTCCTTCACCTATATCTGTGCCTCCTACATCTATAACAATGCCTTCTTCACCAATATCAGTGCCTCCTTCACCTATATCAGTGCCTCCTTCATCATCTATATCAGTGCTCCTTCACCGATATCATGCCTCCTCACATATTAGCGTGCCTCCTTCACATATACAGTGCCGTTCCTCACATATATCAGTGCCTCCTATCCCACTATATCAGTTTAGCCTCCTCACCTATATCAGTGCCTCCAAATCGATATCATTGCCTCCTACATCTATATCAGTGCCTCCTTCACATATATCATGCCTCCTTCACCTATATCATTCCTCCTTCACCTCTATCAGTGCCTCCTTCAACCTATATCAGTGGCCTCCTTCACCTAGATCTGTGCCTCTTCACCTATATTAGTGCCTCCTTCACCTCTATTCGTGCCTCTCCTTCACCTATATCAGTGCCTCCTTCCACCTATATTAGTCCTCCTTGCCTCCCTTCATCACATATATCAGTCCCCTCCTCACCTATATCAGTGCCTCCCTACATCTATATCCTGCCTCCTTCACCTATAATCAGTGACCCTTCACTCCTCCTTCACCTATATCAGTGCCTCCTACATCTATATCAGTGCCTCCTACATCTATATCAGTGCCTCCTTCACCTATATCAGTGCCTCCTTCACCTATATCAGTGCCTCCTTCACCTATATCAGTGCCTCCTACATCTATATCAGTGCCTCCTTCACCTATATCAGTGCCTCCTTCACCTATATCAGTGCCTCCTACATCTATATCAGTGCCTCCTTCACCTATATCAGTGCCTTCTTCACCTATATCAGTGCCTCCTACATCTATATCAGTGCCTCCTTCACCTATATCAGTGCCTCCTTCACCTATATCAGTGCCTCCTACATCTATATCAGTGCCTCCTTCACCTATATCAGTGCCTTCTTCACCTATATCAGTGCCTCCTACATCTATATCAGTGCCTCCTTCACCTATATCAGTGCCTCCTTCACCTATATCAGTGCCTCCTACATCTATATCAGTGCCTCCTTCACCTATATCAGTGCCTTCTTCACCTATATCAGTGCCTCCTACATCTATATCAGTGCCTCCTTCACCTATATCAGTGCCTCCTTCACCTATATCAGTGCCTCCTACATCTATATCAGTGCCTCCTTCACCTATATCAGTGCCTTCTTCACCTATATCAGTGCCTCCTACATCTATATCAGTGCCTCCTTCACCTATATCAGTGCCTCCTTCACCTATATCAGTGCCTCCTACATCTA
>WLWD01003011.1_pt1 | contig 52776 bp, 22 predicted proteins | sample 6712731 | NCBI WGS metagenome assembly WLWD01 (sample SAMN12718690, study PRJNA576275) | sponge metagenome | isolation source: marine sponge | host: Mycale hentscheli | place: New Zealand: South Island, Marlborough, Capsize Point | collected 2014-11-01
TATTCTGATTAAATGGTCTTTAAACTCAGCTCCAGTTAAACCTGTATTATGGAAGAGATATGTAGATGACACCTTTTGCATAGATAAGAAAGGAAGTGAAAAACATTTGTTGGACCATTTAAACTCTGTAAGACCTTCTATAAAATTTACCATGGAATCAGATGAAGATAGTAAGCTACCTTTTTTGGATTGCTTATTAAAGAGAGAGAGAGAGAGTGATGGTATGCTTACATCCACTGTGTACAGAAAATCTACACACACAGACAGATACCTTCACTTTAAGTCTCATCATCCTAATCATGTAAAGAGAGGAATAGTGAGATGCTTGTATCAGAGAGCTAGGAGGGTAATTAATATGAGTGAAAACTTGAAGGAAGAAGAGAAACACCTACACAAAGTAGCTACTTCAAAGTAATGGTTATGAAAACGCAACCATTAGGGCAGGCTCTAAAGAGCTACCTTCTAACGATCACACAGATACTGAGAAAGAGAAAGGATTTATTCTTACTATTCCGTATATAGCAGGATTGAGTGAGAGCACTCAGTGAGTGCGTAGAGACTTTGACATCAAAACAGCATTTAAGTCGGGTAAGATACTAAGATCACATCTTACTAAAGTCAATGATATTGTACCTATTACCACTGAGTCATCCATAGTGTACAGTATACCCTGCAGTTGTGGTAAAGTTTACATAGGTGAAACAACTAGAAGGCTTGAGCAGAGAGTAAAAGAATATCAGGATGCTTGTAAGAGAGGTGATGACAAGGTTTCAGCCATTGCTGAACATGCTTGGCAGCATCATCACCCCATTAAATGGGAAGAGGTAAGAGTTGTAGACAGAGCCAGTAAGAATCGTGAGTTGAAGATCAAGGAAGCTCTACACATACAGATGGCACCTGACAACAACAAGTTTAACAGAGACATAGGTTTACAGCTTCCAGGATGTAGTCTCGTGTAGCCAGACCCTTTACCAACCCTAACCGCTACGCTGGGAAGGAAAGGGTCTGGGAACATACAGTACAACAGCTTGTTCAGCAGCACCCCTAAAAGGGTGCTCAATTATCACATTTCAGCAAGCTTGCGGTATACTGTGTGACGTCAACATCACATCTGGGAGGGTGAGAACATTCATGACTTCATCAAACCGATGAAGTTGTTTTTCGTAAGCAATTTATAACAGTCCGACCCTATCCTTCCCCGAGTAGTGGTTACGGTTGGTAAAGGGTCTGGCTACGCGAGACTATCCAGGATGCTGGCTGTCCATGCTGTGTGCAAATCACCCTCCAGGATATAATAACAGTAAGCGTGGCCTCCAGAAATCTTGTTGTTTACGTTATTATATCACCATGGAGAGTTCAACCTCAGTTGACCCCTGAAGAGGACTTCGGCAAGAAGTCGAAACATCGGGTTAAGTTATAATTTAAAATATTGGCTGTTAAAAGGAGAAAAATTTCCTATCATTAGATATATAGTTTCAGCATGTGGTCAAACTCTTGTCTTACTAACCTCGGACATTCAGGTGCTAAATGATGAGTCCAAACATTGCTGGACCAGTATTCAAAATATGATGTGTGACTGCATGCTAACTTGGCATTAGGAGGAGCAAGGCTGTGTGACTGATATAAATACTGATAGCAGGTGAGAGAAAGGATAGACTTATCCACAAATGAATGTAATCCGGTTTTCTTGCTGTCCGTGCAAGCATTTCCATGCGCTTCCATGTTAGTGGTAGAATCTATGTGCTATGATGCAGGTCCACCAGTAAGTGGAAGTGGTACAGGAGGTCTGCACATAGAACTTTGTGGGGGTCAGTGAGGTACAAGAGTATAGCTACAGAAGGTGCTGCTACTTCCTCTGTCATTTGAGCAAGTTGGTCCAGTTGGTCCAGGGGCATAGAGTCTGAGGTACTTGCAAAAACCATGCATACAACATTACTGGATGATCCCTGAAGAAAGAGTTCTTGAAGGAAAGAGGTGTCAGTAAGTCCTGTGTGATCTCCAGCAATTGCTGTATATTACATAAGAGCTGTGTGGGCTTCCTATCTCCCAACTCCTCTCCAGTGAAAACAATTGAAGTTTTTGCTGTCTGAAGCAGTGGTCCGCTTAATGAACTACTCCTTCAACTGGTCACAATGGTTCACCATTGGAGGCTTGAGCAGATGGTCCCACACCTTGGCAGCCACCTGAGGAGGAGTAAGACAAGAAACAACATTGTGAAAAATATATAACTAAGTTAAATAAAAGATTATAAAATAATAGTGTAAAACTAGATTATGTGAAAGTTTGAAATGGATACTGTTCAATTAATTTGCTCTGAAATTTTCTTTTTTCTTTATTCCTTTCTATTAATTTTTTAATCAGCTCAATGTTGTCTGTTTTGTCTTTGTGAATTTGCATCTACTAACTTTTCAATTATTCTTCTTTAACTGACTGGCCAATGGCAGTAGTAAATACCGTCTGAGTTCCATGGTTGGGACTGGCCATTGTGATAAGCATTTGATTCCTCAAACTGAATTGAATTTATGATCCAATCTAATAAGACATTAATGATTAATGGTGATACCTATACAATGCTATATGTCCCTCTGTATCCTTCCAGCTATCAATGTACCCCCCCCCCCTCCCCTTCCATCACCCCTGCCTATAGTATAGATTTTAGCAAGCAAGACGCTGATAATTATGAAGTGTAACAAATTAATCAAATTTTCAGAATTATTCTTATTGGAAAGAATGAAATGTAACTTAGATCTTTATCCAAACAGCAGGATGAGGTGAATATTATTAGAAATTGGGATCTAACACTATGTGGTATATCCCAGCTACTTAATCAGTACAGGAGTAGTCTTGGCATCACTTGGAGCACTTGCAGTGGATAAGTTGGTAAACTTTATTTTGGAGCCAGGCTAAACTTGAATGAAGTTATGGTGGTATCCTCTATGGATATGTGATCCTCTCTACCATATCAGTCCTTGCTGGCTAGTAAATAAATAATGTAGCTATGGACTTATGCCATGGGGCTTGGTAATCATGCTAATCTATTTTCTAAAGGAATTTGTCTGGATCTAGCTGCCCTTGAGCTGAGTATAATACTTCTGAGCAATCATTGTAGCCAAAGAGGAAGTGAAAATATGTTTCAAGTTTATGTATCACAATACATTTAAGATCACTGATAGGGCCTGTATAGAAGTATGGCAATTAGGCAGGAGGCAATAGGAATATTCGCTACTGTTCTTTTCCTCGGAGGTATATTTCAACTGAACAAACCCCAACTGCTAGTATTAACAGTAAACATGCACAAAAATAGTAATCCAAAGTTTAGTACAAGAAATAGTAATGATGAGATAAACAAACTAAAAGAGTAAGAGTTCTGAGGAGAATAGCTAGGAGAAGTGTGTCCATGTAGCTAGTGCAGCAAGCAGCTCATCGGAAGGGAGAGATCATCCAATAGAGTTATTGTGTAATAGTTATAATGTAGCCTTCAGGAGCAAGGCTCCCACATAGCCAGCTCTTTGTTAAGATAGAGTAATGGATGGTAGTGTAAAGAACAAAAGAAATTATCAACATAATTAATGAGAGGCTTGCATTCTAGAAATAATTATTAGAAGAGAGAGAAAGAACATGTAATGAATGTAACCATGGAGTCCAGCTCCTGTTCAGGATGTGGCTTAGCAATCACTAGAATATGTTTTGTTAATAACAAACAATCAAAAAACTAGCTGCTAAATGCATGATAATATTCAATGTAATGATTACATAATTGGAAAAAAAATTAATTGTAAAATTCATTGCTTGGGTAGTTGTGCTAAGTACTTGTCATAGTAGTTGACAGCAAATATTTGCTGATTGCGCAGAACTTATCTCTCCTTCTCAAACGATACCATCGTTTACTAACAGCAATTACAAGAAACAAAATTAAACACAGCAGAAGAATAACCGTAAAATACCAAATGCTGCAATTTGATTTAGGTTCAACAATCTTTCTAAGAAGTTTAAAAACCAACTTGTACAATTCCTGGACCAAAACATAAAAATTTCCGAAAAGAAGACAACACAAACCAATCACTATCCCTCTCATGGAATAGGGAGTTTGAGAAATTATGAATTCACTACCACTCGTTGTACTACAATATAATGATACTCCATATATTATTTGAGGCAAAATTAACCACACAAACTGCAGGTGAAATTTGTGTGTAGACTTATCTTTCATAGCTGAGTAGAAAAAGCAGGTAAAGTTGTGTGACGAGTCTGTACTAAATGTAATGGCAATTTCAATGCAGAGGTAAGAAAGCTCACACAGCATTAGAGTACCAATGCATATCTGGACTCGAAACAGAATATTGAAACTATTATAATGTAGCCACCTGTTCAGCAATGGGTAAAGTATCAGCTCAAAAATGGGAGCGAACAAAACTACAATAAAAGTGGATATGTGAGTGACATTTTGTTGTTTTAAACAATTCCCCAAATCTTCTGATGTAAAACAATTATTGTAGGTTGCAATGGAGTGGTCATCTTGATAATAAAGAATTAACAATGTATTGGCAATATCATGTCCATCTATCAGAGCTCCCCAGACTATGGCTGCTGCTAAGTAGAGCTAAAATGTGAAAGGAAGTCTTGACATTTTCTACTTGTTCTGTAATAAATGGTCCTCCATATTTACTTTTTCCCAGATCTATTCTGGAGTAAGGTTTGTCTTCCCAGTACATCACACAAGATACATTGTAAGAGAAAGCCAATGGATAGTAGGTGTCACCACATCTCCCACACAAAGTGCTATCTCTATTTAGTGATCCACACATCCACGAATTCAATTCTGAAATATTTTGTGGTAGTCTGGAATATCCAACATCTATATCTGCTGAATCTTTCTTCTGACAATTATAAAGACATTGTCCAAACTCTATTGAATTAGACTGTTCATTGTAGGTAGCACAAAAACATTCACGAATATAAACATGCCCATTTCTGCATATCATTCCATAGTTATGGATATTGCCACAATACAACTTGCATTCCATTGACTGTTCAACATTCTTTTTGAATATATTATATACATACCAGAGTGCACATTAGTGACAAAAGTGTTGGATTGTGTTTTGCATTTATCACATCATTATAATATTATAATTATATGGACATTTATTTCTTACAATACAAGCATTCTATTGTTGTTATTATTTTGCCTGTTCAAGTAGCTCTGTAGCCTAAACATTTTTGGGAAATGACTAGAACAAGACAACCTTTTCTTGGAAGGAACTTCTTTTTAAGTGGAATATTAACAAATGGATGCAATCTTCATCACATTAACATTTTCCTACTGTACAATAAATGGCTCCTTTGAAATTATTGGCCTATCTTTGTATATCTGCACCTCATGAAGTGGTGTCTGTTTCACTCAGAACATAGAATACTAAAGTGAGTAAATCATAAGATAGTAGGTTGAGGTAAGAGATAGTTCCTCGATAGCCGATTTTAAATAACATTTCTTCCCAATTTATTTGTAATGATGATTGTATGCCTGGATAGATAATGAAACTGAAACTCATTGTTGTTTTATAAACCACTACTAAAGTTTCTCAATTAGAGCCCATCTAGCTACTTGAGTTAAAATAGCATTGTCCACTAAATTCATCAAGTCTCCTCACTACAATCTCGGTAATTAAAATCAATCACACTTTTAACTACTACACAAACATGAGTTATTGGACCATACAAATGTTTTTTATGATATTATGAGCTAAGTTATTAGTACAACAACTTTAGAGTTCTGTATTCAAATCAAAAGATCTTGTAGGAGAGTTAACAATAATTTTCTCTTTGAAGAATTCAGTTTTGAAAACCTTGTGGAGAACGTCATGTAGACCTAAGTAGGTTGTCCACAATTAGGTCACTCAAGATAGGTGGTTTGAAGCATAAGAAGCAGAGTCATAAGACATTATGAATTTCTAAATTCAAAGACAACGGCAGCATGTAGCCCATTAATGGCATTGTGGGAGTTAGTGTCTTTATAAGATGAAAGAAGGACGAAGACAGATGCTATTCTCAGTTGTATGAAGACACTAACCGTCAAGTAGCCGCAACTAAAACTAAATCCTGCTAGATATGAATTCCCCACATCACAATGAATCAGAGATGTTAAATGTCGACACAATCTAAGGTGGTGTCCCCTGAAACAGTGTTCGCATCGAGCATTGTGTGTGCCATATCCAATTGGCAAGAACTAGCTATCCCATCACTTCAAGTATATTCATGAGCCACACTAATGGAGATAATACTAGCTATTCAGGAATAAAAAGTTCTATCAAATCTACACCTTAATTCAATAAATATCCTAACTTTTTGGCTAATATTATTAAAAACCATGTTATATCCATACCTATTTTTATTCACTCTGTTGGTCGAGTTTGAGGTAGACATATTATATTTAGCAGTAATACACTGTAGCTCTACTTAATTGAATATGTTCTGTGATTTTAACAATGAATGTACTCTATGTGACTATATACTGCAATGACTCCAGCAGATCTAGATATCAGTTTTAACAGACTAAAGAGTGGGAAAGAAATTAATGTCTTATTTTTGTTTCAGGTTCAATTCATAGTGTATTAGCTAAAGGGACAGTTTGTAAGAAATAAAAAAACAAAGTTACCATGCATAAGCTTTATATAGTCAGTTTTGAAAATCATGTACTATTAATTTACCAACTAAATGACAGTCTAAACTAGACAAGTAAAATTATTGTTGTGACAAAAACTAAGAATAAATTATTGTTACCAAACAATAAGTGTTTACCTCAAAGGAAATAAAGACTTCATAATAAGTATTACGTAAAAGACTTCGGTCCAGTAGGTGGAAGAATAAATAGAGCAGCACCAAATAAAACAAACTTCATTGTCAATCATTTTTGCAGTGGAGTAGTGCTAAAATGAGGTTGTATGTTGAACTTGCCAACAGTATGTTATTCTATTATCGGATTCATATCTTCCAAAACAAAAACATAGTTTTTATTTTAGCTTGGATTTTCTCGATATTTTATGCTGTTAAGTTCTTTCATTTATCATCAAATCAATACAATAGTTATGCTGCAATGATTAGTTTTGGCCTGTGTTTCTTACTGGGCTGGCTGGGTGATGTATATGTTGGAAGGTATCGATGCCTACACTACTGTAGCAGGATGGCCTGGGTAGGATCTATTGCCCTCAATACTTACTACATCATTGGGAACTATGTATGGCAATTCCCCCATATTGCAGATATTGTTATTCAAGTGGTTTTCAATGGAGTCATAGGTGTAGGACTTGCTGGACTAGTGGTGAGCAGTATTCAGTTGGGATTAGATCAATTGGTAGATGCTTCATCTGTAGATATAGCTTCATACATAAGCTGGTGTACTTGGTTGTATTACCTGGCATCTTCTGTGGCTGCCTTGACTACTGATTGTCTCTGTGGCGATTATGAACAACCAATGTCTACTCTCTCTGTGTCCTTTATGATGACCCTACTAGTAGTGATGGACATTTGTTTCAATCACTTGCTAATAAAGGAGCCAGTGACTCACAATCCTCTGAAGCTCATCTTCCAAGTGCTCAGATATGCAGTGAAGAACAAGTATCCTCGCCTGAGAAGTGCCTTCACCTACTGGGAAGACAAACCTTACTCCAGAATAGATCTGGGAAAAAGTAAACATGGAGGACCATTTACTACAGAACAAGTAGAAGATGTCAAGACTTTCTTTCGCATTTTAGCTCTACTTGCAGCAGCCATAATCTGGGGAGTTCTAATAGATGGACAAAAATTTGCTTATACATTGTTAATACGTCATTATCAAGATGGCCTCTTTATTACGTCTCATGACAATTGTTTGACTTTAAAGGACTTCGGGAATTGTATCCAACAAAAAATAGTCAAACACGTTTCCATTTTTACTGTAGTTTTGTTCGCTCCCATTTTTGAGCTGATACTTTACCCATTGCTGAACAGGTGGCTGCATTATAATAGTTTCAGTATTCTGTTTCGAGTCCAGATATGGATTGGTACTCTAATACTGTGTGAGCTTCCCTACCTCTGCATTGAAATTGCCAATACATTTAGTAGAGACTCGTCACTCAACTTTACATGCTTTTTTTATTCATCAGTGCAAGATAACTCCAGACATGAATTTCAGCTGCATGTAATGTGGTTAATTTTGCCCCAAGTAATATATGGAGTATCATTATATCTATTTACTTCAAGTAGTAGTGAATTTATAATTTCTCAAACTCCCTATTCCATGAGAGGGATAGTGATAGGTTTGTCTTGCTTTCTCTATGGGATCTGGTTTGTTTCAGTCCAGGAATTGTACAAGCTGTTTTCTAAACTTCTTAGAAACATTGTTGAACCGAAATCACATTGCAGCATTTGGTATTTTACAGTTATTCTTCTGCTGTATCTAATTTTGTTTCTTGTAATTGCTGTTAGCAAGCGATGGTATCGTTTGAGAAGGAGAGATGAAGTTCTGCGCAATCAGCAAATATTTGCCATCAACTACTATGACAAGTATTTAGCACAACTATCTAAATGAATTAACTGGATAGTTATTAGGACTTTTGTCTAGAATTCACAATTTAAAATATGTTAGACTCACTGAAACAGTTGTGTGCAGTAATTACAATGAATTGTCATGTAGCTTTTTATAATTATTATAAATTAAAGTATTTTTGCTATTAATGATATTAACGCACAAATTATCTTTTTTTGCAAGAGAACACCTCTTTCCATTTAATTTTAACATAATGTTTTATTGCTTTTTTGTGGCTACACTGTAAAGTATTTAAAATTTTACATCATATATAGGAAATGCATTCATTGATGTGTTTACCAAGCCATGTTCTATGTCAGTAGATACTTCAGTGATGATTAGGGTTGAAATGATTTATTTCTCATAAACGGTCACTTCAGTGCACCATGTGTAGCATTTGAAATTGAAACAAAAATATTAAAACCTTCTCACTTATTTTTAATGCAAAATCACCTTATAGAACAAGCTAATAATTGTGTTTGCTTGAGATTTGGTTAACAATTTGTTAGGAAAAGTTGAACTGTTGATATGTAAAACTTTGACTTTTCGTTCTTCTTGATTATGTAGTAGAATGAGGGGGTATGAGGTATAGGGTGTGTGATGTAAAAAAACAGTTATGCCTTATAATATTATGTGTGAGCAACTGTAGACATAATTTGTGAAGCAAAGATAAGAAAAACAAACTTCATTAGATACACACTTCACAATTATTGCTACTCACAATATTATTATGACTTGTACTACTTAGTTACAAAGTGTTTGAAAGTGTTTTTGCAAGCAGTCCTATTTTTATTACCATGCAATATTGGAACATACAATTTCATTGCTGTTGATGAGCATATTATTCTAATTCTCATAATTAAAAAGAAAAACAAAAAATGTTATGATAATAATTTCATAATTATTGTGTGATTGATTTTCATTGGCTGAGGCTAGTAGGAGATTTGATTTTTAAGAGAACAGTATACATTTCATTTTGTCACATGAATAGGCTTTTGTGGAATTAATTAGTTGTTTATAAATCATAATCCTTACCAATAATTTTCAATTTCATTTCAGACTTACAAGTCTTAGTGTCAACACATCATTGTAGATGTACTTTTGGTAGCTGGGACAAGCAATGTTATTCAAATGTTCTATTCTACTAAGCTGTTAAAAAAACAAGTAGCTTGATCCATAAAAGTACATTTACTTGGGATTTACTCAGAACAAAATATATCATCAAATGGTCACATCATAACTAAAGTTGATGATGGAGATCTTTCTTAATTTTTTGAGATTGTTACTTAATTGTAAATCATCTATGTTACGAGGTTGTAAAACTAAGAGCACTTTCTTGCTTCTTCTATGGATGTTTATAGCATACGATACAGTTTTCTTTTTGGTCCACTTATCTACCAACAAGATTTATCGCTATTATCTTCTAGCCATTGGTTATGGTGGGTGTGTCATATCTGGTTGGCTGGCAGATGTGTATATTGGAAGGTATCGATGCATACAATACAGCAGCAGAATTGCCTGGGTAGGAACTATTGCCCTCAATACTTATTACCTGGTACGGAACTATCTGTGGCAACCTCCCCATATTGCAGACACTGTTACTCAGATTATTCTGAATGGAGTCCTAGGTATTGGGCTTGCAGGATTATTCGCTAACATGTATTCAGTTGGGATTAGATCAAATGGTTGATGCTTCATCAACCAAAATTATTTCTTACATCAGCTGGTGTGTATGTATGAGTTTTTTAGCTGATGTTGTAGTGCAATTTTTTCAAACTGGTTTACATAAATGTTTTAGCATTTCTGTTTCATTAATCTCTGTATCTTTTCTAATGACAGAGTCTTAGTAATTTCAGATATCTGTTTCAATCACTTGCTAATCAAAGAGCCAGTGACTCACAATCCTCTGAAGCACATCTTTCAAGTGCTCAGATATGCTGTAAAGAACAAGTATCCTCGCCTGAGAAGTGCCTTCACCTACTGGGAAGACAAACCTTACTCAAGGATAGATCTGGGCAAGACTAAATATGGAGGACCGTTTACCACAGAGCAGGTAGAAGATGTGAAGACTTTCTTTAGAATCTTAATTCTGTTGTGTGCTTCTATAATATTAATAGCATTTGTTTATGGGAGAGAGAGTGTAATGTACAACCAGTTATATCATTATCAGGATAATTCTTTTATTAATAACAGTAACAATTGCTCGACATCTCAATATTTCAAAAGTTACTTGGAACACACAATTGTTTGGAACTTTCCTTATATCACAATTGTTATGCTAACTGTTCTCTTTGAATTCATATTATATCCTATCATTGACAAGTATGTTTGCATACGGAGGATCAGCAGTATAAGTCGAATGCAAGTTAGTTTAGCAATTCTTATTCTGAGTGAGATAGCTCACTTGTGTATCGAAACTTCAGCTGTCTACAAAACAAACAACCAGAACTATACCTGTTTGTTCTATGCTTCTTATGACAATCTTAAACACAATAATGTTGTCCAACTGGACTATAAGTGGCTTCTTATACCACAAGCTATTCTTGGTCTGTCTTTGTATCTCACTACCTCAAGTGGTGCAGAGTTTATCATTGCACAGACTCCATACTCGATGAGAGGAGTGCTGATAGGCTGTATTTTCTTCCTCTTTGCAGCTTCAGTTGCTTTATTTCACACTTTGTATCACTACATTACCTCTTTGTTGAAAGAAGAAATACAATATATGAAGATGTGTGGCATTTGGTATTATGTGGCTTCTACTGCATTTTGTATCATTTTATTTTTTTTCTCCTTGATTATTCTAAGGTTATATAGTCCCCGAAGAAGGGATGAAAACCTCCATAATCAGCAAATATTTGCAATTAATTACTATGAAAAATATCTCGGATTGTTTACTAGGTAATAGTTATTGTGTGATTGACACTAACATTGTGTGGTAATACTCAATTATTGTCTATTTTTTGATAATTTAAATTTTCTTTCGTTATTTTCTATTCTATTTTTCACATCTTAAAATAATACAATGTACGAATACAAAAGCAGCACAAGCAGCAATGGCAGCAAAACAAATTAGAGGCAGTCACTTTCTTTCTCATTTTCTCTTGTGCTAGGGCAGCCTACTTGAGGAAAATGTACACTCCTATAGCATTGACTCAGTAGCAAGCAACTCACTGATAATGCTGTAGGCTCTCATTGACATTCACACAAATATCAAAGTGTTAGCAAATTAACCGAATTTTCAATCACTACTTTGAAATATGCTGGCCATGTAGATGAATTCAACTAGATCTCTAACAGAAGGGTGGCTGGATCAGGTGAATTTTATTAGACTGTAGAAGCTAGAATTATGTAGCATACCAGGCCATTAATAAAGCACAATCCTTACCACTGATTTTCAGTTTCATTTCAGACTTACGCGTTTCAGTGTCAGCACATCATTGTAGATATACTTTTGGTAGCTGGGACAAGCAATGTTATTTAAATGTTCTATTCTACTAGGCTGTTAAAAAAAAAAACAAGTAGCTCGATCCATAAAAGTGCATCTACTAGCGATTTACTCAAAACAAAATATATCATTAAGTGGTCATGTTATAACTAAAGTTGATGATGGAGTTCTTTCTTAAGTTTTTGAAATTGTTACTTAATTGTAAATCATCTATGTTACGATGTTGTAAAACTAGTAGCTCTTTCTTGCTTCTTCTGTGGATGTTTATAGCTTATGATGCAGTTTTCTCCATCCACTTTTCTACTGACATACTTTATCGCAATTATCTTCTAGTCATTTGTTTTGATGGGTGTGCCATATCTGGTTGGCTGGTAGATGTGTATATTGGAAGGTATCGATGCATACAATACAGCAGCAGAATTGCCTGGGTAGGAACTATTGCCCTCAATACTTGTTACCTGGTACAGAACTATCTGTGGCAACCTCACCACACTGCAGATATTGTTACTCGGATTATTCTGATTAAATGGTCTTTAAACTCAGCTCCAGTTAAACCTGTATTATGGAAGAGATATGTAGATGACACCTTTTGCATAGATAAGAAAGGAAGCGAAAAACATTTGTTGGACCATTTAAACTCTGTAAGACCTTCTATAAAATTTACCATGGAATCAGATGAAGATAGTAAGCTACCTTTTTTGGATTGCTATTAAAGAGAGAGAGTGATGGTATGCTTACATCCTCTGTGTACAGAAAACCTACACACATGATACCTTTACTTTAAGTCCCATCATCCTAAAGGTAACTCTTTAGAGCCTGCCCTAATGGTTGCGTTGTCAAAACCATTACTTTGAAGTAGCTACTTTGTGTAGGTGTTTCTCTTCTTCCTTCAAGTTTTCACTCATATTAATTACCCTCCTAGCTCTCTGATATAAGCATCTCACTACTCTATACTTTACATGATCTAACGATCACACAGATACTGAGCAAGAGAAAGGATTTATTCTTACTATTCCGTATATAGCAGGATTGAGTGAGAGCACTCAGAGAGTGTGTAGAGACGTTGACATCAAAACAGCATTTAAGTCGGGTAAGATACTAAGATCACATCTTACTAAAGTCAAAGATATTATACCTATTACCACAGAGTCATCCATAGTGTACGTATACCCTGCAGTTGTGGTAAAGTTTACATAGGTGAACAACTAGAAGGCTTGAGTAGAGAGTAAAAGAACATCAGGATGCTTGTAAGACAGGTGATGACAAGGTTTCAGCCATTGCTGAACATGCTTGGCAGCAGCATCACCCCATTAAATGGGAAGAGGTAAGAGTTGTAGACAGAGCCAGTAAGAATCATGAGTTGAAGATCAAGGAAGCTCTACACATACAGATGACACCTGACAACAACAAGTTTAAAAGAGACATAGGTTTAGAGCTTCCAGGATGTAGTCTCGTGTAGCCAGACCCTTTACCAACCCTAACCGCTACGCAGGGAAGGAAAGGGTCTGAGAACATACAGTACAATGGCTTGTTCAGCAGCACCCCTAAAAGGGTGCTCAATTATCACATTCCAGCAAGCCTGCGGTATACTGTGTGACGTCAAGATCACATCTGGGAGGGTGAGAACATTGCATGACTTCATCAAACCGATGAAGTTGTTTTTCGTAAGCAATTTATAACACTCCGACCCTTTCCTTCCCCGAGTAGTGGTTACGGTTGGTAAAGGGTCTGGCTACGCGAGACTATCCAGGATGCTGGCTGTCCATGCTTCATGCAAATCACCCTCCAGGATATAATAACAGTAAGTGTGCCCTCCAGAAATCTTGTTGTTTACGTTATTATATCACCATGGAGAGTTCAACCTCAGTTGACCCCTGAAGAGGACTTCGGCAAGAAGTCGAAACGTCGGGTTAAGTTATAATTTAAAATATTGGCTGTTAAAAGGAGAAAAATTTCCTATCATTAGATATATAGTTTCAGCATGTGGTCAAACTCTTGTCTTACTAACCTCGGACATTCAGGTGCTAAATGATGAGTCCAAACATTGCTGGACCAGTATTCAAAATATGATGTGTGACTGCATGCTAACTTGGCATTAGGAGGAGCAAGGCTGTGTGACTGATATAAATACTGATAGCAGGTGAGAGAAAGGATAGACTTATCCACAAATGAATGTAATCCGGTTTTCTTGCTGTCCGTGCAAGCATTTCCATGCGCTTCCATGTTAGTGGTAGAATCTATGTGCTATGATGCAGGTCCACCAGTAAGTGGAAGTGGTACAGGAGGTCTGCACATAGAACTTTGTGGGGGTCAGTGAGGTACAAGAGTATAGCTACAGAAGGTGCTGCTACTTCCTCTGTCATTTGAGCAAGTTGGTCCAGTTGGTCCAGGGGCATAGAGTCTGAGGTACTTGCAAAAACCATGCATACAACATTACTGGATGATCCCTGAAGAAAGAGTTCTTGAAGGAAAGAGGTGTCAGTAAGTCCTGTGTGATCTCCAGCAATTGCTGTATATTACATAAGAGCTGTGTGGGCTTCCTATCTCCCAACTCCTCTCCAGTGAAAACAATTGAAGTTTTTGCTGTCTGAAGCAGTGGTCCGCTTAATGAACTACTCCTTCAACTGGTCACAATGGTTCACCATTGGAGGCTTGAGCAGATGGTCCCACACCTTGGCAGCCACCTGAGGAGGAGTAAGACAAGAAACAACATTGTGAAAAATATATAACTAAGTTAAATAAAAGATTATAAAATAATAGTGTAAAACTAGATTATGTGAAAGTTTGAAATGGATACTGTTCAATTAATTTGCTCTGAAATTTTCTTTTTTCTTTATTCCTTTCTATTAATTTTTTAATCAGCTCAATGTTGTCTGTTTTGTCTTTGTGAATTTGCATCTACTAACTTTTCAATTATTCTTCTTTAACTGACTGGCCAATGGCAGTAGTAAATACCGTCTGAGTTCCATGGTTGGGACTGGCCATTGTGATAAGCATTTGATTCCTCAAACTGAATTGAATTTATGATCCAATCTAATAAGACATTAATGATTAATGGTGATACCTATACAATGCTATATGTCCCTCTGTATCCTTCCAGCTATCAATGTACCCCCCCCCCCTCCCCTTCCATCACCCCTGCCTATAGTATAGATTTTAGCAAGCAAGACGCTGATAATTATGAAGTGTAACAAATTAATCAAATTTTCAGAATTATTCTTATTGGAAAGAATGAAATGTAACTTAGATCTTTATCCAAACAGCAGGATGAGGTGAATATTATTAGAAATTGGGATCTAACACTATGTGGTATATCCCAGCTACTTAATCAGTACAGGAGTAGTCTTGGCATCACTTGGAGCACTTGCAGTGGATAAGTTGGTAAACTTTATTTTGGAGCCAGGCTAAACTTGAATGAAGTTATGGTGGTATCCTCTATGGATATGTGATCCTCTCTACCATATCAGTCCTTGCTGGCTAGTAAATAAATAATGTAGCTATGGACTTATGCCATGGGGCTTGGTAATCATGCTAATCTATTTTCTAAAGGAATTTGTCTGGATCTAGCTGCCCTTGAGCTGAGTATAATACTTCTGAGCAATCATTGTAGCCAAAGAGGAAGTGAAAATATGTTTCAAGTTTATGTATCACAATACATTTAAGATCACTGATAGGGCCTGTATAGAAGTATGGCAATTAGGCAGGAGGCAATAGGAATATTCGCTACTGTTCTTTTCCTCGGAGGTATATTTCAACTGAACAAACCCCAACTGCTAGTATTAACAGTAAACATGCACAAAAATAGTAATCCAAAGTTTAGTACAAGAAATAGTAATGATGAGATAAACAAACTAAAAGAGTAAGAGTTCTGAGGAGAATAGCTAGGAGAAGTGTGTCCATGTAGCTAGTGCAGCAAGCAGCTCATCGGAAGGGAGAGATCATCCAATAGAGTTATTGTGTAATAGTTATAATGTAGCCTTCAGGAGCAAGGCTCCCACATAGCCAGCTCTTTGTTAAGATAGAGTAATGGATGGTAGTGTAAAGAACAAAAGAAATTATCAACATAATTAATGAGAGGCTTGCATTCTAGAAATAATTATTAGAAGAGAGAGAAAGAACATGTAATGAATGTAACCATGGAGTCCAGCTCCTGTTCAGGATGTGGCTTAGCAATCACTAGAATATGTTTTGTTAATAACAAACAATCAAAAAACTAGCTGCTAAATGCATGATAATATTCAATGTAATGATTACATAATTGGAAAAAAAATTAATTGTAAAATTCATTGCTTGGGTAGTTGTGCTAAGTACTTGTCATAGTAGTTGACAGCAAATATTTGCTGATTGCGCAGAACTTATCTCTCCTTCTCAAACGATACCATCGTTTACTAACAGCAATTACAAGAAACAAAATTAAACACAGCAGAAGAATAACCGTAAAATACCAAATGCTGCAATTTGATTTAGGTTCAACAATCTTTCTAAGAAGTTTAAAAACCAACTTGTACAATTCCTGGACCAAAACATAAAAATTTCCGAAAAGAAGACAACACAAACCAATCACTATCCCTCTCATGGAATAGGGAGTTTGAGAAATTATGAATTCACTACCACTCGTTGTACTACAATATAATGATACTCCATATATTATTTGAGGCAAAATTAACCACACAAACTGCAGGTGAAATTTGTGTGTAGACTTATCTTTCATAGCTGAGTAGAAAAAGCAGGTAAAGTTGTGTGACGAGTCTGTACTAAATGTAATGGCAATTTCAATGCAGAGGTAAGAAAGCTCACACAGCATTAGAGTACCAATGCATATCTGGACTCGAAACAGAATATTGAAACTATTATAATGTAGCCACCTGTTCAGCAATGGGTAAAGTATCAGCTCAAAAATGGGAGCGAACAAAACTACAATAAAAGTGGATATGTGAGTGACATTTTGTTGTTTTAAACAATTCCCCAAATCTTCTGATGTAAAACAATTATTGTAGGTTGCAATGGAGTGGTCATCTTGATAATAAAGAATTAACAATGTATTGGCAATATCATGTCCATCTATCAGAGCTCCCCAGACTATGGCTGCTGCTAAGTAGAGCTAAAATGTGAAAGGAAGTCTTGACATTTTCTACTTGTTCTGTAATAAATGGTCCTCCATATTTACTTTTTCCCAGATCTATTCTGGAGTAAGGTTTGTCTTCCCAGTACATCACACAAGATACATTGTAAGAGAAAGCCAATGGATAGTAGGTGTCACCACATCTCCCACACAAAGTGCTATCTCTATTTAGTGATCCACACATCCACGAATTCAATTCTGAAATATTTTGTGGTAGTCTGGAATATCCAACATCTATATCTGCTGAATCTTTCTTCTGACAATTATAAAGACATTGTCCAAACTCTATTGAATTAGACTGTTCATTGTAGGTAGCACAAAAACATTCACGAATATAAACATGCCCATTTCTGCATATCATTCCATAGTTATGGATATTGCCACAATACAACTTGCATTCCATTGACTGTTCAACATTCTTTTTGAATATATTATATACATACCAGAGTGCACATTAGTGACAAAAGTGTTGGATTGTGTTTTGCATTTATCACATCATTATAATATTATAATTATATGGACATTTATTTCTTACAATACAAGCATTCTATTGTTGTTATTATTTTGCCTGTTCAAGTAGCTCTGTAGCCTAAACATTTTTGGGAAATGACTAGAACAAGACAACCTTTTCTTGGAAGGAACTTCTTTTTAAGTGGAATATTAACAAATGGATGCAATCTTCATCACATTAACATTTTCCTACTGTACAATAAATGGCTCCTTTGAAATTATTGGCCTATCTTTGTATATCTGCACCTCATGAAGTGGTGTCTGTTTCACTCAGAACATAGAATACTAAAGTGAGTAAATCATAAGATAGTAGGTTGAGGTAAGAGATAGTTCCTCGATAGCCGATTTTAAATAACATTTCTTCCCAATTTATTTGTAATGATGATTGTATGCCTGGATAGATAATGAAACTGAAACTCATTGTTGTTTTATAAACCACTACTAAAGTTTCTCAATTAGAGCCCATCTAGCTACTTGAGTTAAAATAGCATTGTCCACTAAATTCATCAAGTCTCCTCACTACAATCTCGGTAATTAAAATCAATCACACTTTTAACTACTACACAAACATGAGTTATTGGACCATACAAATGTTTTTTATGATATTATGAGCTAAGTTATTAGTACAACAACTTTCGAGTTATGTATTCAAATCAAAAGATCTTGTAGGAGAGTTAACAATAATTTTCTCTTTGAAGAATTCAGTTTTGAAAACCTTGTGGAGAACGTCATGTAGACCTAAGTAGGTTGTCCACAATTAGGTCACTCAAGATAGGTGGTTTGAAGCATAAGAAGCAGAGTCATAAACATTATGAATTTCTAAATTCAAAGACTACGGCAGCATGTAGCCCATTAATGGCATTGTGGGAGTTAGTGTCTTTATAGGATGAAAGAAGGATGAAGATAGACGCTAGTCTCAGTTTTATGCAGACACTAGCTGTTAAGTAGCCGCAACTAAAACTAAATCTTGCTAGATATGAATTCCCCATATCACAATGAATCAGAGATGTTAAATGTCGACACAATCTAAGGTGGTGTCCCCTGAAACAGTGTTCGCATCGAGCATTGTGTGTGCCATATCCAATTGGCAAGAACTAGCTATCCCAACACTTCAAGTATATTCATGAGCCACACTAATGGAGATAATACTAGCTATTCAGGAATAAAAAGTTCTATCAAATCTACACCTTAATTCAATAATTATCCTAATTTTTGGCTAATATTAAAAACCATGTTATACCCATACCTATTTTTATTCACTCTGTTGGTCGAGTTTGAGGTAGACATATTATATTTAGCAGTAATACACTGTAGCTCTACTTAATTGAATATGTTCTGTGATTTTAACAATGAATGTACTCTATGTGACTATATACTGCAATGACTCCAGCAGATCTAGATATCAGTTTTAACAGACTGAAGAGTGGGAAAGAAATTAATGTCTTATTTTTGTTTCAGGTTCAATTCATAGTGTATTAGCTAAAGGGACAGTTTGTAAGAAATAAAATAACAAAGTTACCATGCATAAGCTTTATATAGTCAGTTTTGAAAATCATGTACTATTAATTTACCAACTAAATGACAGTCTAAACTAGACAAGTAAAATTATTGTTGTGACAAAAACTAAGAATAAATTATTGTTACCAAACAATAAGTGTTTACCTCAAAGGAAATAAAGACTTCATAATAAGTATTACGTAAAAGACTTCGGTCCAATAGGTGGAAGAATAAATAGAGCAGCACCAAATAAAACAAATTTCATTGTCAATCGTTTTTGCAGTGGAGTAGTGCTAAAATGAGGTTGTATGTTGAACTTGCCAACAGTATGTTATTCTATTATCGGATTCATATCTTCCAAAACAAAAGCATAGTTTTTATTTTAGCTTGGATTTTCTCGATATTTTATGCTGTTAAGTTCTTTCATTTATCATCAAATCAATACAATAGTTATGCTGCAATGATTAGTTTTGGCCTGTGTCTCTTACTGGGCTGGCTGGGTGATGTATATGTTGGAAGGTATCGATGCCTACACTACTGTAGCAGGATGGCCTGGGTAGGATCTATTGCCCTCAATACTTACTACATCATTGGGAACTATGTATGGCAATTCCCCCATATTGCAGATATTGTTATTCAAGTGGTTTTCAATGGAGTCATAGGTGTAGGACTTGCTGGACTAGTGGTGAGCAGTATTCAGTTGGGATTAGATCAATTGGTAGATGCTTCATCTGTAGATATAGCTTCATACATAAGCTGGTGTACTTGGTTGTATTACCTGGCATCTTCTGTGGCTACCTTGACAACTGATTGTCTCTGTGGCAGTTATGAACAACCAATGTCTGCTCTCTCTGTGCCATTTATGATGACCCTACTAGTAGTGATGGACATTTGTTTCAATCATTATCTAATCAAAGAGCCAGTGACTCACAATCCTCTGAAGCTCATCTTCCAAGTGCTCAGATATGCAGTGAAGAACAAGTATCCTCGCCTGAGAAGTGCCTTCACCTACTGGGAAGACAAACCTTACTCAAGGATAGATCTGGGAAAAAGTAAATATGGAGGACCGTTTACTACAGAACAGGTAGAAGATGTAAAGACTTTCTTTCGCATTTTAGCTCTACTTGCAGCAGCCATAGTCTGGGGAGTTCTAATAGATGGACAAGAATTTGCTTATACATTGTTAATGCGTCAATATCAAGATGAGCCTCTTTATTACATCTAATGACAATTGTTTGACTTTAAAGGACTTCAGGAATTGTATTCAACAAAACATAGTCACTCACGTTTCCATTTTTACTGTAGTTTTGTTCGCTCCCATTTTTGAGCTGATACTTTACCCATTGCTGAACAGGTGGCTGCATTATAATAGTTTCAGTATTCTGTTTCGAGTCCAGATATGCATTGGTACTCTAATGCTGTGTGAGCTTTCTTACCTCTGCATTGAAATTTCCAATACATTTAGTACAGGCACGTCACACAACTTTACCTGCTTTTTGTATTCATCAGTGCAAGATAACTCCAGACATGAATTTCAGCTGCATGTTATGTGGTTAATTTTGCCCCAAGTAATATATGGAGTATCATTATATCTATTTACTTCAAGTAGTTCTGAATTCATTATTTCTCAAACTCCCTATTCCATGAGAGGGATAGTGATAGGTTGGTCTTGCTTTCTCTATGGGATCTGGTTTGTTTCAGTCCAGGAATTGTACACACTGTTTTCTAAACTTCTTAGAAACATTGTTGAACCGAAATCACATTGCAGCATTTGGTATTTTACAGTTATTCTTCTGCTGTATCTAATTTTGTTTCTTGTAATTGCTGTTAGCAAGCGATGGTATCGTTTGAGAAGGAGAGATGAAGTTCTGCGCAATCAGCAAATATTTGCCATCAACTACTATGACAAGTATTTAGCACAACTATCTAAATGAATTAACTGGATAGTTATTAGGACTTTTGTCTAGAATTCACAATTTAAAATATGTTAGACTCACTGAAACAGTTGTGTGCAGTAATTACAATGAATTGTCATGTAGCTTTTTATAATTATTATAAATTGAAGTATTTTTGCTATTAATGATATTAACGCACAAATTATCTTTTTTTGCAAGAGAACACCTCTTTCCATTTAATTTTAACATAATGTTTTATTGCTTTTTTGTGGCTACACTGTAAAGTATTTAAAATTTTACATCATATATAGGAAATGCATTCATTGATGTGTTTACCAAGCCATGTTCTATGTCAGTAGATACTTCAGTGATGATTAGGGTTGAAATGATTTATTTCTCATAAACGGTCACTTCAGTGCACCATGTGTAGCATTTGAAATTGAAACAAAAATATTAAAACCTTCTCACTTATTTTTAATGCAAAATCACCTTATAGAACAAGCTAATAATTTTGTTTGCTTGAGATTTGGTTTACAATTTGTAAACAAACTTTAGGAAAAGTTGAACTGCTAATTGTTGACTTTTCCTTCTTTTTGATTATGTAGTAGAATGAGGGGGTACGGGGTATAGGGTGTGTGATGTAAAAAAACAGTTATGCCTTATAATATCATGTGTGAGTAACTGTAGACATAATTTGTGAAGCAAAGATAAGAAAAACAAACTTCATTAGCTACACTTCACAATTATTGCTACTCTATTACGACTTGTACTACTTATCATAGTTACGAAGTGTTTGAAAGTGTTTTTGCAAGCAGTCCTATTTTTATTACCATGCAATATTGGAACATACAATTTCATCGCTGTTGATGAGCATATTATTCTAAATCTGATAATTAAAAAGAAAAACAAAAAAATTTATGATAATAATTTCATAATTATTCATGTGTGATTGATTTTCATTGGCTAAGGTTAGTAGGAGATTTGATTTTTAAGAGAACAATGTATATTTCATTTTGTCACATGAATAGGCTTTTGTGGAATTAATTAGTTGTTTATAAATCATAAACCTTACCAATAATTTTCAGTTTCATTTCAGACTTACAGGTCTTAGTGTCAACACATCATTGTAGATGTACTTTTACTAGCTGGGAGACAAGCAATGTTATTCAAATGTTCTATTCTACTAAGCTGTTAAAAAAACAAGTAGCTTGATCCATAAAAGTGCATTTACTCGGGATTTACTCAGAACAAAATATATCATCAAATAGTCATATTATAACTAAAGTTGATGATGGAGATCTTTCTTAATTTTTTGAGATTGTTACGAGGTTGTAAAACTAAGAGCTCTTTCTTGCTTCTTCTGTGGATGTTTATAGCATACGATGCAATTACAGTTCTCTTTTTCATTCACTTTTCTACCAACAAGATTTATTGCTATTATCTTCTAGCCATTTGTTTTGGTGGGTGTGTCATATCTGGTTGGCTGGCAGATGTGTATATTGGAAGGTATCGATGCATACAATACAGCAGCAGAATTGCCTGGGTAGGAACTATTGCCCTCAATACTTATTACCTGGTACGGAACTATCTGTGGCAACCTCCCCACATTGCAGATATTGTTACTCAGATTATTCTGAATGGAGTCCTAGGTATTGGGCTGGCAGGATTATTCGCTAACAGTATTCAGTTGGGATTAGATCAAATGGTCGATGCTTCATCAACCAAAATTATTTCTTACATCAGCTGGAGTGTATGTATGAGTATTTTAGCTGGTGTTGTAGTGCAATTTTTTCAAACTGGTTTACATAAATTTTTTAGCATTTCTGTTTCATTAATCTCTGTATCTTTTCTAATGACAGTCTTAGTAATTTCAGATATCAGTTTCAATCACTTGCTAATAAAGGAGCCAGTGACTTACAATCCTCTGAAGCTCATTTTTCAAGTGCTCAGATATGCTGTAAAGAACAAGTATCCTCGCCTGAGAAGTGCCTTCACCTACTGGGAAGACAAACCTTACTCAAGGATAGATCTGGGCAAGGCTAAATATGGAGGACCATTTACCACAGAGCAAGTAGAAGATGTGAAGACTTTCTTTCGAATCTTAATTCTCTTATGTGCTTCTGTTATCTTGATAGCATTCGTGTATGGGAGAGAAAATGTAATATACCACCAGTTATATCATTATAAGGATCATTCATTTTATGAATACAGTAGCAACAGCTTGACGTCTAAATATTTACGAAATTACTTTGAACGCAAAATCGTTTGGAACTTTCCTTATATCACAGTTGTTATGCTAACAGTTCTCTTTGAATTCATATTATATCCTATCATTGACAAGTATATTTACGTAAGGAGGATCAGCAGCTTTAGTCGAATGCAAGTTAGTTTAGCAATCCTTATTCTTAGTGAGATAGCTCACTTGTGTATCGAAACTTCTGCTGTGTACAAAACAAACAACCAGAACTATACCTGTTTGTTCTATGCTTCTTATGACAATCTTAAACACAATAATGTTGTCCAACTGGACTATAAGTGGCTTCTTATACCACAAGCTATTCTTGGTCTGTCTTTGTATCTCACTACCACAAGTGGTGCAGAGTTTATCATTGCACAGACTCCATACTCAATGAGAGGATTGCTGATAGGCTGTATTTTATCCCTCTTTACAGCTTCAGTTGCTATATTTCACAATCTGTATTTTTATGTTATCTCCTTGTTGAAAAAAGAAATACAATATATGAAGATGTGTGGCATTTGGTATTATGTAACATCTACTGCATTTTGTATCATTTTATTTTTTTTCTCCTTGATTATTCGAAGGTTATATAGTCCCCGAAGAAGGGATGACAACCTCCATAATCAGCAAATATTTGCAATTAACTACTATGAAAAATATCTCGGATTGTTTACTAGGTAATAGTTATTGTGTGATTGACAGTAACATTATGTGGTAATATACTCAATTATTGTCTATTTTTTGATAATGTTAATTTTCTTTCATTATTTTCTTATCTATTCTATTTTTCACATCTTAAAATAATACAATGTACGAATACAAAAGCAGTACAAGCAGCAATGGCAGCAAAAGCATTCACTTTCATTCTCATTTTCTCTTGTGCTAGGGCAGTCTATTCAAGGGATATAGCTTTGACTCAATAGAAAGCTACTCACTGATAATGCTGTAGGCTCTCTTTGACATTCACAAAAAGATATTTGATTTAAAAGTTTTAACGAATTAATCGAATGTTCAATCACCATTTTAAATATGCTGGCAAGATAAGATAGAATATTAACGACCGACGATGGTGTGTGTATTCATGAATAATTCATGAGCTTGGTACGGTTTGGTAAAGCATCATCTCTTTACCATAGGTAAAGTATCGTCACATGCTGTTTTAACCTCAACTGTCTCCAGTGTAGAACTGGTCTCGCCCACATTGTTAATCTTATCATCCAATTTTTGTTTCTTACTTGCAGCAGAAGTAAAATCAATATCTGCTATTGGAAGATATTCCACATTAGCAGAAAAGGAGGGCAAAATCCACTTGGTATTGTTGAGTGCACGTTTCCTTCCCTTGTATGCGAAAAAGTGCTTCCAAATAAAACGACACTGCAGCCACATGTGTGCAGACTTCTCCCAATCCTGCCATACAATTACAGCGTCCACAACAGATTTCACCAGTTTTATCAATAATAATCCAGCAGGCTAATGGGGTTGCAGAAAACTTTTGAGAATGTCTCACCTAACCAAATGAACTTAATAATAATAATGAATAACAAAATTGAATACTATAACTTACTCTGCCTTTCACAATGTACTTGCTTTTATCTGCTACATCCCAAACCTTCACTTCCTTGATCCATCCACTTGTAAACTGATTATATGCTTCAAGGGATTTCTTGGCTTTAAATTGTTTTGAAGTCAAATAGCTAGTTTGCAGCACTAGGTATGCAACTAGGTCGCAAGCTTCTACTGGAGGAACCAAATAAACTGGCTCACCTAGTGGAGAGGTAAAATAGAAGACAAAAGTTTCTCAAAGTCGGACAGAAATGCAGGAGAGTTAGACAAAGTATAAGGCAGGCGGGGGCCCATGACTCAAAAAGAAGAGCTAAGACAGGAGTGGTGGGATAGAAGAAAGGTTCAGATAGTTCAGAAACCAATGGTAGAGAATGATAATTGAGCAGGATAACTTGTGCTACTGCATTCTTACTTTGCAATACGTCAAGCGCCACTATGTGGCAGGATACTTGCTAGTATATAATAATATAGCTTGTTTGGAAAAGAATGCAGTAAATGTGACCAACTCAATTTTTTAAATATATTGAAATACTTCTCATATTTAACGAAACCCTGTATTTCATAGAAGTGCAGACTTATTTACGGATTTTCTTGAACATTATATCAACTATGTAAGTGTAACATTAAATATTCATATGATTTGAAGATATAATAGTGAGGAAACTGGTTTGGAATTAATTGCAGGAATGGAGTGAGAAAATTTTCATGAAACAAAGCCGAGTGAAATTTCTTGCCACACGAGTGTTATTTATCCGAATGCCACAGATTTCCGTGTTTATCATCAAAAAATTGTTTTGTACATAGAAATAACTCCAGATGTTTCAAGGTTGTTAGTTCACTCTATATTGCCAAGCTCATTAGCCTTAGCTATAGCAACCTGCCCAACTTGCCACTTTCCTGGTTTTTACATCTAGCTTCCTCTGATCTGGTGTAGCCACTCAACTGGGTTAGAACAGCTGCTAAAATATTAGCTGTGGTGTGGGTAGCCCCTACAACCAACTTTTTATGTGAGGTACCAGTAGTCCTAGTACTAACTACGGAAGTGAAGATATCTAGTGTGGAATAAACCACTTATTACACTTAGTGTTGACCCCAGTTTTTTTTTTCAAATGCTACAGCATTAACCAAGTCTTACGTTGACCTCAGGCTCTAAATCGTGAGATAATTCCTGCTAAATGCTTGTTGTTCAACATCCAAAAAGTTGCTGGTTACTATGGTATTGGAACTTGACATGATTTTTTAAACTGTCTTTGTAGAGTTTGAGCACTTGTTTTATTTCTCATAAACGGTCACTTCAGTGCACCATGTGTAGAAATTGAATTAAAAATATTAAAACCTTCTCATTTATTTTTAATGCAAACTCACTTTACAAAACAAGCCAATTATTTTGTTTGCTTGAGTTTTGGTTTACAATTTGTATACCAGCTTTAGGAAAAGTTGAACTGCTAATATGTAAAACCTTGACTTTTCCTTCCTTTTGAGTGCGTAGGGGGAGGAGGTAGGGGTATAGGGTGTTCGATGTAAAAAAACAGTTATACATTATAATATTATGTGTGAGCAACGACATTGTTTGTGAAGCAAAGATAAGAAAAACAAACTTCATTAGCTACACTTCACAATTATTGGTACTCACAATAGACTTGTACCACTTATCATAATTACAAGGCTATGTGGCTGAGGCTAGTAGTTAGGAGATTTGATTTTTAAGATAACTGTATATTTCATTCGTGTCACATGAATAGGCTTTTGTGGAATTAATTAGTCGTTTGTAAATCACAATCCTTCCTATAATTTTCAGTTTCATTTCAGACTTGCAAGTCTCAGTGTCAACACATCATTGTAGATATACTTTTGGTAACTGGGACAAGCAATGTTATTCAAATGTTCTATTCTTCTAGACTGTCTAAAAAAGCAGTAGCTCAATCCATAAAAGTGTCTACTAGCGATTTACTCAAAAGAAAATATATCATCGAATGTTTATATTATAACTAAAATTGATAATGGAGTTATTTCTTAAATTTTTGAGATTGTTACCTAATTATAAATCATCTATGTTACCAATTTGTAAACCTAAGAGCTCTTTCTTGATTCTTCTATGGATGTTTATAGCTTACGATGCAGTTTTTTTCTTCCACTTTTCTACTGACATAATTTATCGCAAAATTCTTCTAGCCATTTGTGTTGGTGGGTGTGTCATATCTGGTTGGCTGGCAGATGTGTATATTGGCAGGTATCGATGCATACGATACAGCAGCAGAATTGCCTGGGTAGGAACTATTGCCCTCAATACTTATTACATGATACAGAATTATCTGTGGCAACCTCACCACATCGCAGATACTATTACTCAGATTATTCTGAATGGAATTGTAAGTGTGGGGCTGGTAGGATTATTGGCTAACAGTGTTCAGTTGGGATTAGATCAAATGGTTGATGCTTCATCAACCAAAATTATTTCTTACATCAGCTGGTGTGTATGTATGAGCTTTTTAGCTGCTGTAGTAGCGTCAGTTTTTCAAACTGGTTTCTATAAATATTTTAGCATTTCTGTTTCATTAATCTCTGTATCATTTCTAATGACAGTCCTAGTAATTTCAGAAATGAGTTTCAATCACTTGATAATAAAGGAGCCAGTGACTCACAATCCTCTGAAGCTCATCTTCCAAGTGCTCAGATATGCAGTGAAGAACAAGCATCCTCGCCTGAGAAGTGCCTTCACCTACTGGGAAGACAAACCTTACTCCAGAATAGATCTAGGCAAGGCTAAATACGGAGGACCATTTACCACAGAGCAAGCAGAGGATGTGAAGACTTTCTTTCAAATCTTAATTCTCTCTTGTGCTTCTATTATCTTAATAGGATTTGTGTATGGGAGAGAGGGTGTAATATACCACCAGTTATATCATTATCAGCATAAATCTTATATTGAATATAGTAGCAATAGTTTGACATATCAATTTTTACAAAGTTATTTTGAACTCAAAATCGTTTGGAACTTTTCTTATATCACAGTTGTTATATTAACAGTCATTTTTGAATTCATATTATATCCTATAATTGATAAGTATATTTACATACGGAGGATCAGCAGTTTTACTCGAATGCAAGTTAGTTTAGCAATCCTTGTTTTATGTGAAATAGTGCACTTGTGTATCGAAACTTCTGCTGTGTACAAAACAAACAACCAGAACTCTACCTGTTTGTTCTATGCCTCTTATGACAATCTTAAACACAATAATGTTGTCCAACTGGACTATAAGTGGCTTCTTATACCACAAGCTATTCTTGGTCTGTCTTTGTATCTCACTACCACAAGTGGTGCAGAGTTTATCATTGCACAGACTCCATACTCGATGAGAGGATTGCTGATAGGCTGTATTTTCTTCCTCTTTGCAGCTTCTGTTGCTTTATTCGACCTTCTGTATTACTATGTTATCTCCTTGTTGAAAGAAGAAATACAATATATGAAGATGTGTGGCATTTGGTATTATGTGGCTTCTACTGTATTCTGTATTATTTTATTTTTTTTCTCCTTGATTACTCGAAGGTTATATAGTCCCCGAAGAAGGGATGATAACCTTCATAATCAGCAAATATTTGCAATTAACTACTATGAAAAATACCTCGGATTGTTTACTAGGTAATAGTTATTGTGTGATTGACACTAACATTATGTGGTAATACTCAATAAATTATTGTCTATTTTTTGATAATGTAAATTTTCTTTCATTATTTTCTTATCTATTCTATTTTTCACATCTTAAAATAAATACAATGTACGAATACAAAAGCAGCACAAGCAGCAATGGCAGCAAAACAGAATAGAAGCAGTCACTTTCTTTCTCATTTTCTCTTTGTGCTATGGCAGCCTACTTGAGGGAAAGGTACACTCCTATAGCATTGACTCAGTAGCAAGCAACTCACTGATAATGCTGTAGGCTCTCATTGACATTCATAAAAATATCTTTGATTTCAAAAGTTTTCACTACAATCACTACTTTGAAATTGCTGACCACGTAGATTGAATTCAACTAGACTTCTAACCGAAGGGGGCTGGATCAGGTGAATTTTATTAGACTGTAGAAGCTAGAACTATGTAGCATAACCAGGCCATAAATTACCATGTGGTAAAGGAGTGATTTCGTCATCACTCAGTGAATAAACTTCATATATTGTGAGTCATAGTATAGATATGAATATAGATATAATGAATTTAAAATTTGCTGTACATTTGAAACCACAAGAAGCAAAAAAATATATATATATAATAAATTTGTTTATAATAGTGAGACATATTTGAGACTCTTAAAATATAACAGTCAAAGTTGTCGAGGAGGGCAGTAGTTCCTACCTAATGAAGACTAATATATAAATATACTATAATAGAATAAAAACCTTTAAACTCATTATGTAGATTACACTTACCCACTAACAAATGAAAAACATAATTTGTTGGTGTATTAACTTTTATCATAGCACAGCATAGTCTATTTTGGACTTACACAAATGGTCACTTTAATTTCATGATTCTGAAACTGAAGTAAAAAACGTTGACCTTTTCTCCACTTTTTTTAAAGAAAATTAATTTGAAAGATATATAGTTTTCATGTTGAATGATTTCTTAAGACTTGGGTTTGTATATACAAGAACCAAAACACTGATTGTTGGGGAAAGCCAGCCAGCCAGTTTATATAGAAAACCAGCTGACACACCTCCATTCTGATTGAGCATGACAGAAATAACAGGTGCTCAAATCTGGTTGCTGGTTGAGAGTCATCCCAAAAGATATGGGCAAATATTGTTTTAAAATAATGAAAGGAAAAGTGAATTTGTATTAGGGTATACTGCTTTTTATTTGATTATTTACAACAGTGTACTTACGTGGCATCCACACTTACAAGTACAAATGCGCCATGAACTAGGTAAACACACTGTTCTTGTGCAGCCTGCTCAAGGAGAATTCCGAAATTTGTGACCAGCTATTTTTCATTGACTTTCCATAAATTGAACTTTCAATATTTAATAGCCTTAAGTTGTCACAAATCTCAACTAAACGTAATCTCTCCCAATCAATCATGGCTTCTGTTCCAAATCTCCTTCTTTATCCTACAGTAGGATGGACTACATCTGAGGAAATAGCAAAGTGAAATTGAAGTTTCCCTATCTACCTATATACAATAGTGACCCACACCACAAATAATCCTGCTACTGCTCTCCAAGTTTAGCATCTAGTAAAGCTTCTTTCCTGCCCCCCCCCCCCCCCCACCCACCCAGGTGTAGCCTCAACTGGGTTACAGCAGCTGCTAAAATATCAGCTGGAGGTGTGGGTAGCCCCTAACCAACTTTAAATGTGGAATAAACCATTTATTACACTCAGTCTTGATACTACAGCATTAAGCAAGTCTTACTTTAACCTTAGGCTCCAAAGAGTGAGATCATTCCTGTGAAAGGCATATTATTTTATAAACTCCCAAAAAGTTGCTGCAACTGGTTACTACGTCATTGAAAATCCTTTACCAGACATAATTTCCAAAACATCAGTCGTTTTTTTGGGGCCGATTAAAGTGCCGCTTGTTAGTTGTCAAGATCCACTGATAGTCAGAATGGCTTTAATATTAACACCAAGGAAGCTCTACTACTTGTGGGAGCTGAGGTAAGTATGTAATATTTGTTGGCTAAGATTGCACAAATAACGCTGGCCATTGTTTTTGTACAGCTGAGAGCTTGTTCAAGAGTAACTAGCAATTGAAGTGGTCAGAATGACTTAAATTTGATACTCCAGAAGTTGCCACTACTCAGGAAATTGAGGTATGAGAGTAATTCTGTGTTTGTTTGTTAAAATTAATGGTCAACTGCTATAGTTTGTTTGCATGAAGTAAGCTAAAATTAATTATGTAACAATATTGTAGTTATATGTAACTTAACTGGCAGGCTCATTCTTCAAATATTACAGCATTAAGAAAGTCTTACTTTAAACTTAGGGTTCAAATTGTAAGAACATTCCTGCAAAACACGTGTTCTTCAAAAGTTGCAACAACTGGTTACTATGACATTGAAAACCCTTTACTGGACGTAAGTTTTAAAAACTCACCATTTCTTGGAGCTGCTAAGTGCCGCTTGTTGGCTATCAAGAGCCACTGGTAGTCAGAATAGCTTCTAAAGAAGCTACCACTACTCGGAGGAAGCTGAGATAAATATTAATTCCATTTGTTAGCTAAAATTACAAAAATCTCTCTGGCCTTTTTTTGTCGCTGTGAGCTTGTTCAAGAGTTATTAGTAACAGAAGTGGTTGGAATAGCTTAAATTTGATACTACAGAGTTATTAGTACTACTCTGGAAATTAATGTAAGAAAGTATTTCTGTATTTATTGGCTACAATTAATGGTCAACTGGAATATATAAAATTTGGGCATCATGTAATAAAAACTTCTTCAATAACAATATTGTAGCTCGCTATTTGTGCTCAAGCACACCATTAGTAATTATCATTGGTGAGCGAGCAAAGCCAGCAAGATACTTTCAGTGGTAACACAATTAATAATCGGGGATGTTTGTTTTGTTTATAAATGTGTGGACGTACGTATGTCATTTTGTACTTTGACCCTAATGTTTTTGTGTTTGCTTCGTGGTCTACCCTTTTCCATACCTCCACTAAACAGTATCTTTTCTTTTAGCAATCCCATATCATTCAAGGAAAATAATTGTCTACCCTTTCATATTAGGTAGTATGATACATTTGCACACTGAAAAGTTTGAAGCATTTAATAACAATTATGTCTTTAGAAGAATTGCTATGGTACATTGTACTTAACAGTAAATAATATTTAATCACACTGATAGCTATACTCTCAAGCTACAATTCCACTCAAACAGTCAACTTTGGTACAATTAACAATGCATGCTGTACCTGGTACAAGTATTAAGTCAACCTAACCGCAGTTTTTGATCAGCTCTAGTATCTATACACATAGTACCACTATCATGCAGATCATGTTTGAAAGGGAAAGGAAGATGTTTGGATATGGGGGTTGGGACTCCAAGAAAATGTTTTTTTCTGTTTAAGGTGTTCATGTGACTAATAACCCTCTTGCGCATGCGCGCTGAGGGTTAATGACGACATGTTTAGAACTGTGACCCCCTTTCCTATGCCACTCAATATGTCATTTTGTACTTTGACCCTTGCATTTTAGTGTTCGCTTGGTGGCCAACTCTTTCCCATATTTCACTAAACAGAATCCTCTAGTTTATCAATTTATATACATAGGAAATTTAACTGTTTACATTTTGAATTAGGTGGTCTCTGGCATGATCTAAATGTTGCAGGACACAGTTAAGTCCTACAAATTTACTTGACTTTAGGGGCAATGGTTATCTTTGTTATCACATTGTTTATTGTAGTATGCCTTAAGCAATATGATGTTATTCTTACCTAAAAGTCCATTCAATAGAACACAATGTAAGTCTTATATTGGTATATCCAGCACATAAGTGTGTGTGTGTGTGAACATTTTGCATATTACTGCTACTGCTAAGCTAAAGAATAGCATTTAAAACAATTAGCTACCACTCGTTGTACTACAATATAATGATACTCCATATATTATCTGGGCCAAAATTAACCACACAAACTGCAAGTGAAATTTGTGTGTAGACTTATCTTTCATAGCCGAGTAGAAAAAGCAGGTAAAATTGTGTGACGAGTCTGTACTGAATGTATTGGCAATTTCAATGCAGAGATAGAAAAGCTCACACAGCATTAGAGTACCAATGCATATCTGGACTCGAAACAGTATACTGAAACTATTATATTGTAGACACCTGTTCAGCAATGGGTAAAGTATCAGCTCAAAAATGGGGACGAACAAAACTACAATAAAAGTGGAAATGTGAGTGACATTTTGTTGTTTTAAACAATTCCCCAAATCTTCTGATGTAAAACAATTATTGTAGGTTGCAATGGAGTGGTCATCTTGATAATAAAGAATTAACAACGTATTGGCAATATCATGTCCATCTATCAGAGCTCCCCAGACTATGGCTGCTGCTAAGTAGAGCTAAAATGCGAAAGGAAGTCTTGACATTTTCTACCGGTTCTGTAGTAAATGGTCCTCCATATTTACTTTTTCCCAGATCTATTCTGGAGTAAGGTTTGTCTTCCCAGTACATTTCACACAAGATACATTGTAAGAGAAAGCCAATGGATAGTAGGTGTCACCACATCTCCCACACAAAGTGCTATCTCTATTTAGTGATCCACACATCCACGAATTCAATTCTGAAATATTTTGTGGTAGTCTGGAATATCCAACATCTATATCTGCTGAATCTTTCTTCTGACAATTATAAAGACATTGTCCAAACTCTATTGAATTAGACTGTTCATTGTAGGTAGCACAAAAACATTCACGAATATAAACATGCATATCATTCCATAGTTATGGATATTGCCACAACTTGCATTCCATTGACTGTTCAACATTCTTTTTGAATATATTATATATACCAGAGTGCACATTAGTGACAAAAGTGTTGGATTGTGTTTTGCATTTATCACATCATTATAATATTATGATTATATGGACATTTATTTCTTACAATACAAGCATTCTATTGTTGTTATTATTTTGCCTGTTCAAGTAGCTCTGTAGCCTAAACATTTTTGGGAAATGACTAGAACCAGACGGCCTTTTCTTGGAAGGAACTTCTTTTTAAGTGGAATATTAACAAATGGATGCAATCTTCATCACATTAACATTTTCCTACTGTACAATAAATGGCTCCTTTGAAATTATTGGCCTATCTTTGTATATCTGCACCTCATGAAGTGGTGTCTGTTTCACTCAGAACATAGAATACTAAAGTGAGTAAATCATAAGATAGTAGGTTGAGGTAAGAGATAGTTCCTCGATAGCCGATTTTAAATAACATTTCTTCCCAATTTATTTGTAATGATGATTGTATGCCTGGATAGATAATGAAACTGAAACTCATTGTTGTTTTATAAACCACTACTAAAGTTTCTCAATTAGAGCCCATCTAGCTACTTGAGTTAAAATAGCATTGTCCACTAAATTCATGAAGTCTCCTCACTACAATCTCGGTAATTAAAATCGATCACACTTTTAACTACTACACAAACATGAGTTATTGGACCATACAAATGTTTTTTATGATATTATGAGCTAAGTTATTAGTACAACAACTTTAGAGTTCTGTATTCAAATCAAAAGATCTTGTAGGAGAGTTAACAATAATTTTCTCTTTGAAGAATTCAGTTTTGAAAACCTTGTGGAGAACGTCATGTAGACCTAAGTAGGTTGTCCACAATTAGGTCACTCTTGATAGGTGGTTTGAAGCATAAGAAGCAGAGTCATAAACATTATGAATTTCTAAATTCAAAGACAATGTCAGCATGTAGCCCATTAATGGCATTGTGGGAGTTAGTGTCTTTATAGGATGAAAGAAGGACGAAGACAGATGCTATTCTCAGTTGTATGAAGACACTAACTGTCAAGTAGCCGCAACTAAAACTAAATCCTGCTAGATATGAATTCCCCACATCACAATGAATCAGAGACGCTAAATGTCGACACAATCTAAGGTGGTGTCCCCTGAAACAGTGTTTGCATCAGGCATTGTGTGTGCCACATCCAAATTGGCAAGAACTAGCTATCCCATCACTTCAAGTATATTCATGAGCCACACTAATGGAGATAATACTAGCTATTCAGGAATAAAAAGTTCTATCAAATCTACACCTTAATTCAATAATTATCCTAATTTTTGGCTAATATTAAAAACCATGTTATACCCATACCTATTTTTATTCACTCTGTTGGTCGAGTTTGAGGTAGACATATTATATTTAGCAGTAATACACTGTAGCTCTACTTAATTGAATATGTTCTGTGATTTTAACAATGAATGTACTCTATGTGACTATATACTGCAATGACTCCAGCAGATCTAGATATCAGTTTTAACAGACTAAAGAGTGGGAAAGAAATTAATGTCTTATTTTTGTTTCAGGTTCAATTCATAGTGTATTAGCTAAAGGGACAGTTTGTAAGAAATAAAATAACAAAGTTACCATGCATAAGCTTTATATAGTCAGTTTTGAAAATCATGTACTATTAATTTACCAACTAAATGACAGTCTAAACTAGACAAGTAAAATTATTGTTGTGACAAAAACTAAGAATAAATTATTGTTACCAAACAATAAGTGTTTACCTCAAAGGAAATAAAGACTTCATAATAAGTATTACGTAAAAGACTTCGGTCCAATAGGTGGAAGAATAAATAGAGCAGCACCAAATAAAACAAATTTCATTGTCAATCGTTTTTGCAGTGGAGTAGTGCTAAAATGAGGTTGTATGTTGAACTTGCCAACAGTATGTTATTCTATTATCGGATTCATATCTTCCAAAACAAAAACATAGTTTTTATTTTAGCTTGGATTTTCTCGATATTTTATGCTGTTAAGTTCTTTCATTTATCATCAAATCAATACAATAGTTATGCTGCAATGATTAGTTTTGGCCTGTGTCTCTTACTGGGCTGGCTGGGTGATGTATATGTTGGAAGGTATCGATGCCTACACTACTGTAGCAGGATGGCCTGGGTAGGATCTATTGCCCTCAATACTTACTACATCATTGGGAACTATGTATGGCAATTCCCCCATATTGCAGATATTGTTATTCAAGTGGTTTTCAATGGAGTCATAGGTGTAGGACTTGCTGGACTAGTGGTGAGCAGTATTCAGTTGGGATTAGATCAATTGGTAGATGCTTCATCTGTAGATATAGCTTCATACATAAGCTGGTGTACTTGGTTGTATTACCTGGCATCTTCTGTGGCTACCTTGACAACTGATTGTCTCTGTGGCAGTTATGAACAACCAATGTCTGCTCTCTCTGTGCCATTTATGATGACCCTACTAGTAGTGATGGACATTTGTTTCAATCATTATCTAATCAAAGAGCCAGTGACTCACAATCCTCTGAAGCTCATCTTCCAAGTGCTCAGATATGCAGTGAAGAACAAGTATCCTCGCCTGAGAAGTGCCTTCACCTACTGGGAAGACAAACCTTACTCCAGAATAGATCTGGGAAAAAGTAAATATGGAGGACCATTTACTACAGAACAGGTAGAAGACGTAAAGACTTTCTTTCGCATTTTAGCTCTACTTGCAGCAGCCATAGTCTGGGGAGTTCTAATAGATGGACAAGAATTTGCTTATACATTGTTAATGAGTCATTATCAAGATGGCCTCTTTATTAAATCTAATGACAATTGTTTGACTTTAAAGGACTTCAGGAATTGTATCCCACAAAAAATAGTCAGACACGTTTCCATTTTTACTGTAGTTTTGTTCGCTCCCATTTTTGAGCTGATACTTTACCCATTGCTGAACAGGTGGCTGCATTATAATAGTTTCAGTATTCTGTTTCGAGTCCAGATATGCATTGGTACTCTAATGCTGTGTGAGCTTTCTTACCTCTGCATTGAAATTGCCAATACATTTAGTACAGGCACGTCCCACAACTTTACCTGCTTTTTGTATTCATCAGTGCAAGATAACTCCAGACATGAATTTCAGCTGCATGTTATGTGGTTAATTTTTCCCCAAGTAATATATGGAGTATCATTATATCTATTTACTTCAAGTAGTTCTGAATTTATAATTTCTCAAACTCCCTATTCCATGAGAGGGATAGTGATAGGTTGGTCTTGCTTTCTCTATGGGATCTGGTTTGTTTCAGTCCAGGAATTGTACACACTGTTTTCTAAACTTCTTAGAAACATTGTTGAACCGAAATCACATTGCAGCATTTGGTATTTTACAGTTATTCTTCTGCTGTATCTAATTTTGTTTCTTGTAATTGCTGTTAGCAAGCGATGGTATCGTTTGAGAAGGAGAGATGAAGTTCTGCGCAATCAGCAAATATTTGCCATCAACTACTATGACAAGTATTTAGCACAACTATCTAAATGAATTAACTGGATAGTTATTAGGACTTTTGTCTAAAATTCACAATTTAAAATATGTTAGACTCACTGAAACAGTTGTGTGCAGTAATTACAATGAATTGTCATGTAGCTTTTTATAATTATTATAAATTAAAGTATTTTTGCTATTAATGATATTATTAACGCACAAATTATCTTTTTTTGCAAGAGAACACCTCTTTCCATATAATTTTAACATAATGTTTTATTGCTTTTTTGTGGCTACACTGTAAAGTATTTAAAATTTTACATCATATAGGAAATGCATTCATTGATGTGTTTACCAAGCCATGGTCTATGTCAGTAGATACCTCAGTGATGATTAGGGTTGAAATGATTTATTTCTCCTAAACGGTCACTTCAGTGCACCATGTGTAGCTTTGAAATTGAAATAAAAATATTAAAACCTTCTCACTTATTTTTAATGCAAAATCATTTTATAGAACAAGCGAATAATTTTGTTTGCTTGAGATTTGGTTTACAATTTGTAAACAAACTTTAGGAAAAGTTGAAGTGCTGATATGTAAAACTTTGACTTTTCCTTCTTTTAGATTATGGAGTAGAATGAGGGGGTACGGGGTAAAACAAAAACAAAAAAATTTATGATAATAATTTCATAATTATTCATGTGTGATTGATTTTCATTGGCTAAGGTTAGTAGGAGATTTGATTTTTAAGAGAACAATGTATATTTCATTTTGTCACATGAATAGGCTTTTGTGGAATTAATTAGTTGTTTATAAATCATAAACCTTACCAATAATTTTCAGTTTCATTTCAGACTTACAAGTCTTAGTGTCAACACATCATTGTAGATGTACTTTTGGTAGCTGGGACAAGCAATGTTATTTAATTGTTCTATTCTACTAAGCTGTTAAAAAAACAAGTAGCTTGATCCATAAAAGTGCATTTACTCGGGATTTACTCAGAACAAAATATATCATCAAATGGTCATATCATAACTAAAGTTGATGATGGAGATCTTTCTTAATTTTTTGAGATTGTTACTTAATTGTAAATCATCTATGTTACGAGGTTGTAAAACTAAAAGCACTTTCTTGCTTCTTCTGTGGATGTTTATAGCATACGATACAGTTTTCTTTTTGGTCCACTTATCTACCAACAAGATTTATCGCTATTATCTTCTAGCCATTGGTTATGGTGGGTGTGCCATATCTGGTTGGCTGGCAGATGTGTATATTGGCAGGTATCGATGCATACGATACAGCAGCAGAATTGCCTGGGTAGGAACTATTGCCCTCAATACTTATTACCTGGTACGGAACTATCTGTGGCAACCTCCCCATATTGCAGATATTGTTACTCAGATTATTCTGAATGGAGTCCTAGGTATTGGGCTCGCAGGATTATTTGCTAACAGTATTCAGTTGGGATTAGATCAAATGGTTGATGCTTCATCAACCAAAATTATTTCTTACATCAGCTGGTGTGTATGTATGAGTTTTATAGCTGATGTTGTAGTGCAATTTTTTCAAGCTGGTTTCCATAAATGTTTTAGCATTTCTGTTTCATTAATCTCTGTATCTTTTCTAATGACAGTCTTAGTAATTTCAGATATCTGTTTCAATCACTTGCTAATAAAGGAGCCAGTGACTTACAATCCTCTGAAGCTCATTTTTCAAGTGCTCAGATATGCTGTAAAGAACAAGTATCCTCGCCTGAGAAGTGCCTTCACCTACTGGGAAGACAAACCTTACTCAAGGATAGATCTGGGCAAGACTAAATATGGAGGACCGTTTACCACAGAGCAGGTAGAAGATGTCAAGACTTTCTTTAGAATCTTAATTCTGTTGTGTGCTTCTATAATATTAATAGCATTTGTTTATGGGAGAGAGAGTGTAATGTACAACCAGTTATATCATTATCAGGATAATTCTTTTATTAATAACAGTAACAATTGCTCGACATCTCAATATTTCAAAAGTTACTTGGAACACACAATTGTTTGGAACTTTCCTTATATCACAATTGTTATGCTAACTGTTCTCTTTGAATTCATATTATATCCTATCATTGACAAGTATATTTGCATACGGAGGATCAGCAGTATAAGTCGAATGCAAGTTAGTTTAGCAATTCTTATTCTGAGTGAGATAGCTCACTTGTGTATCGAAACTTCAGCTGTCTACAAAACAAACAACCAGAACTATACCTGTTTGTTCTATGCTTCTTATGACAACAATAATGTTGTCCAACTGGACTATAAGTGGCTTCTTATACCACAAGCTATTCTTGGTCTGTCTTTGTATCTCACTACCACAAGTGGTGCAGAGTTTATCATTGCACAGACTCCATACTCAATGAGAGGATTGCTGATAGGCTGTATTTTCTTCCTCTTTGCAGCTTCAGTTGCTTTATTTCACACTTTGTATCACTACATTACCTCTTTGTTGAAAGAAGAAATACAATATATGAAGATGTGTGGCATTTGGTATTATGTAACATCTACTGCATTTTGTATCATTTTATTTTTTTTCTCCTTGATTATTCTAAGGTTATATAGTCCCCGAAGAAGGGATGAAAACCTCCATAATCAGCAAATATTTGCAATTAACTACTATGAAAAATACCTCGGATTGTTTACTAGGTAATAGTTATTGTGTGATTGACACTAACAACATTGTGTGGTAATACTCAATTATTGTCTATTTTTTGATAATTTAAATTTTCTTTCGTTATTTTCTATTCTATTTTTCACATCTTAAAATAATACAATGTACGAATACAAAAGCAGCACAAGCAGCAATGGCAGCAAAACAAATTAGAGGCAGTCACTTTCTTTCTCATTTTCTCTTGTGCTAGGACAGCCGACTTGAGGAAAAGGTACACTCCTATAGCATTGACTCAGTAGCAAGCAACTCACTGATAATGCTGTAGGCTCTCATTGACATTCACACAAATATCAAAGTTTTAGCAAAATAACCGAATTTTCAATCACTACTTTGAAATATGCTGGCCATGTAGATGAATTCAACTAGATCTCTAACAGAAGGGTGGCTGGATCAGGTGAATTTTATTAGACTGTAGAAGCTAGAATTATGTAGCATACCAGGCCATTAATTACAATGCAGTTAGTTGTTCATAAAGCACAATCCTTACCACTGATTTTCAGTTTCATTTCAGACTTACACGTTTCAGTGTCAGCACATCATTGTAGATATACTTTTGGTAGCTGGGACAAGCAATGTTATTTAAATGTTCTATTCTACTAGGCTTTAAAAAAACAACAACAAGTAGCTCGATCCATAAAAGTGCATCTACTAGCGATTTACTCAAAACAAAATATATCATCAAGTGGTCATGTTATAACTAAAGTTGATGATGGAGTTCTTTCTTAAGTTTTTGAAATTGTTACTTAATTGTAAATCATCTATGTTACGATGTTGTAAAACTAGTAGCTCTTTCTTGCTTCTTCTGTGGATGTTTATAGCTTATGATGCAGTTTTCTCCATCCACTTTTCTACTGACATACTTTATCGCAATTATCTTCTAGTCATTTGTTTTGGTGGGTGTGTCATATCTGGTTGGCTGGTAGATGTGTATATTGGAAGGTATTGATGCATACAATACAGCAGTAGAATTGCCTGGGTAGGAACTATTGCCCTCAATACTTGTTACCTGGTACAGAACTATCTGTGGCAACCTCACCACACTGCAGATATTGTTACTCGGATTATTCTGATTAAATGGTCAGCTCCAGTTAAACCTGTATTATGGAAGAGATATGTAGATGACACCTTTTGCATAGATAAGAAAGGAAGCGAAAAACATTTGTTGGACCATTTAAACTCTGTAAGATCTTCTATAAAATTTACCATGGAATTAGATGAAGATAGTAAGCTACCTTTTTTGGATTACTTATTAAAGAGAGAGAGTGATGGTATGCTTACATCCTCTGTGTACAGAAAACCTACACACATGATACCTTTACTTTAAGTCCCATCATCCTAAAGGTAACTCTTTAGAGCCTGCCCTAATGGTTGCGTTGTCAAAACCATTACTTTGAAGTAGCTACTTTGTGTAGGTGTTTCTCTTCTTCCTTCAAGTTTTCACTCATATTAATACCCTCCTAGCTCTCTGATATAAGCATCTCACTACTCTATACTTTACATGATCTAACGATCACACAGATACTGAGCAAGAAAAAGGATTTATTCTTACTATTCCGTATATAGCAGGATTGAGTGAGAGCACTCAGAGAGTGTGTAGAGACGTTGACATCAAAACAGCATTTAAGTCGGGTAAGATACTAAGATCACATCTTACTAAAGTCAAAGATATTATACCTATTACCACAGAGTCATCCATAGTGTACGTATACCCTGCAGTTGTGGTAAAGTTTACATAGGTGAACAACTAGAAGGCTTGAGCAGAGAGTAAAAGAACATCAGGATGCTTGTAAGAGAGGTGATGACAAGGTTTCAGCCATTGCTGAACATGCTTGGCAGCAGCATCACCCCATTAAATGGGAAGAGGTAAGAGTTGTAGACAGAGCCAGTAAGAATCATGAGTTGAAGATCAAGAAAGCTCTACACATACAGATGACACCTGACAACAACAAGTTTAAAAGAGGCATAGGTTTAGAGCTCCCAGGATGTAGTCTCGTGTAGCCAGACCCTTTACCAACCCTAACTGCTACGCAGGGAAGGAAAGGGTCTGAGAACATACAGTACAATGGCTTGTTCAGCAGCACCCCTAAAAGGGTGCTCAATTATCACATTCCAGCAAGCCTGCGGTATACTGTGACGTCAAGATCACATCTGGGAGGGTGAGAACATTGCATGACTTCATCAAACCGATGAAGTTGTTTTTCGTAAGCAATTTATAACACTCCAACCTTTCCTTCCCCGAGTAGTGGTTACGGTTGGTAAAGGGTCTGGCTACGCGAGACTCTCCAGGATGCTGGCTGTCCATGCTTCGTGCAAATCACCCTCCAGGATATAATAACAGTCAGTGTGCCCTCCAGAAATCTTGTTGTTTACGTTATTATATCACCATGGAGAGTTCAACCTCAGTTGACCCCTGAAGAGGACTTCGGCAAGAAGTCGAAACATCGGGTTAAGTTATAATTTAAAATATTGGCTGTTAAAAGGAGAAAAATTTCCTATCATTAGATATATAGTTTCAGCATGTGGTCAAACTCTTGTCTTACTAACCTCGGACATTCAGGTGCTAAATGATGAGTCCAAACATTGCTGGACCAGTATTCAAAATATGATGTGTGACTGCATGCTAACTTGGCATTAGGAGGAGCAAGGCTGTGTGACTGATATAAATACTGATAGCAGGTGAGAGAAAGGGATAGACTTATCCACAAATGAATATAATCCGGTTTTCTTGCTGTCCGTGCAAGCATTTCCATGCACTTCCATGTTTGTGGTAGAATCCAATAGGCTATGATGCAGGTCCACCAGTAAGTGGAAGTGATACAGGAAGTCTACACATAGAACTTTATGGGGGTCAGTGAGGTACAAGAGTATAGCTACAGAAGGTGCTGCTACTTCCTTTGTCATTTGAGCAAGTTGGTCCAGTTGGTCCAGGGGCATAGAGTCTGAGGTACTTACAAAAACCATGCATACAACATTACTGGATGATCTCTGAAGAAAGAGTTCTTGAAGGAAAGAGGTGTCAGTAAGTCCTGTGTGATCTCCAGCAATTGCTGTATATTACATAAGAGCTGTGTGGGCTTCCTATCTCCCAACTCCTCTCCAGTGAAAACAATTGAAGTTTTTGCTGTCTGAAGCAGTGGTCCGCTTAATGAACTACTCCTTCAACTGGTCATAATGGTTCATCATTGGAGGCTTGAGCAGATGGTCCCACACCTTGGCAGCCACCTGAAGAGGAGTAAGACAAGAAACAACATTGTGAAAAATATATAACTAAGTTAAATGAAAGATTTTAAAATAATAGTGTAAAACTAGATTATGTGAAAGTTTGAAATGGATACTGTTCAATTAATTGGCTCTGAAATTTTCTTTCTTCTTTCATTCCTTTCTATTAATTTTGTAATCAGCTCAATGTTGTCTGTTTTGTCTTTGTGAATTTGCATCAACTAACTTTTTCAATTGTTCTTCTTTAACTGACTGGCCAATGGCAGTAGTAAATACTGTCTGAGTTCCATGGTTGGGACTTGCCATTGTGATAAGCATTGATTCCTCAAACTGAATTGAATTAATGATCCAATCTAATATGACATTAATGATTAATGGTGATACCTATACAACGTGTAATATATATGCATGTTATGTCCCTCTGTACCCTTCCAAGCTATCAATGTACCCCCCCCCCCTTCCATCACCCCTGCCTATAGTATAGATTTTAGCAAGCAAGATGCTGATAATTAATTAGCTGTGCATTAGTATCCACAAAAATATCTTTTATTATGAAGTTTTAACAAATTATTAATCAAATTTTCAGAATTATGTATTCTTATTGGAAAGAATGAAATGTAACTTAGATCTTTATCCAAACGGCAGGATGAGGTGAATATTATTAGAAATTGGGATCTAAAACTATGTGGTATATCCCACCTACTTAATTAGTGCACTGCACAGGAGTAGTCTTGGCATCACTTGGAGCACTTGCAGTGGATAAGTTGGTAAACTTTATTTTGGAGCCAGGCTAGACTTGAATGAAGTTATGGTATCCTCTATGGATACGTGATCCTCTCTACCATATCAGTCCTTGCTGGCTAGTAAATAAATAACGTAGCTATGGTTTTATGCCGGGGCTTGGTAATCATGCTAATCAATTTTCTACGGGATTTGTCTGGATCTAGAAGCCCTTGAGCTGAGTACAATACTTCTGAGCAATCATTGTAGCCAAAGAGGAAGTGAAAATTATGTTTCAAGTTTATGTATCACAATACATTTAAGATCACTGATAGGGCCTGTATAGAAGTATGGCAATTAGGCAGGAGGCAATAGGAATATTCGCTACTGTTCTTTTCCTCGGAGGTATATTTCAACTGAACAAACCCCAACTGCTAGTATTAACAGTAAACATGCACAAAAATAGTAATCCAAAGTTTAGTACAAGAAAAATAGTAATGATGAGATAAACAAACTAAAAGAGTAAGAGTTCTGAGGAGAATATCTAGGACAAGTGTGTCCATGTAGCCAGTGCAGCAAGAAGCTCATCAGAAGGGAGAGATCATCCAATAGAGTTATTGTGTAATAGTTATATGTAGCCTTCAGGAGCAAGGCTCCCACGTAGCCAGCTCTTTGTTAAGATAGAGTAATGGATGGTAGTGTAAAGAACAAAAGAAATTATAAACATAATTAATGAAAGGCATACATTCTAGAAATAATTATTAGAAGACAGAGAAAGAACATGTAATGAATGTAACCATGGAGTCCAGCTCCTGTTCAGGATGTGGTTTAGCAATCACTAGAATATGTTTTGTTAATAACAAACAATCAAAAAACTAACTGCTAAATGCATGATAATATTCAATGTAATTATTACCTAATTGGAAAAAAATTTTAAGTGTAAAATTCATTGCTTGGGTAGTTGTGCTAAGTACTTGTCATAGTAGTTGACAGCAAATATTTGCTGATTGCGCAGAACTTCATCTCTCCTTCTCAAACGATACCATTGTTTACTAACAGCAATTACAAGAAACAAAATTAAACACAGCAGAAGAATAACTGTATAATACCAAATGCTGCAATTTGATTTAGGTTCAACAATCTTTCTAAGAAGTTTAAAAACCAACTTGTACAATTCCTGGACCAAAACATAAAAATTTCCGAAAAGAAGACAACACAAACCAATCACTATCCCTCTCATGGAATAGGGAGTTTGAGAAATTATAAATTCAATACCACTCGTTGTACTACAATATAATGATACTCCATATATTAGTTGGGGAAAAATTAACCACACAAACTGCAGGTGAAATTGGTGTGTAGACTTATCTTCCATAGCCGAGTAGAAAAAGCAGGTAAAGTTGTGTGACGAGTCTGTAATGAATGTATTGGCAATTTCAATGCAGAGGTAAGAAAGCTCACACAGCATTAGAGTACCAATGCCTATCTGGACTCGAAACAGAATACTGAAACTATTATAATGTAGCCACCTATTCAGCAATGGGTAGAGTATCAGCTCAAAAATGGGGACGAACAAAACTACAATAAAAGTGGAAATGTAAGTGACTATTTGTTGCTTAATACAATTCCCCAAATCTTCTGATGTAAAACAATTATCGTAGGCTGCAATGGAGTGGTCATCTTGATAGTAAAGATTTAACAATGTATTAGCAGTATCCTGTCCATCTATCAGAGCTCCCCAGACTATGGCTGCTGCAAGTAGAGCTACAATGCGAAAGAAAGTCTTTACATCTTCTACCTGCTCTGTAGTAAATGGTCCTCCATATTTACTTTTTCCCAGATCTATTCTGGAGTAAGGTTTGTCTTCCCAGTAGGTGAAGGCACTTCTCAGGCGAGGATACTTGTTCTTCACTGCATATCTGAGCACTTGGAAGATGAGCTTCAGAGGATTGTGAGTCACTGGCTCTTTTATTAGATAATGATTGAAACAACAGTCTGTCACAACTAGTAGGGTCATCACAAAGGACATAGAGAGAGCAGACATTGGTTGTTCATAATCGCTACAGAGACAATCAGTTGTCAAGGTAGCCACGGAAGATGCCAGGTAAAATAGCCAAGTACACCAGCTTATGTATGAAGCTATATCTACAGATGAAGCATCTACCAATTGATCCAATCCCAACTGAAAACTGCTCACCACTAGTCCAGCAAGTCCTACACCTATGACTCCATTGAAAATCACTTGAATAACAATATCTGCAATTTGGGGGAATTGCCATACATAGTTCCCAATGATGTAGTAAGTATTGAGGGCAATAGATCCTACCCAGGCCATCCTGCTACAGTAGTGTAGGCATCGATACCTTCCGACATACACATCACCCAGTAAGCCCAGTAAGAGACACACGCCAAAACTAATCATTACAACATAACTATTGTATTTATTAGAAGATAAGTGAAAAAAACTAACAGCATAAAATATGAAGAAAATCCAAGCCAAATTTAAAACTGTGTTTTTACTTTGGAAGATACGAATTCGATAATAGAATAAAATTCTCTCGGCAAATCCTGCATACAACCTCATTTTAGCACTGATGTAATGACGAAAGAGATAGACACCAAAGTCTAATATTTCACACTGTTCTTATTCTTTACTCACCGGCACAGACTTCTCTAAGTATCACTGTTAATCAACTCAATATTCGTTTGTGGTAGACACGTACTGCTTGGTACCTTTTGTCACTAAGTTAACTTATTATTAGATACGTCTAGTTTAGACTGCCACCATTTTGTTGATAAATTTACTAGACATGATTTCTAAACTGGGTATGTCGACTGTGCACACTGGAGCTAGTACACATGCTTTGTTTTTATTTCACACAAATCATCGCTTTGATACTCTGTGCATTGAATCTGAAACTGAAACAAGAATATTAATATTTTTCCCACTTTTTTTTAATGTAAACGCAGTTTTTTTAAACTGATATCTAGTTCTGCTAGAACCTGAGCTAAAGAAATTATGTAAGAACTTAAAGTTGTGTGGTGGGGTGTGTTTACATGATATAAAACTGTATGCATTATAATATATATCGATGAGCATGTTTGACATGGATAGACGTAGAATCAATTACTAATTACACAGGAGCACTTTACTCTAGCTACAGTAACCAAGCAAACTAACAGGTTTTCTCATTCTGCCAGGGAATGTTACTATTCTGTTGAATACTACAGCTTTTCAGAGATTATTCTTAGATCCATTTGACTTAGAGAATGTATTTTTATGAATTGTCTGAAGTATGTATGTATAATTCATTCAGCTAAGAATAACAGAAAGAGGATCCATACATTTTGATGCATCAATAATAAGCTTTATAATTTTGACATCTGAAAGTATATTTGAACAATATAGTTCTTTTTGCAAGATATAATAGTATAACTGTACAACATACTTGTCTCGTAAATTAGCCATTCTCGGAGAACTCTACCCTTTATGCAGAGAATGGGTGGTTAATGAGGCTGATGCTACCCTCCATAGCAACCAAGAAATTTCAAGTAGATAGAAAGATTTAGTTAGATAGTACTAGCTATCAGTTTCTTCATTTTCACATATCCAATTCTGATGGGTCTACTTTTGCTTTAACAAGTTCTAAGGCAAAATATTTGGATGACAAAAACCAGTTTTGCACACGAAAAATACCTCAGTCACATAACTGTCACTCTGACTAGTACTAAAATGGGGCTGTATAACATGAAGAAATTTGATTGTTAGATTTAGTCATGAAATAAGTAAACAATAAGAAGAACCGTAGGACTTCTGTTGTCCGAATATGTTGGGACCAACTAACTAACACCATAGAAAATGTATTACAAAGCACCAATGAAGGGGCGTGGTTAAGAAATTAGCCGTGCTTGCACATGCTACCATTACATTTTTGGTGTTCGGTTAGCTGAAGTGTCCAAATAATTGAAGTTTGAATAACTGAAGTTCTACTATACCAGCATGTTAATATTGTATCTAAGTGGAGTTTAGACAACAGTTTACTAAGGCTAGTTTTTAAACTTGAAGTGGTGCATTTATCCCAGACCACTCTAAGCAATGTGATTTCAATGAACATTTACAACTCAAATATTGACTCACACCCTGCAATAATTGAAAACATTTATTATCTATGAACTTATGCCACTCATTGTGTAGATCACAGTTTCACTGTTAGACATTGGAGCTACATATTTGTCACAGTAATTAACTGCAAATATTTGCTGATAGTGCAAATCATCATTTATTAGACAATTAAATTTCTTAGTAATTATGAGGCACAGTGCAGCACTGGCTACAAAGTACAACGAACTGAATATACAATTATTTTGAATATAATTATTTCCTCAGAAATAAGGAAGAATAAAATGAACACATGATTTTGAGCTTTAGCTATTATATTTATTTGCGATTTCAAAACAGGTATGCGGCTTCACTAAGCATGAACATTCCAATACTAATCTGTACTCGCAAAAAAGCCAATTTTTTCGTAATGTATGCACTTTTTCAGCATAGAATACAATATCACTTCAAAAACTGGGATGTACATTACTGTTCAGAATAGTACAAGAGCAGTCCTGAACAAGAGACTCGTTCAAACAATTAGTTACCTTATATAATGATCTTCATGTTCTCTCTCATAATGGCTCCCTGCCAGAGAGGCTTTCTCTGCCAAGGACCCACTTATATGACCATTTACAGGTTGCCTATCTGATTGCATACATGCTGATGCTGTGAACCCTTCGAACCTACTTATGTCCCTCCCCCCTCTACTCCGCAGCTCTAATAGCTGAAGTTGTCATCCTACTCAGATGTATGTTGAGCTGACTGTGCATGGTAGCTACCTTGGTGTGTTCAAGTGTGACTTAGTGTCCTTTTGGCATGTGGAAATCCACGATCCCTTACCTCGCAGAATTCTGCTCCCACCTGGTATTAGCCCACCTAGCCTGCTGCAAAGTGGTCAATTTACCATACTGGCAAAGCCACTGGTTGCTCACCTCACACTAGCCACGGGGCATAAACTTGCTTAGCTAGGAATACATGTAGCTTGTGGTGGCTCTGGTCCTTCGACCCTATACTAACCTCTAGCTCAGGAAGTTACGATACCTGAACACTGGTCCGTCGAGCCGGACCTACTTCGCAGCAAAGAAGGAAGATCATCAGCCAAGCTCCACCTCTCCAACCCCTGCACTACCACCTCTACTACTTTGCTCCAAAATCATTTGCCACACCAAAGTCCCAGACACCACTCCTACTAATCAAGATCCTGGATCTCCCGCAAAGTCAGAGTCTGAACGCAACATCAACAATCGCTGATCAACTTGACAGTCAGTAGTCTCACTTGACTTGTCAATCAGTAATCTTGCACTAGACTCATCAGTCATTAAGCAGTCTCGCACTCGACTCGTCAGTCAGTCAGCAGTCTCGCACTCAACTAGTCAGTCAGTCAGCAGTCTCGCACTCGACTTGTCAGTCAGTCAGCAGTCTTGCACTCAACTCGTCAGTCAGTCATCAGTCTCGAGTCAGCAGTCTCAAACTTGACTTGTCAGTCAGTCAGCAGTCTCGCACTCGACTTGTCAGTCAGTCAGCAATCTCACACTGATTCATCAGTCAGTCAGCAGTCTCGAGTCAGTATTCTCGCACTCAACTTGTCAGTCAGTCAGCAGTCTCGCACTCGACTCGTGACTCAGTCTGTAGTCTCGTACTCGACTTGTCAGTCAGTCACCAGTCTCGAGTCAGCAGTTTTGCACTCAACTCGTCAGTCCTCATCAATCTGTAGGCTCACTCGACTCAGTAGTCTCACTCGACTCAGCAGGCTTAATCGACTCAGAAGTTTCACTCGACTCAGCAGGCTCACTCGACTCAGCAGTCTCACTCGACTCAGAAGTTTCACTCAACTCAGCAGTTTCACTCGACTCAGCAGTCTCACTCGACTCGGCAGGCTCACTCGACTCGGCAGGCTCACTCGACTCGGCAGTCTCACTCGACTCGGCAGTCTCACTCGACTCAGCCAGTCTCACTTGACTCACACTCGACTCAGCAGTCTCACTCGACTCAGCAGTCTCACTTGACTTAGCAGTCTCACTCGACTCAGCAGTCTCACTCGACTCAGCAGTTTCACCGTACTCAGCAGGCTCACTTGACTCAGCTGTCTCACTTGACTCGTCAGTCAGCAATCTCTACTCGTCAATTTCATCCATCCTGGCAAACATGGAAGGCATCAGCTGATCTCAGTCATGGCAGATCAGCCCCTTCCCCCCAGCATGTTCAGGACAACTACAAGAGCAGTCATGAGCAAGCGACTCGTTCATGCAATTACTAGTTAACTTACTGAATAATACTTTATGTAATAATTTCATGTTCCTTCTCATAACCACTCTGTCTTATGCCATGTCGTCTTGCAAAAGTTAGTTCATCATAAGCTAAACTTAGGAGAAGTTACCTGCTTGAGGCTGTTGATGAGCATGAGATCAACTATACCTGCAAAGCCACTGTTTGCTTGCCTCACACTACAGTGGAGCATAAACTTGCTTAGCTAGGACTGGCTTGCTGGTAACTTTGGTCCTTCGACCCTATACCAACCTCCAGTTCAGGATTTTATGACCCCTGAACAACGACAAAGTTAGAAAATGTCTTCAATATTTTTTTTCAATGTAGCAAGTTACTCATGTACTCCAGCATCAATGTTCAATTTTCGATAAATGAATGATTTTAATAGTGATAAATTAACCATGAGTCGGAAGTGTCGAGTCTATAAATAAACACTATTAAGGTGACAGCAGTACGGTTTGTCTTCCCAGTAGGTGAGGCACTTCTCAGGCAAGGATACTTGTTATTCACTGCATATCTGAGCACTTGGAAGATGAGCTTCAGAGAATTGTGAGTCACTTTATTAGCAAGTGCAGTCTGTCACAGCTAACAAGGTTATTACAAAGGGCAAAGATAAAGGCAGCAGTTGTTGATAAAACTGGCTAAAACAACTCTGGGACAATGTAGTCACAGAAGAAGCTAGGAAATAAAGCCGAGAACACCAGCTGATGTATGAACTGATATTTGTGGAAGCATCCACCAATTGCTCTAATCCTAACGGAATACTGTTAGCGAATAATCCTGCCAGCCCAAACCTAGGACTCCATTCAGAATAACCTGAGTAACAATATCTGCAGGGTGGTGAGTTTGCCACAGATAGTTCTGTATCACGTAATAAGTATTGAGGGTAATAGTTCCTACCCAGGCAATTCTGCTGCTGTATCGTATGCATCGATGCCTTCCAATATACACATCTGCCAGCCAACTAGATATGACACATCCACTAAAACAAATGGCTAGAGCATATATCTTGAATGACTTGAAGATAGCATATATACTAAAATATATAGCCAAATTCCGAAGTAGAATCAGTACAGTACTTCTATTATGAAACTTGCAAATCTTAATGACATTTCAAAAGCCATCGTACCAGCTAATGACTCAGATCAGTTTGATGGCCTATGCTGACTGTCATGGATCAGCTAGAAGACCTGGTATTGCTGCCACCTGAGGACTACCTCTCCTACTCAGCAGGTAAAAGCTATAGCAGAGCACCAGCCCAAAAGGGTTCAACCTAGCTTTTCCCTTGGACAGATTGACAGCTTCTGGCTTGACTGTAATTTAGTTCAAGGTAATTCCTACAAAAAGGAAAAGGTGCATGGAATCTGTGAATGGTGCAATTTTCAATCAAGAACAAAAGACTGACATGTTGTAGCTAAATGGAATAGACTAATGAAGTGAATGAGGTGCAGATGAATAAGTGAAAGATTAATTGAACAAATGAAAGGAAATTACGATTAACAATAAACCTAATAAGCTTGTTTAATGTGGTAGAGCATTCTACCCCATCTTCCCCCCCCCCCTCCCCCCTCCCTTGCTAAAGAAGAGCATTCCATCTTCTAATCAGCACTTGATTTGTGAAGTATCTTTAAATTGCTCCTGGGGCTTAATGTTAGTCAAGTCCTCCAATCGAAGTAATGGACGAGCCCTTTGTGGTTAGTGTACACAGTAAAGGAAGTCCCAACAAGGTACTACACATTATCGTGCTTCATCTGCCAGCAGTAAAATGCAACAAAATACCACTGTTCCTCTCTAAAAACACACAAAAATTCACGGACACCGTGAAGAGGCATCACAAAAAACAGGAAAAATATCAGACAAACAGGGCATTACTAGTTGAGTTGCATTAGAATAATATGAGAAAATGACTTGTCCTTGAGTTTCGTTTTGTCTGAGCAGTTGACTTCGCGAACTCTGCAAATTGAGGGATAAACTTGCTATAGAAGTTGGCTAGGCCAATGAAGGAACAAAATTATGAGATTGACTTGGGTCTTGTGAAGTTTCGAAGTTGCTATACACGCGCTTGTGGAATATTAAGTTTCTCTTCACTGATATCAAATTCAAGGAATTCAAAAGGGTGGTAACCACACCTACATTTCGAAACTTTTACTGTTAAACCATGCAAACTTAGCCTTGACAGTACAGAATCAATGTGGTACAAATGATCTTTCCAAACGGTTGAAAAAATAACATCGATATTATGCTGATGAAACTCTTCCAAACCCCCCCCCTCCCCCCCCCAGTATCTCCTGCATCAGCTGAAAGGTGGCTGGGGTATTCTTCAAGCTGAATGGCATCCTCTTGTAGCAATAATGTCCATGCCGGTGTCACGGTGATTTAGTACTCCCGGTGATATGGCACCGTAGTCTGGCGGAGCCGACTTTTTACCTTGTTTGTTGGTGGGCGGGGGAAGGAAAGCGCATGCGTGAGCTTTTGTTTGCGCGGGACTATTAGCTGGATAGATACTATATAGTCTTTAGCTTCAATGGCTTCTTCATCTTCAATGGCTCCTTCATCTTCAATGGCTTCTTCATCCTCGACTTCATTGTCCATTGCTGCTTCTCTTTCCAAAGCCAGTCGGTAAAATGGAAAAAAACATCCCTTCGAAGAATTCCCTTTACTACATTCATTTGTTCCGGTTTTACACTAGAAAAACCAAGCTCTCCAAAAGCAAGTAAGATCTGAACTTCGGCCATCTGTGTCCAGCAAGTATAGCAAATATTTACGGCGTAAGCTTATAGCAGGTGTGGACGAACATGCTACAGTGTACGTATATGTCATAATATATCATACTAGTGATGTGCTTGAGCACAAATGACGAGCGAGCCGAAAGACTATACTATTTTTATATGAATGATTTTGACTTCTAACACTGAAGCTACTAAAAATAAGGTCCAGTTTTTAAATTTCGCATACAAGGTAAAGGGATTTCAGTGCCATAGAAACAAC
>WLWD01006287.1_pt1 | contig 52776 bp, 45 predicted proteins | sample 6712731 | NCBI WGS metagenome assembly WLWD01 (sample SAMN12718690, study PRJNA576275) | sponge metagenome | isolation source: marine sponge | host: Mycale hentscheli | place: New Zealand: South Island, Marlborough, Capsize Point | collected 2014-11-01
CCCCCCCCCCCCCCCCCCCCCCCATTCCTACTTCCTTATATGCATGAGTGTGCATGCATCTGGGACATTACTAAGAGCATTCCGAACCTTTGGGAATCAGCAAGGATCGGTTCTGATCACTTCCTCCATGCTACACTGTGTAGCAGTAGCTTCATTCCAAGAACCCTGAAAATTATTGGATAAAATGTGATTTTTCCTGGAGAAAAAGAAAGTGTAAACCCAATTGGAAAAAATAAATAAAAAATCTAACAAGACCAGCCAGGCATTATAAAGAGTTTTACACTAATAAGAATGATATGAACAAATGATTGTAATTTCCTTAGCTACATGTATCAAATTAACAACAATATTCACCCTAATTTCACTTTAGATAGATAACATGCTAGCTAAATGCTTCAGTTACTAATAAAAGAGCTACCCTTTCTATTTTTCAATGATATAAAATTAAATACTTACCCATGAGCAACGAATTCTTCATCAAATAGAGACACCAAGTGTTTGGAAGCTTCTCTGCCAAGAGACCTAGAGAGTGCCGCACGGCGAATAAATGCTATTAGGGTTTACGGCGTTGAATAAACTTCCGCTGGCAGCCGAAGCTGGGCCCAGCAACGACACTATCCAGAGATACAATATAAGAGATCCCTTAGACGTGGAAAGAAAAACCGAGGACTCCTATCCCCCGCTTTTTACCCGCGTTGTGTCCAGCTGCTGCTTCTCGTAAATGCGCATGCTCAACGTGGTGACGTCACGTATACGTCACGTTAGGATACGGTTTTCTGCAAAACGTCATCTTTTAGCAACAATTACCAGATGAATGCTTACCTTCGTACAAAAACTGTTATATTTCACATAATTTTCAATATATGACTTTCAGATTTATATATGATAAAATATAACTATTAAGCTATGTTATATCAAAATTTCCAGGAACCCGGTTTAAAATAGCATATTTTCTGGCTTAAACAGTTTGCATACTTTGTTTTCCATAAAAATTGAAATTAAAAATAAACAGAACCTTATTAACAGACCAAACTAGGTCCAATAAAACTTCATAATTTATGGACTTAGTATGCAAAATTTGAAGACACCCGGTTTCAATTTACTCTTTTTATGGCTTAAACAGTTTAAAAATTTGCATTCACTTCTGTCAGGTATAACCATAAGAATAACCACAAAACCACAAAATGATTTTGGAAACCTGTTTAATAGACATTAACACATATAGGTATTAAATTATAGACCTATATCTTTCATACATCTGCACTTACAGAGGAATAAGCAAGCATTACTAAAATACAGAACTATCTACTCTTTAAGCTGGACGCACTGTATTTGACATGCATATATTTTTATGTAGTAATAATGAATCTTTATGTAATATTTAATTAAGTTATTTTACCATCACTTCATCCTTGGTCGTAACTTGTGATACCTAATATTTTTAATCAGTTAATCCGGCAGCTCGTACCTTGAAAACACCTTAGTTCACTGCCAGCCCTCTCATGCCCCGGCAGTGAACCATTATTCCCACATTCAAATGCCAATTAATGTTACCACCATTATTATGTACACCTACTTACCTTGTCATCCCTCCCCAGCTGCTTCCCATGGCCGCAGCTCTAGTAGCCGAGTCTTTTTGGCTCAGGTGGAGCCGGAAACCCCGCCCCCCAATCAGCTTGGGCTGACTGGGGTGTAATTAACGGGGCGGGGCAAGCCCCTTTAATTCCGGCACCCACGTTTTCACGGTAAACAGGAAAACTGCTTACCGGAGGTTAAAATTAAAAGAAATAAAAGATGCCCCCCCCCTTACTAATTCCTCTTTCGGTCAGGTAAGGTGCGGGTGGGTGGGAAAATCTTTCGTTCCGCAACTTTTCTCTTCCCCGCTAGTATATTCTAATTATTCACCTCCCACACGTGGGGAGCCCTGTGCGCATGATCCCGCCAGACACTCCCCTCCTACCTAACCAACCGTTGCTGGTACTCCGCCTGGTATTAACCCCGCCTAGTCTGCTACTAAGCTGTCATTAATCCTGCAGCTCGTACCTTGAAAACACCTTAGTTCACTGCCAGCCCTCTCATGCCCCGGCAGTGAACCATTATTCCCACATTCAAATGCCAATTAATGTTACCACCATTATTATGTACACCTACTTACCTTGTCATCCCTCCCCAGCTGCTTCCCATGGCCGCAGCTCTAGTAGCCGAGTCTTTTTGGCTCAGGTGGAGCCAGAAACCCCGCCCCCCAATCAGCTTGGGCTGACTGGGGTGTAATTAACGGGGCGGGGCAAGCCCCTTTAATTCCGCCAATGGAGGCACGACCACCCGCCCCAGGCCAAGACCAAGACAGAGAAGGGGGGGAGAGAGACCCCAATAGTATAATTACGAAATAATAAACAACAACTACAATAACTGTAACAAGAATGCGATACACAAACAACAGCTACCTAAACATACACCACAGGAACTGCAGTAAGTGTGTATTACCAACAGCAACAGCCACCCGTTCCAGTACACTTGCGAGTTCAACAAATTCTTGCTGTATACGATGCAAGCTGTGCCCTTGGAATCTTTATGTACTCCAAGTACGCGAGACTTTTCCACCGTCCCAAGGTCCTAACTGTGGAGTCCTCCAGGCCTCTAGCTGCCGCCGTAGTGGCTGCACCAATGCGGAAACTGTGTCCAGAGTATTGACCTGGCTCAACGCCTGCTTCTTCCAGTGCAACCTTGACTGCAGTAACCAGGCGCTGCCTGGTTAGAGGCTTGCCATCAATGAATCTGAACAGAGGTCCAGCACTTTTGCCTCGCACCACCAAGTAAGCCAACATGGCAGCCACTGGACAGAGATCGGATGCCACTCTGCCAATAAAAATAGAAATCCCTTGTCGGAAAGGGTCTGTCTTCGAGGCTTTAATGCGAACTTCTATTCTTGAAGGGTGAGCAGGATCATCGACCAACACATCTCCCCATGACAAGTGACCAGAGGCATCGTAGCCATCGTCCGATGGCACTGTCAGTTCACCGATCCGCATAAAGCCGAAAAATACCAGGCAGCATGCCGCCCAAAGCATGACCACATCTACCTCGTGTGCACGAGGGTTCCACACTCCTTTGATCTTGCGAAGCAAGTCAGGTGTAATAGGCCTACGCTCACGTTTTGACACCCCTGCCATGCCTTCAGCACGCTTCACACCCCGCAAGACGTCGTGTAACCTATGCAAGCCAGCCGAGAATGGATCCCCGTAGCCCTCCAAGATATGAAGGTGACGCACTCCTGCCATATACGACTTAATTGTCCTGTGGCGGAGACCATCCACTGCCAACGAGGCAGCGAAATGGCACAGTGTGTCATCATCCGCTGGCACTGGAGCTCGGCCGGCCGTAGCGCATATCCCCATGAATCGTCTCACCCCACAAGCATAAAGTTTATGTGTAGATTCGGCCAAGCCCATCATATAGAACCTCTGAACAGGGTCACCCAGTCCACTTTGGTCCAATCCGGGGTGTCTCTGACCAGGCATTGGAGGAGTCCCACCGGGATGTGGGTGGCCTCTGCCGCTGACTCCGGCACCAGCTGCTGGAATAAAAGGAGAGAATCCCTAGATAACGCATCAGCTGCGCCATTGTCGACACCAGGGATGTGCTGACAGACAAATGTCACGTCCCATCGTGCCAAGAAAAATGATGAACACCACATCAGGTGCATTGCCCTGTCCATTTTACTTTTGCCGGAGTAACGATTGCAACTACCGCCATGTTGTCGCATCTGCAAGACACCGTTGCATCCTTCCAGAGGCGCCCCCACACGGCCACTGCCATAACAATCGGCAGTAGCTCCTTCACCATATTATGAATCTCTGACCAGCTATCAGGAAACTTGAGTTGGAACCAGAGACCTGTGCATGTATAGGCCCCGCAACCCCATGCACCTGACGCATCAGTAGTGAGCACCACTTGTGGCTAGCCCTTAACCACGCTGGACATCGGGCAAGTGCCATTCCACACAGGCAAAAAACAGTTCCACCATTTAAGGTCTGACCGGAAGCCTGCATTCAGCCGCACCCTATGGTGCAGTGCTCTCGCCCCGGCTGAAAGGTCAATCATTCGCCGGAGGAAGGACCGGCCCGGTTTAATAACCAGACACGCGTGCTGTAAGTACCCAATCAGTGACAGCAGCTCCCTCTTGGTGCAAGACTTCTTTGACTCCCAATCCCGAATCATGGTACACAGGCGTTCCAGCTTTTCCCGGGGAAGGCTTATCGTCAATGAGGCCGTATCCAACTCTATCCCCAGGAAAGTCAATTTGGTGGCAGGGCCCTCAGTCTTTGCCGGGGCTATCGGCACACCCAACCCCTTGCACCGGGCCAGTGCCCTTTCTAAGGACGCCCCACACTGACATGAGTCTGGTGCTCCAAATAGTAAGAAATCATCCAAGTAGTGGATGCATATCACCTGGTCAGTGTTAGCCAAGATCCACAACAGACCAGCGGCAATGGCATTATACAGCTTCAGTGCTGATCGGAGGCCAAAGGGGAGCACCTTATCTACGTAGGTGCGGCCCCGCCACTGCATACCCAAGAGGTGCCGGTCATCAGGATGGACCGGCACTGTCCTGAATGCCTGATACGTCAAACTTCGCTAGATTCGCCCCCTGCCCAACTCCAGGACCTTGTGACAGGCAAAATCCACTGATGTATACTGCAGACTGCATAACCCTGGGTCAATTCCATCATTGACACTATTCCCAGCGGGAAATGAAAGGTCCACGATTAACCTCCTCCACTTCCCCGATGCATGGCCTTTCGGGACCAGCCCAAAACGGTTCACATGGACCAGTTTTGCGGGAGAAGGATCAACAGGTCCAAGTACCCTTACTCTCCATTGCAACCACTCCTACTGGCACATGCCACGTATACTAACAAACTTTTTTTTTTTTTTTTTAATATATATATATATATATATTTTTTTTTTTTTTTTTTTTTTTTTTTAATTATTATTTTTTTTTTGTTATAATCAACATAATAAGAATGAACCACAAGCGAACTCATCGCACAACAAAGTTCCACACAAAATAGCCACAGAATGTCCCTGGACAACGATCAGCTAAGGCCACGACGACCCTCCTCCCCAGGAGGCGCTTCAAACGCAGGAGGGCAAACCTCCTAGCATGATCCCCAACCGGGCACAGCAGTGGGAGAAACGGCACGGCACCTCTGCAGCCTTTGCTGCCCCCTCCGCTTGGTGACTGGACGGAACCACGCCCTCTGGCTTCGCGCCATCTGCTGACTTCGGTAGGCCCAGCGCCACCACAGCATGGTCATCGACAGTGCCCAGGCCTGTATGCACACAACAACCATGCCATCAGCACACAGTCCCAATACCACGCCTATGCTCCTCCGAGCCAAAGCGGGGGCCACATACCCCGCCTCTCCCTAGGTGTTGCTAAGTGAGCCACACGCACACAGCACTATACCTAACTACCATGGGGAACCGCATGTCATGTAAGTCACTGCTATCAAGTGAGCCACATGCACATAACACAGCACTTCAACCACTATATAAGGCCCCACACCCTTCAGGACCCTGCCGTTAAGTGAGCCACATGCAATACTTCATATACCATGTAGGGCCACACGCCCTTCCAGTCGCTGCTTTAAGTGGGCCACATGCCCATAACACAGAACTTCATAATATGTAGGGTAACACCCCCATGAGTCAGTACTGTTAAGTGAGCCACAAGCTCGTAAAACAATACATCATATACTCATCTACTATGTAGGGCCACACGCCCTTTAAGTCACTACTGTTAAGTGAGCCCCATGCTCACAACACAATACTTCATATACTATGTAGGGCCACACGCCCTTTAAGTCACTACTGTTAAGTGAGCCACATGCTCACAACACAATACTTCATATACTATGTAGGGCCACACGCCCTTTAAGTCACTACTGTCAAGTGAGCTACATGCTCACAACACAATACTTCATATACTATGTAGGGCCACACGCCCTTTAAGTCACTACTGTTAAGTGAGCCACATGCTCACAACACAATACTTCATATACTATGTAGGGCCACACGCCCTTTAAGTCACTACTGTCAAGTGAGCCACATGCTCACAACACAATACTTCATATACTATGTAGGGCCACACGCCCTTTGAGTCACTACTGTTAAGTGAGCCACATGCTCACAACACAATACTTCATATACTATGTAGGGCCACACGCCCTTTAAGTCACTACTGTTAAGTGAGCCACATGCTCACAACACAATACTTCATATACTATGTAGGGCCACACGCCCTTTAAGTCACTACTGTTAAGTGAGCCACATGCTCACAACACAATACTTCATATACTATGTAGGGCCACACGCCCTTCCATCAAGTGAGCCACATGCTCACATCACAATACACATGCTGACAATGTTTCGTAGGCCCCTTTTATTTTATTTATTTATTTATTAATTTTTTTCCTTCCTATTTCAGTACACCACCTACCTACTACCACTAGTGAAAAGTATTGGCAGACAGTAAGTATATATAAAAGATAAAAGAGTAAAACTACCATCATCTCAATCCGTGGCTCCACCATGGCCAGCCAGGCAATACAACAATAAATAGAGCAAATAAAACACCAAATAGGCTATTTTAACAAACATACCCCCCACTGCTAGAGCTGCTGCTGCCCAGACCACTGCTGGAGTCACCACCAACGCCTGACTTCCCACCAGTGCCACTATAGCAGCTGCTTCTGGCCACCAGTGTGCCCGAGTGTGCCCTGAGCGTGCCCTGAGCGCCTCCTCCACCAGCGCTTTGACCCTGCTCTCACAGTCACAAGCATCAATTGCCCCCGAGGTACCGGCAACTGAGGAAGTACCAGAAGTGGAAGCACCAGTACACCAGTACCAGCAGCAGAGGGCTCACACACTCTCCTTTTCTTGAAAATGGGCTCTTTCTCCATGATCACAATCTTAAAATCTTTCTTTCCTCAACTTTTCTCTTCCCCGCTAGTATATTCTAATTATTCACCTCCCACACGTGGGGAGCCCTGTGCGCATGATCCCGCCAGACACTCCCCTCTCCTACCTAACCAACCATTGCTGGTACTCCGCCTGGTATTAACCCCGCCTAGTCTGCTACTAAGCTGTCATGAATGACTATTGATCAAACTGAATCCTGTCATTCATTAGTAGTGTATGCCCGTGTGTGTGTGTGCAACTAGCTTCCTGTGTAGGAATGTTTCTTCTATAATATACTAGAGCTGACGTTTCTTCCCTGTCACTAACCTCTAAAATTAATGTTGTTGTTGTTTTTACCACTGTCTTGACCGTTCTATTTCTGCATTATACTTCTCTGGCTTGTAGTTTATAAGCACATCGTTTATTCCTGAAAGGCTTTAGGATCTATTTTGATCACGTCATATTTAATCTCGCTTTACTAGACCCTTTACCTACTGTTATGCGGCAGGTAGGCTGACATTAAGTAGTTTGTTCAGTTCCCTTCACTAATTGGGAAGACCACTAACAATAGATGGCGTAATTAATAGGTGGTATATCCTGTGACGTAAGACTGCTCTAACTTTTTGAGTGTGTTGTATTTCTATATGGCTGACTGAGTTGAATAATTCATGTGCCATGAAATATCTTAGTGGTTATTCAGTCATTCTCAGCTGAAATAATTATTGGCTGTTAGAACGAGATAAATTTGCTATTATCTTAGTGGTTTTACCCACACCAATTAAGCCACAGTTAACTATGTAATGAGTGAGCAAGTTTAGCCCACCATCACATCACTTGAGCCCAGGTAAAGGTCGGCAGAGGACCTGCAAATACTGCAACCATGCAGCTAAGCGGTCACATGTGGGGTGTCACATGTGGAGCAATGGCACCCAGGCACAAGTATATTAGTCCTGATAGCCATTGTTCTCGGTGCTCGTAGCCTAAGCCTAGCAGCTACCTGTTACTGCCTTGCCATTTTCTCACACTATCAGGCTTACTGCCTGTCTATTCTCACACTATCAGGCTTACTGCCTGTCTGTTCTCACACTATCAGGCTTACTGCCTGTCTATTCTCACACTATCAGGCTTACTGCCTGTCTATTCTCACACTATCAGGCTTACTGCCTGTCTATTCTCACACTATCAGGCTTACTGCCTGTCTGTTCTCACACTATCAGACTTACTGCCTGTCTGTTCTCACACTATCAGGCTTACTGCCTGTCTGTTCTCACACTATCAGACTTACTGCCTGTCTGTTCTCACACTATCAGGCTTACTGCCTGTCTGTTCTCACACTATCAGGCTTACTGCCTGTCTATTCTCACACTATCAGGCTTACTGCCTGTCTATTCTCACACTATCAGGCTTACTGCCTGTCTGTTCTCACACTATCAGGCTTACTGCCTGTCTATTCTCACACTATCAGGCTTACTGCCTGTCTATTCTCACACTATCAGGCTTACTACCTACCTATTCTCACACTATCAGGCTTACTGCCTACCTATTCTCACACTCTCAGGCTTACTGCCTGTCTGTTCTCACACTATCAGGCTTACTGCCTGTCTGTTCTCACACTATCAGGCTTACTGCCTGTCTGTTCTCACACTATCAGGCTTACTGCCTGTCTATTCTCACACTATCAGGCTTACTGCCTGTCTATTCTCACACTATCAGGCTTACTGCCTGTCTATTCTCACACTATCAGGCTTACTGCCTGTCTGTTCTCACACTATCAGGCTTACTGCCTGTCTGTTCTCACACTATCAGGCTTACTGCCTGTCTGTTCTCACACTATCAGGCTTACTGCCTGTCTGTTCTCACACTATCAGGCTTACTGCCTGTCTGTTCTCACACTATCAGGCTTACTGCCTGTCTGTTCTCACACTATCAGGCTTACTGCCTGTCTGTTCTCACACTATCAGGCTTACTGCCTGTCTGTTCTCACACTATCAGGCTTACTGCCTGTCTGTTCTCACACTATCATGCTTACTGCCTGTCTGTTCTCACACTATCAGGCTTACTGCCGTATGGTTCTCACAATATCAGCTTACAGCCCTACCTCCTATTCTCACACTATCCGGCTTTACTGCCTGTCGGTTCTCACACTTCAGGCGTACTGCCTGTCTGTTCTAACCACTATTCAGGCTTACTGCCTTGTTATTTCACATATCAGCTTATGCCTGTCTATTCTCCAATATCAGGCTTACTGGCCTACTAGTTCTCCACACTATCAGGCTTACTGCCTAACTGTTCTCACACTAGCAGGCTTAACAGCCGTCTGTTCTCACAATTCAGGATTACTGCAGGCGTCTCACACTATCAGGCTTACTGCCTATCTATTCTCACACTATCAGGCTTACTGCCTGTCTATTCTCACACTATCAGGCTTACTGCCTATCTATTCTCACACTATCAGGCTTACTGCCTATCTATTCTCACACTATCAGGCTTACTGCCTGTCTATTCTCACACTATCAGGCTTACTGCCTACCTATTCTCACACTATCAGGCTTACAGCCTGTCTGTTCTCACACTATCAGGCTTACTGCCTGTCTGTTCTCACACTATCAGGCTTACTGCCTGTCTGTTCTCACACTATCAGGCTTACTGCCTGTCTATTCTCACACTATCAGGCTTACTGCCTGTCAGTTCTCACACTATCAGGCTTACTGCCAGTCTATTCTCACACTATCAGGCTTACTGCCTGTCTGTTCTCACACTATCAGGCTTACTGCCTGTCTATTCTCACACTATCAGGCTTACTGCCTGTCTATTCTCACACTATCAGGCTTACTGCCTGTCTGTTCTCACACTATCAGGCTTACTGCCTGGTATAGACGTCTAATCCTTATACTTAAACATACCACACAAAGATGGAATCACAGCTGTACTGAACAGACTATACCACAAAAACATCAACTCAGACAAAGTCGCCATCCCACCTGGTACAATGTCAGACCTACTAAACATAGTCCTAACAAAAAACTACTTCCAATTTGCCGATGCAATGTACCACCAAGTACAAGGCACGGCAATGGGAACTAAAATGGCACCAGCCTATGCCAACATCTTCATGGCAGAACTAGAGGAGACTTTACTACAAAACTACCCTACTAAACCTACTATTTGGAAAAGATACATAGACGACGTATTCTGTATATGGCCTGGAGACCAGGACGACCTTAAGAAATTCATTGACTACCTTAATGAGTCACACCCTACAATTAAATTCACATACGCATCATCGACTACTACTGTAGATTTCCTAGACCTAACTATATACAAAGGTGACAGATACAGACAATCAGGTGTACTAGATATCAAACCTTTTTTTTTTTTAAACTAACAAATTTCAATACATACTTACAGTACTCCTCAGCGCATCCCGGGAAGACCTTTACCAGCCTGATTAAAGGTGAATTCACGAGACTTCTGAGAGCTTGCTCTGACGAACTACAGTACAAATCAACAATAGACAAACTCAAAAATGCTTTCTTGGACAGAGGTTAATTACCCTAACAAACTAATACAAGGAGTCATTTTTTCTGTTCCTTATAGTAACAGACAAAACGTACTGTCACCAACTGAAAAAGAGGCGTGTCCTTACGAAACCTTCATATGGCTTACAATAAAGTTCACCGAAAATAACTGTTTATTCTTAATAACTTCATGTTACAATCAATCATACCTGTATAGCCAGGGGGTGCTGTGCCGGAACTTAACACTTCTGGCACCGTGCATTCTGTTGACACCTCAGACGCCCAGACATCTGAGCAATCAGGTGCCACAAAAATCAAAGCCTTAGGAGGAGGTGGCGGTGGAGTGGAGAAGATACCCAATAACCAGCCCAAGGCAAAACCAGTGAATATAGTTACGAGGGCAGGTGCTGCCAAAGAGGTGGCAGCTAAAAAGACACAGATTAGGAGAGGTGAGAGAGGGGCAAAGCCCATAGCCCCTGAGAGTATTAGTGACATTCCTTTATTGCAGGAAGTGTCTGAAAATGAGAGAGTTGAGAAGGAGAGTGAGGATGATCAGTTAGGTTGTCCTGAATACAGATGTAGAGGAGTTGAGGAAAGAAGTAGAGGGGGGTCATTCGCTGAAGGTGTGCAGGCAGTTGGCAGAGAAGAACCTTCATGGTTACACGTATCTGGATTGAGTCCTCATGTATAGAGTTGAGGATGCATTGGGAGAGACAGTAAACATGTCTAGTAGTCGTATTGGTCTTCAAGCTTGCATACGAGAGAAGGCACCACTTGCAGTTTATACACATTGTGATTAGTCATTCCTGTGATATTCCATTGGTGACCAATGTCCAGGATGAAATTAAGAGCGTCTTTCTTTTTTTTTTTTTCAGCATAGTCCCAAGCGAAGCAAACTTCTGCAGCAGATAGTGTCTTGTAATAATATCTGAAACCACTAAACGAAAAACATTAAAACTCGTGGGAGAAGGCATATAGTGTATCACCACTTCTATCAGTGTTATAAATTTATGTTTGTCACTTTTAAAGTCATTGGTTGTGGACAACACCAAAATTCTTTACCATAGGATTTTGCTAGTGCTACTTGGGATCCTGAATCCAAAAACAACGCCAACTCTTTGCTTCTGTTGATTGCAGAGTTTGAATTTATAATTGTATTTCTAATAATTTATCAATTCTTGTCTCACCTTGCTGGGATCACTGTCAAGTTACAAGGTACAGAAGTAGATATAATGAATCAAATTGATGACATTAAATCATACAAGTGAGGGCAAAAAAATCTGTACCAGATAAAAAGAGGGACGTAGGAATGGAGGGGTTCTATAAACGTCAATCTCACACCTACGTTATTGCCTCAACTGGTTGTCATCAAAGTCCACTGGCAATAACGTAGGTGTGAGATTGACGTTTATAGAACCCCTCCATTCCTACGTCCCTCTTTTTATCTGGTACAGATGTTTTTGCCCTCACTTGTTTGCCTTATTTTTTGACATGCAATCACAGCCAGGTGCTGTATAGGTCAAAGTACAGACTTGAAATTTTCACACATGCTTAAGTACGATGTAGCAATGCCATATACTAATTTTGGTACAAAAATATTTGCTGCGGTGTGAAATAATATTGTTGGTGAAGTAAGCCGTGAATGCTGACCTTTGACTTCTGGCGGCCATGATGGTTGTAGTCGAAATGACTAGACGAAGAGAATGATACCAAGAAGTCTACCAAAATGTGGCGTAGTCTCATATATTGGATCTGGTAAAATGTGAAAATTGGGCATATTTTTCACTGACTTTGAGGCTCCCTGGGGCGTGAAATTCACACCAACACTGAATGTAACTATGCGCGCTGGAAACCATGAAAAGAAACACGTTGGTACAAGTTCCACGTTCATATCTCTAACGGTTTCGAAGTTACGCGCTGCAACAAAAATATCTGAAGAAGAAGATGATGAAAATTATGATTATTATTATTAGGAACGTCCTGATGAAAACGGCTTTTTTTCAAACTACCATATTTCTGTGGTTTTTCGAGGTAGAGACTTGAAATTTTGAAACAGCCTTCTAGTTGCGTTGAAGTTTATCTAAACCAAATTTGAAGGCCTTCGGCCACCCAGTGTGTGAGATATGGCGGCCAATGTGTTGTATTAGGTCAATGGGACGGCCGCGTCATTCCTACGTAGGGAGTGCTAGCGCACTCCCTGATTACAAAACAATCAGAGAAAATATAAACATTGAATTTCACAAAGTTTAACTGCAGACAGAGCGAATGGGTGAGAGTGTCAATGTTGACCCATCTAAGCCAAGAAGCAGTACTCAACAATGCAACCGACCGAATGCCGCAGCTGAGAATATTGAAGATTAGTACAGAATCAATGTTCCCATTCCTTTCATTGATCACATAATCATAGAGCTTGACTCCCAGTTTTCTGGTTTGGCCAAAACTGTATCAACTCTTCTTGGATTAGTACCTTTAAATATACATAAAAATGAAGTCATAGATTTAACTGAAATTAAACAACTCTATCTTAATGATTTATCCACTCCTGAAACTCTTGAACAAGAGTTAAGCAGATGGAAGCACATTTTTCAATCATATAAAGAAAAACCTAGCAATTGTTATGAAGCTCTAAAACATTGTGATTCACAGATTTTTTTCCAAATATACATGTGCTGTTACAAATTGCATGTACAATTCCAGTGACATCATGTGAATGTGATGGAAGTATTTTGCATCACTTAATACATATAAACGTTCTTCGACGACAAATGAAAGGTTGACTTTTTTAGCTTTGATGACTATTCATTATAATCATGTAATAGATGTAGATACAGTAGTAGATATATTTGTACAAGTTCATCCTAGAAGAATGCATTTAAATACTTTACTATGTTAGTGAATATGTAGCAAGTTTACTAGGTGATCCAATTTGGTTTGAGGAAGTTCACCTGCTACCTAATAGCTATTGTTTTTTTTTTCTATGTGTGTGTAGGTCAGCCTTGAGAGTGTTACTAATAGAAGCAGCAATTATTTAACAAGTTATTCATCAACATTGTTTAATTATTTAACGCCTCATATCTTCATTATTTAAATAGTCATTTCATAGTCATGTTCTCATTATACTGATTGTCAAATTGATCTTCATTTCAAATTTTGTTCTTCACAGTATAGTAGTAAATAAAAAAAACATTTGCAAATTATGTGGCTTAAAGTAGGTGTGGTTTGAATGGGTGTGACTTAAACAAGATTGGGCAAAAAAGAACCCCCGTTTTAAATTGCTGGCTATGGGCCTGAATCAATCATGCATCCCTCATATTCTCACTCCAATTCAATAAATTCTCTAGCTCACTCAGAATTAAACATTTAGGTTGAGATGTCCGCAACACCATTGTGTCAGTTGCCGATATGCAACATGTCTATATTTCCTGTAATAATGTAATAGATGAGGGTTCGGTATCTCTAGTTATTATGCTTTTACTTACTCATTGATTTTCACCTTCTATGGCATTTTCTCCATGTTGTTGACGATAGTCAAAATATGCTGTCTGGAGGACCCATGAATTCAAACAAACACCAGTACATCCACGATGAAGTGTGATACAGCCCACATCAACCCCATCAGCAGTCAGCATGTTTGAAGTTTGTGCAATGTCTTTGCAACACAGTGGCCCTAATGCAGTAGTCATGAGTATGCAGTGGCCACAGAAACACCTGAGCAAAACAAATTTTTAGTATAGCCAACAGCTACCATCTAGCAATTACTACAATGCTTACCAATCCAAATCCAAAAGCCTCTGAAGTCTCCTTACTTGCTTCACTTTCATCTGAACTGCTATTGCTGCTACTGCTGCTGCCAGCAATTGGCTCATAAAGAAAGGGATGAATTCCTTCAGGTTCATGAACATGGTCACTGCCATGATTACCACTAAAAATTGAAGAAGCATATGATAGCTCCATATCTTCTCCCTCTGGTGAGTGATCAGAACTCTCCTCTGGCTCAGAATCAAGCCCAGAAGAGCTTTCCCTATCTTCCAATAGCTCTATTGAGCTATCAGCTGATAAATCAACTCTGGAAGATGTGTCTGTAGGCTCAGTGCCAGTAGGAATACAACCTATGTCATCGCATGGCCACACCCACAGCAGGAATTTTTTTTGACAGGAAGTTTTTTTTTACAGAATAGAAGGGTATTTTTGTGTCAATGGAGGTCCGTGACCAAATCAACTCACAGGCAGACCAAGGAACATATGGAATTAATAAGCAAGAATGGCAGAAGTTAATACCTCCCTCTGATTGTTATTTCTGTGTTTAAATGAATGATTTGATCTAAGTTACCTGCACAACGGTATTTCATCAATATTGAGCTTATTTTAGCAATCAAGTTATACAGATAAACTTTAGTTGAAACATCTCATCTCACATAAATTTATTAATTCTAAATCGTCCAAGTGTAACTGGATAATAAAGATTATTATATAGTGACTGTTGTTGAAGTCTGCTGTCACTAAGTTTAGGAAGAAAATCTGGTATCAGGTTAATTCTTTTCTTTGGCCTTACTTTGGAAAATTATTTTTTGTCCCATTCATTTTCTGATGGTGATTAATATACCCCTTGGCTGGAAGCTTATTATCCTTTGTTCTTCCCTCGTACTTGAGACCTCAGCTCTAGGAGCTGGAGAAAGTAATTTGAAATAATAATAATAATAATAATAATAATAATAATAATAATAATAATAATAATAATAAATGCTCAGCACAACCCAGAATGGCTACAGCATTGACTACAGCATTCCCTCTTGCAGCACTGCCACTGAAAAAGGTAGTTGAACTATTATCCAAGGTGAAAAAATAAAGACAAAAAGATGTGTTGTTCTTTGTAAACGATTAACCTGAGAAAAAAATGAGTATTTACTATTCTTTAATATACTATGCGTTGAATTTTTGGAATTCTGTTGGCCTAAACTTAAATAGCCTGGAGTCTTGCACACCATCCAGCCTTCACTAGCTAAACCTTCAGAATCGGCCCAATTACAGAGCCTGCAAAAAATAATAAATAATAATAATAATAAAGTACTGCTATTAACATTTCTAAGTACTTACTTTAGTTTCTCTGTTAGTCATAAGGGTAGTAGAAACTACAATAAGCTCCACGATATATTGAGAATCAATTCTAATAGTTCATTTGACCAGAGACTATCTCATATGCATAAGGATCAGTGTCCAACCAAATTATTTGCAAGAACTTTAGCTTTGTACCAGCTCCCAGTAGTATTAGAAAGTGAGCCAGCAAACTCAGAATACTTGGGGGGGGAGGGGGGAGGCCTTGCACTGCGGCCAATAGTGCTACTCTAAATCTACTGGAGTTTTACCGCGGTACTTTGCCCTCCAAAGCAACCGTTGCTAAGAACGCCCACGCGTTAATTGGTCAAACGCACAACCTCTATAGCAGTGTTAGAACAGGTAACCCCTGCATTTGAAATTAATAGTATGGTTACTTATGCTATTTCTCATACAAATATTCTCTCTAATTGTCACGAATGCCCACACAAGTATTTTGTACTGACAATTGATTGAACTTAGATACCGTTATCTAGTGGTTGTCCCTGGTCAACACAATTTGGTTATAGTTGGCACCATTCGAGATTAGCTTGAATAATTGTTGATTGCTATAGCTACAATGTGGTGACTGGTAACCTTCAACACTAGGATAATGTTTCCATAATAACTTTTGTGCAGAATCTATTTGGTCATTCAGACATTCCCCACATCCTAGCAATATTTTTTAATTCACTGTAAGGTTCATGCTCCTTATCCACAATATATTTTGTACATTTGGAATTTTGCTGATGTATATTACTTCATAATACTTGTCTTTTGACCTCTCATCAGCCATAGGTGTCCAGAAATGCTGTAAATTGTCCATCTCATCCCACAGTCCCCATGGGACACCTGTCCCTCTTACAGATGCATTTGTGTCCTACTGTCCATCCTATCCCGCAGTCCCATGGGACCATGGGATTCCATATGATTTCCACCTGTCCCTCCTTACACATGGTTCCACTGTTCCCTTTCATTCCATGATCCTATGAAAGTATTGTCATAATGAACACTTAGAGTCAAGCTAGAGCATACATGCAAAGCATGTGGTGCGCAATTAGTGTTAGATCAGTCACACACTCCGCCAATGGAACATCAGCCACACCCTCTAGCCAATAATACATTAGACACATCTTCCAACACTTTAACATTAGCTACATCCTTTCCTACTTGAAAACAGACTATGTTGTGAGATAATAGTGCTTATTACCCAAAATTATTGCTAGGCAACAATTTTACATACTAGAACAATGTTAATAATAGCACATATTTTCTGTTTTTAACAGCCAATATAGTTAATTACTTAACCCGACGTTTCGACTTCCAGAAGTCGAAACGTCGGGTTAAGTTATAATTAAGTCGAAACGTCGGGTTAAGTTATAATTAACTATATTGGCTGTTAAAAGGAGAAAAAAATTGCTATTATTATAATTATTTCAGCCGAGAATGACTGAATCATTAGAATAATGTTAATTTTTTCTCTAATCAATCTAATGTTGCTATGAACTTCACCAAGTCCTGATCTTATATGCACAATAAACTTTCCAGTAACTATACACTAGTGGTGTTTGCTGGTAAGATGTCTTGTAATGTAGAAAAAATAAATACAGAATTGAGTGATTGGTTGTCATGGCTCAGTTACAGAGCGCTTATGCATTAATCAAGCGGTCCTAGGTTCCATTCCAGTGGTGACCACATTGTTTTTTTTTTAAAGCATGTGAAAGAGAGAGAATAGATCTAATAAGTAAAAGAAGGCTAAGAAAGAAATTTTGAACATTTAATGATACTGAGTCAGCTATCTGTCTACACTCAGGTGACTTTCCCAATGCTATAATTCCAGATGCCCATTGCTGGAAGGTAAGGTGGTTACAAGCAGCTGGACATGCCGCCCCCCCCCCCCCCCCCCCCATTCCTTTCCTATGCTGTAGCCCCCTTCCCCTCCCCATTCCCTTTCTTCACTCATCAAGCAATGAGCTTAAATACAATCAAATTTAAATTAACAAAAACAATTTGCCAAATGTAACATTTTTGACAGAAAAGTACCAAAGAGAATGATTACTGAGACTAGTTATCCTGCACCAGTTCTATTCTTTGTTATTGGAGGAAGATTTGGAGAGGACTTGGCCTTGCTTCCATGAATTAAATGATGCTTAGTCAGCAGTGATGATGGCTATACAAAGTGAAAATGCAAATGTATGTGAACCCACAATATATTTTGTACATTGAATTTAGTCAGCTCAAACAATTATGTAACTACATGTTAAATTATTTCTTTTTACAGAGAGATTAAATAGACACATAGTATTGGACCTAATACAGCAGAATATTTCTACCAAAGGTTAACGTAATAACCTGACAGAACTGAGCTTTGTGCGTAATATATATATATATTATATATATATATATATATATATATATATAAGGTAGGTGGTTAATGTGATAATAGGTATTAAAAAGATAATAACAACTAACATTCAAACTACTAAAATAAAGTTGGATTGTAAAATTACGCATATACGGTAAAGGTGATTCAATGCCATAGTAACCGCTCCCCATCAACTGTTTGAATTAAAAAAGAAGCAACAAAATCAAGTCACGTTATTTAAAATTTTCTTTGTGATACTCTCAATCTATAGATTGTGCACATTCATGAAAAGACCAGAACATATATATTTATGGCAAAGTTCAAGAGGTCAATGCATGTCCACCCCTGGAGGCTACTTTAAATTGTAAACATTAGCGCGGGCACAAGAAATTTAGGAAAGGACTTAAAAAAATTATCTCAAGAAATTAAAGGCAATCGGGGATGTTTGTTTATTTATATATATGTTTGGACGTACATATGTCATTTTGTACTTTGACCCTTGCGTATTTTTGTGTTCACTCCGCGTTCGACCCCGTCCCAAACTTCACTAAACAGAATCCTCTGGTTTAGCAATCATTACCTGTATCACCTTATCGTTTACTGCTTTGCTTTGAATTGTTTTGCGGGTGCAGTTAAAGCTAAAAATGGAGTTTGGCGGTGGTAAGTTAATACGCTATTTGTCACAGTTATAGGCCCTACTCAACAGTATTTACTTGAAAATTCATTGTCCACTAGACGAACCACGAAGGTAAGTCTTGCATAGGTATGTTCAGTTGTGTGAAAGTATTGTGTGTTACAACTACTATGCAACTCATCTATAGATTGTGCTGCACAATCTATAGATTAGCATCCACATATCAATAAATCTATACTTCAATTTTGGCACCCTTAAATTTTCATCACATCATAAGCGAGTATAAGACATGCCTTGTAAAATCAGGTCCATTATGTTAATAGTTTATAGCCATTTGTATATAATAAATTTTCATAAAATCACTATTTGCTATCCATTAGTAGTGAGGAACCCAGTGAATTTGTGAATTTTTAATTTTATTGACCGAAATACATATGTGTAATAATTTTATCTTGCATAGGGTTTTATGGGTGTAAAATCACTTTTTGGTATTAGCCTTTCAATTGAAGTTAAATTTTATGTGGTGTTGCTAAATTTAAATATTGTGCTACTGCACAATCTATATATTAGTACCCATATGTCAATAAATCTATATATATTTTGGCACCCCTAGAAATTATGATTACAGCATCTTTTCTTTTTAAATTTTGATCCAAATATCTCCCATTTGAAAGCTATGATTATTAATTCCACTGTCAACATACAAATGCCTCTTTCTACTTTTAGCATCAGTGTTTAAATAGATTCTCATGATTTGTGGTACCATATTCCACACACAGCACATGAGGCCATTGTTTCATTCATTTGCATATATAAAATTATTTTACTTTCATGACAGGTTCTTGACTATAGTAATCTTTATTGCCAATATAACTTAGCGGGCTTGCTCACCATTTGTGCTAAAAACATCACTAGTGACTAGGAATTAAAAAAACTAGCCAATTTCTGTTAATTGCAAAGGTTTTTAATAAAATGAGCCACCCATTACAACAAAACAACAATAGCTACCTTTGTGATGCCCTTGTCAGCATGTGCTATTGAGGGTAGGTAACTACCATGAGCACTGTTTTTCTTTGATGTTACAGCTGAAGGGTATTCAGTGTTGATAGTAGAACTAGTGTTGGTTAAATTGTGAGCAAAACGTTGATGATGAGCCTTAGAATGGATAGAGGGTAACAAAACTCCACGAGCCTGGGCTTGTCCATGAGATCTGTATCCAAGATCTTGGTCACTGTTCCTTACTAGGCTTGAATCCTAAACAGAACACAATACCAATGTAAATTTTCAAGTTGTGCTTCATCATGTAGCAAGCCAGCTCTCTAACTTACTGCTATTCTACCAATTCATCATGTAGCAAGCCAGCTCTCTAACCTACTGCTATTCAACCTATTCAACATGTAGCAAGCCAGCTCTCTAACCTACGGCTATTCTACCTATTCATCATGTAGCAAGCCAGCTCTCTAACCTACTGCTATTATACCTATTCATCATGTAGCAAGCCAGCTCTCTAACCTACTGCTATTCTACCTATTCATCATGTAGCAAGCCAGCTCTCTAACCTACTGCTATTCTACCTATTCATCATGTAGCAAGTCAGCTATCTAACCTACTGCTATTCAACCTATTCATCATGTAGCAAGCCAGCTCTCTAACCTACTGCTATTCAACCTATTCATCATGTAGCAAGCCAGCTCTCTAACCTACTGCTATTCTACCTATTCATCATGTAGCAAGCCAGCTCTCTAACCTACTGCTATTCTACCTATTCCTGCAATGGGGAAGAATTTCTAAAGGCTTATTAAGAGATAAATTAGCAAGATTGGCTACAGGTCAACTTGGTTTGTTAGAGATGTACCGATAAAGGATTCAACCAATATACCGATAGCCGATAGATATTTTGACTATAATTATTTTTAACATTCAATTTTTACATAATTGGAAATATAGTGTTACATAAATTTATTGGTGAATAGATTTTAGTATGCCATTTTTTAGGTATATATAACTTCCGCTCTTTCAGGGGCTAGGTGGCATCGTATGTCAAGAACTACTTAGTGATACAGCAGCAAAGTGCTTAACACTGGCACTATAAACAGAAAATTTCTTCTCATGCTTCAGCAGCAGCAAAAAAGTATGGCAAATTTGGCGCCCTCTTATAAATCCTTTTTATTTTGTTGTATGTCACTAACCGCCAGAAGAACTTAATTATTGTCCACTAACATGGCACAAACATTTCATTTTATCGGTTCGGCATGACTGGGAGATCAACAACTGCTACCGATAATGAAAAACTCAGCCAATAAGCCAATAAACGATAGACTGATACATTATCGGCATATGTTTCAGCATAAATGTTAAATCCTCAAACTTGCATTACATACCAATGCTTTACAATAGGGTAAAATATATCATAAATTTAACACGAGATAGGCAATTTTTGCCAATGCTTGTGCAGAAGGTGCAGTCTATTGGTGTATTCTATTTTACTTTGGCTGATGAAATATGCACAGTCTATTTAAGGATGTGATTTAATTAAAGGCATTGAGGATTTATGGTTTTACATTATAAAAAAAAAATTGTTGATTAACACACTTGACGTTGTCTATGCTGGAGTTGAGGAAGTGTTGTCCTTCCCTGATCATCACGACTACTATTTTTGCCATACATAGGGCCTGTCCCAACTCCTTCATGAACTTGCTTAGCTCTTCTTTCAGCTTCCCTATAAGAGTCATTGTAACAAGATGCACTCTATCTTAAAACATATTTACAACAAATGGATATAGCTCAAGTAAAGTGGTAATGCAATTAGGAGATTGCCAGCTTAATTGCTGCATACCCATTAAAAAGTTTGAATATTGAAATCAGTGGGACAGTAACGACGATGGAGTACGATAGATCTTGGCCTAAATGTATACTGTATATGTAACCAGACCACACCCCGTATTACCAACAACCAACCTACACCAACCTTTATTTGATAAATCAAATCAGCACCATACACTGATGAAAGATTTCAATAATGAAATGTTGTAAATATCTGTTTCAAATTAAACTATGTCAGTAATTGCTCAACTTTTTATTGTGTGAAGTATAAAGAATGAACACAAATTTGGCCAAAATTGAGTTTCAGAGAGCCAAGTTGTTTCAAAATAATAGAATTACACTACAGTATTTTCCAAATATGTGTTAGTTTTATGCTTCATAGAAAAAGTTTGGCCAAGTCATATATACATTTACAATGTTGGCTTGTGCATGCAGATATATGGGCAAGCAAGCTGATATAACTTCATAAATGGGCTTTTTACTAGTTTATTTCATTCCGTTGAACAGAAATTAAGGACATCTCCTACTAATGGCTTAATATTATTTCTCTGAATTTTCTTATGCTGTAAACTAAAAGGTTTTCGCTAAGGGTACCAGCACACTACTTACAGGCTCCAACAACGCAAGTCAATTAACATTTATGAACTGTAATTCTGAGTCTGTTTGTTGTAGGGCTGCACTAATGCAGGACTACTAAGGATACAAGTGAACTGGATACTTACCTGGACTATGAATGCCAGAGAAATTTGACAGCTACACAGTCCCAAAGAAATAGAGCTAAAAAGTTTAGGTAAAGGCTGAGAATTTTAAGATTTTATTCTCACCAAAGTAAGGGGATAAGCATCATATGGCACTCACTATGAGGAAAAAACCATAACTGGGAAATGCATGAAAGGATACAATAAACTATATACACATTATGGAGCTAATACTGAAACTATCACAAAAAGGGAATGAAAAGGTGAGAGTCTAAGGCAGTACAAATATAAGCTATTGATAGCTTCTTAATAATTGTATTTTTGATGAAATGAGTATGACTCAACTTTGTCTTTACTGTCATTTTTTTAACTTGATGTAATAACCCCCATCAATTTAATATTACCTTAAATCTCTAAAATAAGGATGCCTCAATGCTTGCTTTGCTGTGAGTCGAAGATCTGGATCATAAGTACATAATCTTGTGATAAGATCTAAACATCCTCTACTACCATGCTTAAATAGTGCAAGAATTCCACTGCCAGGTTTTGGTGGGAAGTTAAATTCCATGTGCCTTGATTGGCTACACAAAACAAACAGAAATTTTATTTATTTTACACAAGACATTTGACAACGTTCGATTATTATGAATCAATGCCTGTGTTGTTATTAAAGCAAAAAATATTTGTTGTGAAACTCACTGTTTCTTAAATTTATGCAACAATGAAGTTGATGGTGAACCCACAACATCATGTATTTTTGACACTTGATCTAATTCATTAGAGCCTGGAAATAGTGGTCTCAATGTCATCACTTCAAAAAATACACATCCTACACTCCACATATCCATTTTATGATCATAGTAGCCATCAGTTAAAAGACATTCCGGAGCCCGATACCAGCGAGTAGATATATATTCCGTATATGGTTGCTTAGAATATACACTTTTACATGACCCAAAATCAGCAAGCTTTAACAATTTATCCTACAAAAAATATACATGAAATAATGTGAAACATTGTTGCTGTTGTTGTTGCTGTTTTTACCTTAATAAGAATATTTTCTGGTTTAACATCTCTGTGGAAAATGCCATTTCGGTGCATATGGTATATAGACTTGCAAAGCTGGTACATATACAGCCTTACCCTCTGTTCTGGCAAATAGCTTTTGCGATCTGAATTACATAAAAAATATATTAATGACCAAAACAATTTTGTGTTAGCTTCAGCCTCAGCACTCTCCCCCATGGTCATAAATGCTTATTTATTTTAAAGCTTGTATTTCTAGAAATTAGAGGCTATACCAAAAAATTAACGTGCAAATAAAATGATTACCTAACTGTAAAAAATGTAAAATCCTAACTTAGTAAGATTCATGATACAATAATAGTTAGTCATGCATTAGCATTTAGAGTATACAGTTCTCAATCAGAAGGCCTTACACTTAACAAAAAAAGCTTATATAAAGCTTGACCAATCCTAAAACCCATTATTTTGTGCTTTATTTTAAACACAACTTTTAAATTACACATGCAACTATTATATACAAAGAAACTACATTACTAAAATTATTCAACTTAACTTAATTAACGTATAATTATAGTATGCATGAATGCAAATATCCATATTTTAAAAACATATATATTATATGATTTATAATAATATGTCATGTGCCATATAAATATAGCTTACATAGCATATATACACTAGAAAATGGTTCTCATTGAAGTCAGCGAAGCAAGCAAAGGGGCTAGGCTAAAAGAAAAGCTATAGATACGGAATATTGTAAGTTTGCTAATGTAATTTTGACATAAATAGCTACTACATATCTTACCTACTCTACAGTAGAAATCGTTTTAGCTTGGACCCTAGTCTTTTTCATTTTACTTATTTTTTGTCTCCTTTTTCTTCTGCTGTTTGGGCAACCATGTGCACCAGTTTTCTAGCATTTTAGCTCCCTAGCCTTTTCTCTTCCATCAATTATTTCTAATGCATTCAACAAATACTCTGCAATAAAATGTAGCTAAATATTGCCATGGAACTTCATAACACGTACAGGTGCTTTAGTTGAAAAGGGTACACACACACCTGTGATAACAAAAAGGGTCCACATATGCCTATGCAAATTGAAATGACGACATACTAGTAATGTGCTTCAGTACATATGGCGAGCGAGCTGATCCGACTGAAATTTAAATTTGAATGCCAGCTGCTAATAATTTTTGTTAAATACTTATTGTTTAGTTCATTGCTATTCTTTAGCAACACACAACATTTTATACATACTTGTTCACTGGATATACCAGCTCAAGACTTACGTTGTATTCTCTTAGTGACTTGACTATTGGACAAAGGATTTTCTAGGGGTAAGCAATCAAATTTCCATGGATGATATGGGTAAGGATCGATAAACTAACAGATTTAGTTGAAACTAGTTGCCTTTCCAAAGTATTCTCCGTTCAAAATGCTCTATTTTACCAGGGCTCTAGCATTACATTGTATTCTCTTAGTGACTTGACTATTGGACTTTGGATTTTCAAGTAAGAACAAATCTGTTACGTAAGGTGTATAGCTATGACGAACAGCGCATTAACAAAGTTAACTTACCACTGTCGCTAAAAAAAATTAATGAACTGGGCTAACTTTGGAAAACCTAACTGCGAACGTCTCTCCCATTCTGTGTCCATAGCTCTTTGCCGTTTGTTTTTCTTTCCCTAGCATTATTTCAAATTCTTTTGTCCCAAATTTCTTCTGCCTGCACTATGTTTACGTTTTTAAGTAGCCTCCAGGGGTGGACACAGATTGACCTCTTTGAACTTTGCCATATATATATAACAAAATCTCAATTGAGACTCGTTAGTGAGAGTCTCACTTCACTCGCCCAATAAATATATATATCCCAAACTCATTAGTAAACACCTTCACTCACTATGTTGAATAATACTTATTACATGAATCAGAGCATGATATGCGGTGAACTATTTCACAAGAAGGCTAATGTATTTTCACAAGTTAGGGAGAAGTGAAAATAAAGCCTGAGAGTGAAGTATCTTGCCATATCACTCTGATTGGTATAATAAGTTGTTTATTCAGATATCTTCACTGCAGTAGTTTGTACTACTGACCAAAACATTAATTTATTTGGCTGTAACTAATTAGGTATCAATATGGCTCGTGCAATGAAAATGGTAGTTGTACATGTTATCTTCGCAAGTTAAGCTAATAACCACCGGTGGTTTCAACATTAAATTCCAATTTCAGCACTTGGTAAACTACTTATAGCATAAAGCAAAACTATTATGGGCACCAAAAAATATTTGTTTATCACGTGATCATGACAGGAAAATGAGGATGTTACCCACACAAAGCTGACTCTTTTACATTGTCTCAAAAATCAGCCCAAAATTAAAAAGTAGCAAAAATAAAGGACACATTAACTATTTCAGTTCCTTTACATACCAATTTTCTGGCTTATACAAGTAGACAGAACTGGCCACTGGGAATCTATACCTGCGATTTTCTAGTTGATAAATTGACTAGCCAAAACTAAGTTTGCAAAATATTATAGTTGTCACAAAGTCAAAAATCTGTTAACATTCACTAATCATCTATTAGGTAGTCAAAGGATACTGAGCCTGCTAGATTTAGCTGCCTTCAGGCTATCTCTACAAACTTGTTTGTTTGCTATTTTTCTACTACAGCTTCCTGTACTAGTCACTGCAATATTGTGTGTTGCATGTGTTCAACTATTTTAGATATCTCTACAGCTGTCTTCTCATCATCAAAAATAATAAACTTCATTTCTCTAGCAACAATTAATATAATCAATCCTATTATAATCAACAAATTAATGTGAATATAGAGTAGACTAGTCCTAAAGAAATTACACAAGTTTGATCTTCCTCAAATGGAATTCCCCTCTCAGTAATCCTGGCTATGTCCCTGTAAAGTCTATCTATTCTTTGTAAAAAGAAGAAACCCAGTTGGATATTGCAATTGATTAAAAAACAAGTATGACAAATAACTATAATGGCACTTGTTGCAATATTCATTTTACTTTAGTATTGCCCTTTAAGCACTTTTACAATTACTACAAGTAAAGCTTCCTCACTAAATATGGACAATTTATTGATGCAGTAGCTTTCAACTCCTGCTACATGGCTTGAAAATTGGCTACCATGTAATAAGCAAGTAATAGTTAACCCTCTCACCAGCAGATACAATTCAGTTATTTTCTTTTTTCTAGATGAATGATGTTTAAAAAATAGTATAAAATCAGGAGTTCAAAAAAGTACCTAGCAACCATATATCAAAGTACATGTATAGTTCAACCATTTGTGATCAAATTTGGTTGCCTAGCAAAAAAAACACACAAAGTCGTTATTGTGACCAAACATAACAGCATTGTAACAAAGTGACCTGGAGGCATTCCAGTGTAATGTTAGCAATTGCTTTGTGCATGATTAGATAATTTTTTACTGGACAATCATCTCAGCCAGCAATGCTTTTGCCTACTGACGACACCAGGGGAAGTGTGACTACTAGCTCAGCATAAAAACATCAAGAATAAAAGAATTTCGCTGACAATTCCAGTCCTTTACTACACACACTCACTCTTCCCTCTAGCAATTCTATTACTGATATTCCTTGTTTCTCATTCATTCATTCATTCGTTACTTTGTCTACCTTTCTTGCTTTCAACATCATCAGTATGACCATCATCTGAATATTCTGACCATACAGAAGTAAAGACATCCTGAATGAATAGAAGAAGTCCAAAGAAATTCAGAGAGCAAAGGCAGTTCACTCAAACCATTACTCATTGCTGGGAGTTTGTAAAAGAAAGTTTATAGCTATGACCTAATTAGTGCCATATTCCCGGGAAAGCTATTAGGCATAATAAAACTTACCGCCACGATACTGGGGAAAAAACTATTTCTTACTTTTTTTTTTAATATACAGCATAAACTGTTTGTCTTACCTGGAATATCATCTTCCATTTCATCTTCGACATAGCTGCTGGTATCTTTGCTACCTACAGTGCTCTAGTAGCTCTCAAGTTGAAACTATAGTTTCCTCTACTAGCAACAAAATTACAGCTTGAGTAAGCAAGTAGCACCTCCACAGTAGCCATATATCTCCTGTACCCTTTTCCTCTCAAGTTGTGACAGACAAAATCCACTGCCTCAGTTGCAGAAAGATTTCTCACCATTTTTTTAACTAATGCCACATTTATTTTTAGCTCAACTACCTTAGTTACCTTAGTTACGTAGTTGCTATTTCTATTCTAAAATATATGTAATAGAACAATGCATTAGCTGTGTTCTGGATGCTGCAGCTAAGATATAGTGTTTTTCGTTTAGGGGAAAATATCTTTTCCTGTATTATGTCATCCTTGAGCGTCTATAGGTGCTTATGCCGGTAAATGGGTCAATGCCACCAGAAACTAGCTTGTGCTATTTTTATTGGCATACATAAATAGTTTTACTACATGGTAATAAAAGTTACTCTAAACTAGTGGTGTGCTTGAGCACAAATATCGAGCAAGCCTACCTAGTTAGATTACATAAACCTACAGTATTGTTACATAATTTATTTTAGCGTAGTTCATGCAAAACAGTATTACAGCAGTTGACCATTAAATTTAGCAAACAAACTCAGAATTACTCTTATAACCTGAGTAGTGGTAACTTCTGTAGTATCAAATTAAGACATCATGACTACTTCAATTACCAGTAACTCTTGAACAAGTTCTCAGATTTACACAAAAAAAATGACCGGAGTTATTTTTGTAATTTTAGCTAATAAATATGGAATTACGTACTTATCTCAGCTTCCCCCAAGTAGTGGTAGCTTTCTTAGTCATTCTTACTACTAGTGGCTCTTGACAACCAACAAGTGGCACTTTAGTAGCCCCCAAAAATGACAAAGTTTTGAAATTGTGTCTGGTAAAGGGTTTCCATACCATAGCAAAGCAGTCACATCTTTGGGACTGAAAAACTAGCATTTCACTGGAATTATCTCACAATTAAGACTTACTTAATGCTGTAGTATCAGAAGAAGCAGGAGTCAAGCCTAAAAGTTGTGTTTTTAGGAGGAAAAAGGCACTCGCACGCATTTAAGGGGCATATGTACCATCCATATATATAACATATACCGAATTTTTCAATTGTCCACTATTAAAAGTATCTCACTCGCTTACTCGCTCGACAAGAATGGGCCACAATATTGCCAACACCAGTAACAAACAACTGTAAGGCCGAAAATAAGTAAATATATTATAACTTTATTCGTCGTTAACAAGCCACAAGACTATGATTTGTAAAGCAGTATTGTTGTGACCAGACAAGAGGATCAGTAAAATTGTACTCAACATTTGTAAAACAATTTCCCAAGAGACTGCCCACAAGTTGAATTAACTGAACAAATATTCTCTAACACCTCACCTCCTATTAAATTTATATTAAGGTAGTGAATTTTGCATTACCTGCCATCCCATGTATTTTACCTTTAATAAGCTCATAAATATTCATGTCCATAATTTCACAAATCAGAGCCAACGTTCCATTTCGTCGATCACTACATAATATATTGAAAATTAAAAAATAGCTCATATATAAAAAAAAAAGCAGCTCACAAAATAACTTCTTCCAGTAGAATAATGTTTGGATGTGGATTAAGTCTGCGCAAGGCCTGTATTTCACGCAAGTTGTTCACTTGATCCATGCTGGAAAAAAAAACAATGATAGATAATTTTATCAATTAATTATGCAACTTACTTGTCATACTTTTGTTTCATTTTCTTACAAGCATAAACTCTACCATCAATATGACTTTGGCATTTCAAAACTTCAGAAAATGTTCCTTCACCCATCCTTCCAATTATACGATAGTCTAAAATACATATAATACAAGTACCACATTGTACAGTGATAAGTAACTTATTGTTGTTGGTCGTCTCGGTACATGGCAACCAAAAATTATAATAGCTGTTCACAATAAAAAGGTCGATTGAACGCCGTTTTGTATTGGCCTTAGTTAACAGCAATTAAATTGGAGGTATCTATGAATTCATCTTTCAAGTCATGTGGGAATGAAAGAGGGTTTAGTAATTATATGCATAATTAGGATGCCTTTTTTTGTTAATACATGATAGCTAAAAGGATTATTACATATTCCCACAAATATTTTGTTATCAAAAACTGATTGCACACTTGCATAAATGAAACTTCACTACCACCTCTTCCCTAGCTTCTAAGTTTAAGTCTATAGGGTCAAGGGGCGATGATACTCTAATAAAATAAGATTGTTGCTAACCATGTTTATGCTATTGAACATTGAAATGGCTGAAAGAAATTTCTAGTGGCTTTCATAGGTGCCAACTGTCCCGGATCATCCGGGACAGTCCCGGATTTATCGCTCTGTCACGGAGTCCCGGAAAGTGCAAAATAGCTCTATGGTATGTCCCGGAAGCCTGCAGGTTGAGTTAGCCGCAAGAAAAACTTGAATAACTTTAGAACGGAAGCAGCTACGCATCCGGGGTTAGTACCATTATTGGAAAGCTCGCGCCGAAGCGGTTAAAAATATTACCTCAGTATATTCCAAAACCGGAGAGATAGTGCTATTCCAAAACTCAATACAAAAGTCTATGGGAATAGAGAAACCACAGGTTTCCCGCTCAAAACGCGCCCGCTTATTTTAGTGGCGGTATGGCTCAATTGATCACGCGGCAGTCTCCATTAAGAATTTTGTAAACAATGGCTTCTTCTCAGATTGCTGCGTTTCTAGCTTTGTGTCGCGATTAGCTTAGGTTGCGAGTGTGGAAACAGGATAGACAGAGTGCCCTGTTGTCACAGGGGGTACAGGATTACCTGATAGGATGTAGGTAAGATTATTTGTCTCTGTTCAATATCAACTGCCGTATAGCAAATATCACAGTGATTATAGCTATCATTTAGCTAGCAACTTGTAATGCAGCCACACTTAAGCTGGGTTAAATTGTGTGCTTGTCAAAGCCGTGGCCAATTCCTTTTCTTCACTACTATATGCCGTTTATTGTAAGGATTAGGACCAACTCAGGCAGCACTCCACCTTCAACTGGATCACAATTTTATCATTTCATCAATTTTCATAATACATATAAGTAAATTAAACAATTGATTAATTTTATTTAACAAGAAAGTCTAGTAGCTTTAGCTACAAGTTAACAGTGCTGTACTGCTGAATCCTGTGAATATCAGAATATTTCTTGGGACACAGTAGGTAGAATCGACATTTTAATCCTGTCTCTTCAGAAGAAAGCCTCACCAGTTTGCGTTTTCCATCTGCTGTACATTATCTGCTCAACTTGGACATCTATAGTTTACGCCCTTGGTTATTTACTTATAGCTAGCCAGCTGGCTGTCTAGACCTAATCAAAGCTACAGTAATCACACACTATAAACTTAAAAGGCTAAAGCTAGCTGCTGCAAAATTGCTTTTATTTTAATGGTGAAGAAGAAGAACAGCTATTGTAATTTTAAACTTTTGCATAGATGATGTCATTAAAAATTATGTCATTGTGGGTGTGGCCAGGGTGTGGTTTTTGTCCCTGAAATAGATTCTGGAAAGTTGGCACCTATGGGCTTTTCCAAATGTTTGTGCCATATTATTACTAAGTAGAAAGTTAATATAGTTCAGTGAGGCACATTGACAGCTTAAATTACATTCCAGTAATGCACAATTACCAGACCCTTTCTTTTATCCCACCAGATTTTTAATGAATAAAAATATTATTTAGTAGCTTCACCAAACTCAACCAAACTCATGAGTCATCTGTATAGGATCCCAGCTAAAGTGAGTGTTGAAATAAGAAACATTTAATAATACATGAAAGTTTAAAAAAATCTAGCTAAATTTGTACTTTCAGCTATTAAGATAGCTAATTACTCAACTCTAGATAGCTATTTTCTTACTTACTTTGCGTTTATTACCAACGTCACACTTTCTCTATCAACAACGTTCAATTTCCGAATGTACCGGGGCCGGTATAGAATTACTTTGCAACCTGTATCTTTCCGAAGAAACAACCTCCGCGAACCTAGCAACCACGGAGCTGCCCCACCCCTTTTCTCGCTTTACAAGCCACACCTTCTGCGATCGAGACAAACATGAACGTCCCGTACCTAACAATGCAGCCGGATTGTATACAAAACGTTTGTAGGTAGTTAGTGACTAATAGCAGCAGGAACTATGAAGATGTCATCTTGCTGGTTGTGCGTTGACTTTGCTGGTCTAAGTGTGCTTATTGTACTAGTAATCTTTGTTGGATTTAAGACTTCACGGTCAAATAATACGGTGTCATCATTTATTACTAGTGATTTATACGGTGTATCAAGTTCTTCTATTCCATTGCTATCCACTGAAAGAGCTGTATTGTCATCTAGCAGTAGTCACAACTACAAAAATGAGCACTGCACAATGGGATCTTGCTTTAATATGTCTAGATGTCGAGGAAAGCATAGCTTTAAGGTTTACATTTACCCAAGAGAAGACATACATCAGCTGTCACCACTATTTGAACGCATCCTTCGCGTAATAAGAGAAAGTCCTTACCATACAACTAATCCAGAGAAGGCTTGTTTATTCATTCCTTCTTATGATTTGCTAGATAGGGATGTTCATAGCAAGTATTACTGGAGAAGTCTTCCTCCATTAAGTTCATTGTCCCACTGGAATGGAGGAAGGAACCATTTGATATTTGTGCAATATTTGGGAACATGGCCTTACTATTCAGAACATTTGGATCTTCCCACTGGGAAAGCTATAATTGCTAGAGCTTCTTTTAATATTAGTCTTTTTCGGGAAGGGTTTGATGTTAGCTTACCACTGATTCCCCAGCAACTAACAGAGAAAGATAGAAATGATTTGCCACATGGTTTAACTGCTGTATTTCCATTAAAACGAAAATATTTGCTAGGTTTTAAAGGGAAACGCTACTTGTATGGACAGGGAAGTGAAGTTCGCTCATCTGTTCACCATCTTCATAACGGAAAGGAAATAGTAATGCTCACAACTTGTAAGCACAATCGAGACTGGATCAAGTACACAGACAGACGTTGTAATCTGGATAATACACTCTATGAAAAGTAAGTGTGACTCTTGAGTAGAATCAAAAATGTGACAGCTACAAATGTCCCCATTGTTTAATATAGGTATAGGTCATCATGTGTTAAGAAATTCACTGAGAAATAAACTTACTCTTGAATGTCACTTCTGTGCTGTCTATGTAGTCTGTTCTCCCATTACTTCTTTATCCTTCAATCCTAGTCACAATCTAGTATACTTCGCTCGTAACTAATGGCAAGAATAAGACTGTTACCTACCTAGAAATAGTTCAGGCCATAATTATAGGGGAAATAATTTTAATACCCAGAGGTAATATATTACAAAGACTATAAACAATGGAGTTCATTAACATATTTCTTAGAAGGAAGGTAAGGAACGAATTGTGACAGATTGCTCAGAAAAATGGTGAAGCATATATGCCTGTTAGTTTCAATTGCTATACTTGGTATTTATGATTTGAGTATGTTGAAGTGAATTTTTATCCACAACCTTACTTTGTTGAAATCTCTACCCAAGGAAAGGATTAGTTGTAATCACAATAGTAGGGTAAATTTTATACAAGTGTTTTGTGCATGTACAAAGTTTCATAGTTATGACTACTTGTTGTTGTTGTTGTTGTTGTTGTTGCTTTGTGCTTATTGTCTGTGTTGTGTTGGCATCAGTTATGATTATTTGGATCTCCTAGACAACTCATCGTTTTGTCTTATTCCACGTGGTCGACGTCTAGGTTCCTTCAGGTTCTTGGAATCTCTTCAGACATCCTGTATTCCAGTGTCTCTTAGTAATGGGTATGTGTCTCTTAGTAATGGGGGTGTGTCTCTTAGTAATGCGCCTGTGTCTCTTAGTAATGGGTATATATCTCTTAGTAATGGGTATGTGTCTCTTAGTAATGAATGTGTGTCTTTTAGTAATGTGTGTGTGTGTCTCTTAGTAATGGGTATGTATCTCTTAGTAATGGGTGTGTGTCTCTTAGTAATGGGGTGTGTCTCTTAGTAATGGGTGTGTGTTTCTTAGTAATGGGTGTGTGTCTCTTAGTAATGGGGGTGTGTCTCTTAGTAATGGGTGTGTGTCTCTTAGTAATGGGTGTGTGTCTCTTAGTAATGGGTGTGAGTCTCTTAGTAACTAATTGAACACGTCACTAGTGTATTATGTAGCTAGTGGGTTGCTATCACTAAGCTAATTGAACACTTCACTAGTGTATTATGATAGCTAGGGGGTTGCTATCACTAAGCTAATTGAACACTTCACTAGTGTATTATGATAGCTAGGGGGTTGCTATCACTAAGCTAATTGAACACTTCACTAGTGTGTTATGATAGCTAGGGGGTTGCTATCACTAAGCTAATTGAACACTTCACTAGTGTATTTGTCAGTTTGTGTTCAGCTAATTTCTATTATGTAGTTTGTAGATATATTTGCCACTTTCTATTGCATCATTTGATGTAGATATATTATGCCATTTTCTGAAGTCTTGGATTGGAAACACAGTGCAGTAATGCTGGATGAAAGACAGCTTCTTCAAGTACCTTACGTGGTACGTCAAATTCCTCCATCAAAGTTGCTGAGCCTTCGTCTGAATACAAAGTACATGTGGAATGCTTACTTCAGTTCAATCAGCAGAATTATTATCACCACCCTGCAAGTAAGAAATTGTTTCAATGTTGATTGCATGGTTTTTGTAAATAATACAGTAATCAAAACTAGATATAAAAAATCACACAATGTCAAATTCAAAAGAAAAATATTTCCACTGCCTATGTCATGCAGTTTCTCAAAATGGATGGGTGGCCAGATTATTAGCTTCATTTGCTAAATCAATTGCACTATTTTCTTAGCACTGCCATTGTGTTAAATTAGCAGGTAAGCAGAAGTTACTAATGGTAACTGAGCATGCGTAGATGAGATCTACAATACAGTTAAAAGCATGCGCTTCATTTCTAGTGGATTTAGCACTTATGCTATTACATGAATACAGAGATTATAGGAATCTATATGTGACCGTCTACAGGAAAACCGGGCACAACGCGGCGTGCGTAAATATCGAGAAAAGATCGATCGATTTCTTAAAAATGTATTGTTTCAAGCCGACGGGAGGGAACGGTTAGGTCTATTATAGTGGGAACGACTTAAGCTACGACAATAAAACTTGGAGAGCTCAATATCTGGACGCCGACAACTCTGTAAGTGCAAAAAAATTTTTTTTCGAAGGGTGCCGCGTTGTACCCGGTTTTCCTATAGACGGTCACATATAACAATACACTTGTATGTCAGTAACTACGACAACGACAGTGTATTCATAAATAATTCATGAGCTGAGTAGAGTTGGTAAAGCGTCGTCATTACCTGAGTGGGACTACTAAGTTATACCTACTCTATAGTTGACAAGAAATAAAAAGGAGAGAAAAAATATATTTCCATATGTCGAGTTCTAATCTGATCATCATCTTCGCAGGTCACATGCTTATTACACTGAACTAGCAGCATTCAAAATCCTAAAGGACCTTATTAACGTCTATTTGATGAAGTTATTACTCTCAATGTACATGTATGATGAAGTAATTAACTCAATACATTCATGTGTGATGAAGTAATTAACTCAATACATTTGAGTTAATTACTTCATCACACCTGTACATTGCGAGTAATAATACTTCACACATGTGCACTGAGAGTAATGATGCTTCACACATGTGCACTGAGAGTAATGATACTTCACACATGTGCACTGAGAGCTAACTACTTCATCACACACATGCATTGAGTTAATTACTTCATCAAATGTGTACATTGAGAGTAATAATACTTCACACATGTGCATTGAGAGCTAACTACTTCATCACACATGTGCAATGAGAGCTAACTACTTCATCACACATGTGCAATGAGAGTTAATTACTTTACACATGTGCAATGAGCACATGTGTAATGAGAGCTAACTACTTCATCACACATGTGCAATGAGAGCTAACTACTTCATCACACATGTGCAATGAGAGTTAATTACTTCACACATGTGCAATGAGAGCTAACTACTTCATCACACATGTGTAATGAGAGCTAACTACTTCATCACACATGTGCAATGAGAGTTAATTACTTCACACATGTGCAATGAGAGTTAATTACTTCATCACACATGTGCAATGAGAGCTAACTACTTCATCACACATGTGCAATGAGAGTTAATTACTTCATCACACATGTGCAATGAGAGTTAATTACTTCATCACACATGTGCAATGAGAGTTAATTACTTCATCACACATGTGCAATGAGAGTTAATTAATTCATCAAACGTGTACATTAATTTAATGACTGCTATTTTGATGGCAGGTTATTGAAGCTAGAATTTCTCCTTTACCAACTTCCATATGGAATAATTTTCCTGGGTATTATTTAATTCATCCTGAATTTAGTTTGTTTCCAAAAGATTTTCCAGGACCACGAAATGTTGGAAACATTTTATGTAAAGACTGCAAATCAGCAGATACTCAATTTACAGTGGTAATTGCCATCAGTCATCCTGCTATGAGAGCTTCTTCTCCGCTTTTCAAACTCATTCACACCTTGAGGGAAGGTTGCTCTGTATCTCATATCATCTTGTTATGGACTAGACCAGACATTCCACGGGTAAGTCACGTGTGTAACTTGGTTTGATGCATCGAAGGATAGTGTTGTGTATAGCATGCAGTGAATACAGTGCAATAGAGCTGTGTATAGCATGCAGTGAATACAGTGCAATAGAGCTGTGTATAGCATGCACAAGTGAATACAGTGCAATAGAGCGCGTATAGCATGCACAAGTGAATACAATAGAGCTGTGTATAGCATACACAAGTGAATACGAGCTGCGTATAGCGTGCACAAGTGAATACAGTGCAATAGAGCTGTATGTAGCATACACAAGTGAATACAGTGCAATAGAGCTGTGTATAGCGTGCACAAGTGAATACAGTGCAATAGAGCTGTATGTAGCATACACAAGTGAATACAGTGCAATAGAGCTGTGTATAGCGTGCACAAGTGAATACAGTGCAATAGAGCTGTGTATAGCGTGCACAAGTGAATACAGTGCAATAGAGCTGTGTATAGCGTGCACAAGTGAATATAGTGCAATAGAGCTGTATGTAGCATACACAAGTGAATACAGTGCAATAGAGCTGTGTATAGCGTGCACAAGTGAATACAGTGCAATAGAGCTGTGTATAGCGTGCACAAGTGAATACAGTGCAATAGAGCTGTGTGTAGCATGCAGTAAATACAGAGCAATGGAGCTAAGAGGAGTAAAGGGTAGTCAAGGTGTACACTGACATATAAGTGGTTCACATGGATGTGCATGAGTGGGGCCACACTCATTTGTCAACAAAATGAAATGGATGATGTTAAGGGTGGCCGCACATAGCAATGCCACCACCGCCTGTAGATCAGGACATTAATTTATTCCCCACCATTCAATAATACGCGAGCAGAAACAATCACACAGTAGCAGCAAAAGTATACTTCGTGAAGTTGTGGTGTCTTTAGCTTCAGGTTGTCTCATAGCCGTTTTCAGCAACGCTCCATATAGTAGTCGTCATCTGAGTTCACGTGGCAAGGTGTGCCAGGCTGCCTCTCTCTCCTCCTGTAGCCGTTCTCCTGGCTCTGCACATCTGAGCTCGAGCCAATAGATCCAGCAGGCTCGATTTCTGAGGAGTGAAGACTTCCCAAGCTGCACAGCTCTAAGACCTTCACCTCGGGCTATCTCCAAGATACTGCCCTCTCTTCTGAGTCTCATTATTGTTGCATTTATGTTTGTTTTCTCTTGATTATATGCAGGCTCTTTTTAGAACCAATACAAACAAACTGAAAAAAAAATTGTTCACGTACAAATAGTATGAGAAGGGGGCAGGGTTATTTCACAAGAATTGCGAGTAGAATAAAAGTTCCAAATTTTATATACGTTTTTGTTGGAATCTAATAATGAGAACGACAATTTTATTTTTATACACAGGTAAACCTTAAAAAAATGAACTGCACCACAACTTGAATTTTATAAAAAGAAAAAGAAATCATAAAGTAATATTGAAATGGAAAAGAACTCATCTTGCAGTAGAGTATTGGCTTGGCTAGTAGTGCACTAAATTGTGGAGCACCAGCTTACCGCACTGCTCCAAAAAAAGTCCTACAAAGTTTTATAACTGGGCCCCGATATTTTCTCGGCCACCCTTAACAGACTGCAAGTTTATACAAATGAATAGGTTGTGTCTAGTGTGAATACTCATACATGCAGTGTTAGTTCAAACTTGAACCAGTCTTGGCATTGAATGGATTCACCCTTTATGTAGATTAAGTCGTTCTTCTTCTTCATGTTTTAGGATGGAGTAGTCTATTTACTTCTGTGATATAGAGATTGGAAATAGCGTCCTAGCCAAGCTTTCCATAGGTCCTGAGAAGTCTATTGACGAGTGACCAGTGTCACAAGCTTGATATCTTGGCTTGCATCTAAGTGAAGGTTATGAGGAGGTATGAGTTTTTTGCAGTAGTGTCTTCCTTCCTTTGACCCCGGCTTCCCACAAACCTCCAAAATAGAGTGCTCAAGGCAGAATGTGATGCCATTGTATGTTGGAAGCAATGCAAAAGTGGGACACAGAAGATACATTTGCTGGGATAGTTGGAATTGCTGCAGTTCCCAAATTTCCTGGTGGGCTCCTTGAAAATTTGTTCCGTGGTCAAAATAGAAGTGTGTTGGAGTTTCCCTTCTGGTGGTAGATTGTTTGAGTGCAGCAAGAACTCCAGAGTCAAAAGCTCTGAACATAGCTCTAGGTGTACTGCTGCAGTGGTGAGATACACGAAGAGGCAGGCATATGACTTCATGATCACTGACTTCCTTGTGTGGTCATTCTGGATATAGAAGGGTAGCATAAAGTCTATTCTGGTCTTGTAGAAGGAGTTGTGCAGCCTAATGTGGTAACTGTCCGTGATGATGGATAGCAGGGCTTCAATTCCTGGATGACTGTAAGTCTTTTGGAGAATGGTGACTAGTGGACAAGTCAAACCAGAGTCAAGTGACAGTGGTAGGAGTGTCTTGATGATGGATAGCAGGGCTTCAATTCCTGGATGACTGTAAGTCTTATGGAGAATAGTGACCAGTGGACAAGTCAAACCAGAGTCAAGTGACAGTGGTAGGAGTGTCTTGATGATGGATAGCAGGGTTTCAATTCCTGGATGACTGTAAGTCTTATGGAGAATGGTGACCAGTGGACAAGTCAAACCAGAGTCAAGTGACAGTGGTAGGAGTGTCTTGATGATGGATAGCAGGGCTTCAATTCCTGGATGACTGTAAGTCTTTTGGAGAGTGGTGACCAGTGCCAGTGAGCCATCCCTAAAGAGCTGATTGAGGCAAAAAACTGAGTTCCAAGAACTCCAGATGCAGCGCCCAAGGCACTTGGAACATGTGGCCAAAGACAGCTTGCACATTATGAAAAGAACTATAGCATCAAACACCGCCAAAGTGTTTGATGTATTGGGACTGTTCGCTCCCACCATCATTCGCCAGAGTACTCTTACAATCACTCTGGCAGCTTCCACTCAAGTGGAATGATGCAGTGCTTCCTTTCATCATCTACACAAATCGTAGCATGGGCTCACCATTTCATCAGTAAAGTCAAAGTTCCAGACGCAAGCGAATATGTGACACCACCCTCAAATCTAAAGAAGTTGCAGAAGCCAGACTTCACCTTCTTCCACAGCAATAGACCTACGACGATGTTTTTTTAAAAAAATTCTTCGCCATAACAAAACCTTTGCAATGTTTATCACCTGGCAAGGATGAACGTCTCGCCGGATCATAACAAGCTCCTCAAAGTTAGCAGCCAAGTTTGAGATGCTCACTCACTCATGAAAGCCAAGACACTCCTACCACTGTCACTTGACTCTGGTTTGACTTGTCCACTGGTCACCATTCTCCATAAGACTTACAGTCATCCAGGAATTGAAGCCCTGCTATCCATCATCAAGACACTCCTACCACTGTCACTTGACTCTGGTTTGACTTGTCCACTGGTCACTATTCTCCATAAGACTTACAGTCATCCAGGAATTGAAGCCCTGCTATCCATCATCAAGACACTTCTACCACTGTCACTTGACTCTGGTTTGACTTGTCCACTGGTCACCATTCTCCAAAAGACTTACAGTCATCCAGGAATTGAAGCCCTGCTATCCATCATCAAGACACTCCTACCACTGTCACTTGACTCTGGTTTGACTTGTCCACTGGTCACCATTCTCCATAAGACTTACAGTCATCCAGGAATTGAAGCCCTGCTATCCATCATCAAGACACTCCTACCACTGTCACTTGACTCTGGTTTGACTTGTCCACTGGTCACCACTCTCCAAAAGACTTACAGTCATCCAGGAATTGAAACCCTGCTATCCATCATCAAGACACTTCTACCACTGTCACTTGACTCTGGTTTGACTTGTCCACTGGTCACCATTCTCCAAAAGACTTACAGTCATCCAGGAATTGAAGCCCTGCTATCCATCATCAAGACACTCCTACCACTGTCACTTGACTCTGGTTTGACTTGTCCACTGGTCACTATTCTCCATAAGACTTACAGTCATCCAGGAATTGAAGCCCTGCTATCCATCATCAAGACACTCCTACCACTGTCACTTGACTCTGGTTTGACTTGTCCACTAGTCACCATTCTCCAAAAGACTTACAGTCATCCAGGAATTGAAGCCCTGCTATCCATCATCAAGACACTCCTACCACTGTCACTTGACTCTGGTTTGACTTGTCCACTGGTCACCATTCTCCATAAGACTTACAGTCATCCAGGAATTGAAGCCCTGCTATCCATCATCAAGACACTCCTACCACTGTCACTTGACTCTGGTTTGACTTGTCCACTGGTCACCACTCTCCAAAATACTTACAGTCATCCAGGAATTGAAACCCTGCTATCCATCATCAAGACACTTCTACCACTGTCACTTGACTCTGGTTTGACTTGTCCACTGGTCACCATTCTCCAAAAGACTTACAGTCATCCAGGAATTGAAACCCTGCTATCCATCATCAAGACACTCCTACCACTGTCACTTGACTCTGGTTTGACTTGTCCACTGGTCACCATTCTCCATAAGACTTACAGTCATCCAGGAATTGAAGCCCTGCTATCCATCATCAAGACACTCCTACCACTGTCACTTGACTCTGGTTTGACTTGTCCACTGGTCACCACTCTCCAAAAGACTTACAGTCATCCAGGAATTGAAACCCTGCTATCCATCATCAAGACACTTCTACCACTGTCACTTGACTCTGGTTTGACTTGTCCACTGGTCACCATTCTCCAAAAGACTTACAGTCATCCAGGAATTGAAGCCCTGCTATCCATCATCAAGACACTCCTACCACTGTCACTTGACTCTGGTTTGACTTGTCCACTGGTCACTAGACTTACAGTCATCCAGGAATTGAAGCCCTGCTATCCATCATCAAGACACTCCTACCACTGTCACTTGACTCTGGTTTGACTTGTCCACTGGTCACCATTCTCCATAAGACTTACAGTCATCCAGGAATTGAAGCCCTGCTATCCATCATCAAGACACTCCTACCACTGTCACTTGACTCTGGTTTGACTTGTCCACTGGTCACCACTCTCCAAAATACTTACAGTCATCCAGGAATTGAAACCCTGCTATCCATCATCAAGACACTTCTACCACTGTCACTTGACTCTGGTTTGACTTGTCCACTGGTCACCATTCTCCAAAAGACTTACAGTCATCCAGGAATTGAAACCCTGCTATCCATCATCAAGACACTCCTACCACTGTCACTTGACTCTGGTTTGACTTGTCCACTGGTCACCATTCTCCATAAGACTTACAGTCATCCAGGAATTGAAGCCCTGCTATCCATCATCAAGACACTCCTACCACTGTCACTTGACTCTGGTTTGACTTGTCCACTGGTCACCACTCTCCAAAAGACTTACAGTCATCCAGGAATTGAAACCCTGCTATCCATCATCAAGACACTTCTACCACTGTCACTTGACTCTGGTTTGACTTGTCCACTGGTCACCATTCTCCAAAAGACTTACAGTCATCCAGGAATTGAAGCCCTGCTATCCATCATCAAGACACTCCTACCACTGTCACTTGACTCTGGTTTGACTTGTCCACTGGTCACTAGACTTACAGTCATCCAGGAATTGAAGCCCTGCTATCCATCATCAAGACACTCCTACCACTGTCACTTGACTCTGGTTTGACTTGTCCACTGGTCACCATTCTCCAAAAGACTTACAGTCATCCAGGAATTGAAGCCCTGCTATCCATCATCAAGACACTCCTACCACTGTCAGTTGACTCTGGTTTGACTTGTCCACTGGTCACTATTCTCCATAAGACTTACAGTCATCCAGGAATTGAAGCCTGTAATCCATATCAAGACCACTCCTACCCATGTCACTTGACTTGGTTTGACTTGTCCACTGGTCACTATTCTCCATAAGACTTGACAGTAATCCAGGAATGAAGCCCTGCTATCCATCATCAAGAACACTCCTACCACTGTCACGTGACTCGGTGTGACTTGTCCATGGTCACATTCTCCAACAAGACTTACAGTCATCCAGGAACTGAAGCCTGATCCATCATCAAGACACTCCTACCACTGTTACGTGACTCTGGTTTGAATTGTCACTAGTCACCATTGCTCAAAAGACTTCCAGTCATCAGAATTGAAGCTGCTATCCATCAGCAAGACACTCTACCACTGGACTGACTATGGTTTGATTGGTCCATGCGTAACAAGTCTCCATAAGACTACAGTTCATTCCAGGAATTGAAGCACTGCTATAGCATCAAGGAACTCCTACCACTGTCACTTGACTCTGGTTTGACTTGTCCACTGGTCACCATTCTCCATAAGACTTACAGTCATCCAGGAATTGAAGCCCTGCTATCCATCATCAAGACACTCCTACCACTGTCACTTGACTCTGGTTTGACTTGTCCACTGGTCACCATTCTCCATAAGACTTACAGTCATCCAGGAATTGAAGCCCTGCTATCCATCATCAAGACACTCCTACCACTGTCACTTGACTCTGGTTTGACTTGTCCGAGCTGGTTCTTCATTTCTGAAGAACCATACCAGCTTGCGAGAAATAGGACATAGTTGCTTGCGTAGTGAGTCAGCTTCTTCTATGGTTTTGGTCCCTGAGAGGAAATCATCCACATAAAAATCTTCCAGAACTGCTTGACTGGCTTCTAAGGGAAACTGAAGGTGGTTTATTGGTACAGGTTGGCTCTGACCTCGAGGTTGTCATTTAAACACACTCCATTGGTGAATTTAACAGAAGCGTCGAAGACCACTTGAACTTTGATTATGTTTGAGGAATCTTTAAACAACCCATGGACTGGCAAATAGTATAAAGGAGTGTTAGCTCTATCACTTGGAAGTTCTAATTGTACATGATTCAAGTCTGGGTACTCTTTAAGGACCAGGTTGAAATCGTTGAGCTTCTTCTTGCACCTGAGCAACTTTTCATTCTGTTAAAACCACTGAATGGCATGTGATCTAGAGTCACCAATCTCCAGGGGTTACAGATGCGGGGCAGTTTCTTAATGAATCATCTGTTTGGTTCTCTATGATGAGTGTCTTAGAAATGCTGCATGACTGTTGTCCCTTCTTGTGTTAAAAGAGGAGGTATCTGGCACTTGATTTAGCTCCCAAAGGTGCTCCAGTGACCTTTGTAGTAGGTTTTTCTTAGGCTCTGCAATGAGGAGTGGAGTTGTTGAAGTGGACAAATTATTCTTGAGAGGGCTAGTGATGGTCCAGTCAAAGATAGTCTTGGTGATGGCAAGTTCGGCTTCTGGGTAGAAGTCTGGTTACACATTTGCATAGATCCACAGAGCAGATATCCGGAGGGCCTCCAAGTTCTGCATCTGCTAACTTGAGATCTTTGATTAATGGTTCCCCGAGGATTACTCCTTTGCAATGGCTTGTATATCCAGATGGAATCATGTCGATCCACTAACTTGACAATTGCAGATAAGGTGAAATCTTCCAGGAAATACAACTACCTTGTCAGCTAATAGAAATTTCTCTTGAAGATTCTTGCATAGGTTAGTTGACTTTGCTGGTAGATGGTTTGCAGTAGATGACTCAAGGTTGCAGTTGTCTTTAGTTTTTAATCCAGCTTGAAGGACCAATCAGGGTGAAGGAGGTTGAGGGCACTACCACACCTTATGGTCGCTAACTCGGAACTGGCACTGCCCGGAGAGTCTATATGCAAAATGATCAATCCTCCGAACAGTGTTGTTTCGAAGGACTAAAAGCAACTCCCACAAATTGAACTATGATGTCTGCAGCACACTACCCTACAGCATGCCCACATCACCCTTGTGTGGATGGCAAGGGTTATATGAGGTCTGCAGCACACTACCCTACAGCATGCCCACGTCACCCTTGTGTGGATGGCAAGGGGTTATAAAGTGATGGTGGGGAAACAAAGTCCATCCTCGGCCAAGAGCTTTTGTTGTTGTTGTTTTTCATAAATATCATTAAGATTCTATTCAATGATTTCATAGTTATTTAATGATACTGGTTCTATAAAATATAATGAAGTTAGCTAGTAGGTTGAATTCAATTTGGTGGATGAATTATAAGCTGATATTTTTCAAATGATTATATTCATGATTTTGTGGCTGCCACTATAGCAACTTGTTGAAAATATTCTATAGTTCATGGAGGTTGCTAGTGAAAAGATGAAACGATTAAACTATACTATTTATGTAGCTATGAACTGTTGTAATCAGGATTGGTAAGAAATCAATTGACAAAAAGTTTTGTGTATTAAATTTCAAACTGCAAGTTTTATGTGTGTGTGTGTGTGTGTGTGTGTGTGTGTGTGTAGGTTGCACAAAATAACTTGCCGGTTGATGTGAGTTTAGTAGCAGCAAGTATAGAGAAGACAAAGTGGTTATCGCCTCCTGGAATAACAATTAATACAACCGCCATTTTATACCTAAATGAAGACACTATAATTAATACTGATGAGGTAAATAAAATCCCAAATAGTTATAGGAGTCAGTCTTGAGTAATGGAAATCACGAACTGGGTTGTTACTTCTCAACTCAAGTAAAGTTGGGAATCCTATGAGATACAGCAGATACATGAGAAAACACTTTAGTAAGAAGAACTAGTTAGGTAATCTAGAGGGCAGTGGAGAATCCCTTAAAGCTCATGACCCAAAGGCTCTTTGGAAAGCAACACTAATTCATACATATATTCACGGGTAGCCATGTTTAATCAAAAAATCAATGCATGCTAGTGTTAGTGTATCAATTCAATTAGAGTCCATTAGTCACTTTTAAGTTTGGATAGAGTTATTTCTTGTCGTGTGAATATAGTTGTTGTCGTTGCTGTTGTCTGATTTTGTAGCTAAACTTTGGATTTGCTGTGTGGCAGAATTTTCCCACTCAACTAGTAGGTTATGTGGGTCATTCCCATTCTTGGGACCCAGTGATGGGTAACTGGGCATACTCTAGTAAACCACGCAACTACTATAGCATTATGACTCTACAGCCATTATTTTACCACAAGTAAGTGACCTTTTTACACTTAGAATTCACCATATGTACATGTGTATGTTGATGACATTACTATCATTATTGTCTTTATCCAGTAATGATTATTTGTGCCAACTTATTTTGTTAAGAGTTTGGTACCTTCCGTTTGCAGGACGTAATGTGTCTCTCATTAGTTAATGCTGTCTTTCTCACTAGCAGACTGAGTAGCCCTGTACAAGTGGGCAGGGACCATTTCAAATTTAGCTATTTTTATTTAGTTGGGGCTAGCAGGTGCTGTTCAACATTTGGTGAAGATGAAACAGCAAAGCTTTTTTTTTTTCTTTTTTTTTTTAGAAATCAGTATTTTTGCTGCTTTTGAATGTTCTTACTTAAATTTATAATAATTAATATGTTGAAATTTGATCTTGATTATAGACATATGTACATCTGAAAAAGCAAGCACTGATGCAACTGTAGCTTTATATTCTGAATGACATCTTTTAAATTGGGACACCCACAATCACATGACCTAATTTATATTCTGAATGACATCTTTTAAATTGGGACACCCACAATCACATGATCTAATTTATATTCTGAATGACATCTTTTAAATTGGGACACCCACAATCACATGATCTAATTTATATTCTGAATGACATCTTTTAAATTGGGACACCCACAATCACATGACCTAATTTATATTCTGAATGACATCTTTTAAATTGGGATACCCACAATCACATGACCTAATTTATATTCTGAATGACATCTTTTAAATTGGGACACCCACAATCACATGACCTAATTTATATTCTGAATGACATCTTTTAAATTGGGACACCCACAATCACATGACCTAATTTATATTGTGAATGACATCTGTGGGGGCCTAGCAGAACCTCAACAAACATTCAGAAGAAACTATACTACGCATGCACTTATTTTTGTAAAGCCTCACTGACCGCTCGCGGCCAGTTGCGGTTCATGCCCGCGCCAACCGTTGTTATAAGTATTGTATTCTTTTATTTTTAAGTTCTCAGTTATTGTTCCTAGTTTGAAATTATCGAACCAGTGAAGTTGTAACTACCCACCCACCCCAGCTAGCCAATTATTCGGACCTTAGCTGACATCGAGTTCTCTACTCAGTAATCCAACGTCCACGAAAGTTACTGCCACAAGGTCACCATCCCGACAGCGAGCCTTGTACCGGGCAGACGACAAGGGCAGCAAAGTCCTTCCTATTAGGTCCCCTCACTGGCTAACAGCTAGGCCCGAACTTACAACTTGGGCTGCCTTTCCGAACTGCTGTAGTCAGTGCAAGCGTAATCAACATCTTTTAAATTGGCACACCCACAATCACATTTATTCTAATAAAATGTTTTACTCCCTGATTCTGTTACACTTAAGTACAAACGTTTCCCGTTGAGACCATTTATTGACAAATTTTCTTTGCACAATTTGGATAGTTAACTTTATGTAATTTTAGCGTGAAAAAGCGTGCCCATCCTAGCTATGTATGTATGTTACTGTGTGTAGTTTGTTGTTGTTGTTGTTGTTTGTTGTTTTTGTTGTTGTTGTTGTGTAGTGCACATCAAGCACTGAAATAGCAAGGTTCACACTAGCAATAGTTTATATTTATAGTGCGTTAAACACTAAGACATTTTATATTGACAATTGTGAGACCTAACGGTTGTAATAGCACAGAAATATTCAGTGGCGTAGGATGGGGGGCTCCGGGGGGTGGAGCCCCCCAGAATTTTGGGGCTCAATCTAAAGAGGTGATTTTTCACATGAACACTTTAAAACCACAAAATAAAACCTTGGAGCCCCCCCCCCCCCCCATATCAAAACAGCTTCCTATGGGGCTAGGGCTAGGGCTTGACAATTGTGAGACATAATGATTGTAATGGCACAGAAATATTATAATTATTATGAACTTTTATTGGCACAGATATTATAGCTACGTGATGGCTCAAGGGTTGCCTCCTAAACTCAAAGAAGTAGCAGACACATCTGTCCACTGTCTCTCAATTGTCTTCAATTCGGTGGTGGCATTGTACACGAAATTGCCCCCCATTCTAGTACAACACAAGAACCCAAACGAAGGAAGTTCTTTGAAAGAAGCCAATAAAAGACTTACCTGTTTAAACATGGCTGCAAATGCTTTAGGACAAATGCCATTGATCAAATCTTTTATTAAATTTGATCCAGTTTTGTACAGAGACAATGTATCAAACTTCAGAAAAAAGTTTAGAAAAATGGAGTAATTTAATTATTCAACTTTTATCAATCATATATATCATCTTTCTCAATCACAGTGATGCTCAGAATAAAATTGTTTATATCACCATTCTTACTCTTAAAAAAATATATATATATATATATATATTAGTGTCTAACAGTGTAATTGTAATTTCATACAATGATGTTTTGGCTGACTGTTAAACACTACTAGCGATACTGATACTAAGGTGAGATAATGATACCACTACTAACCAGTGAGGCATTGATCAACCAGTACAAGTAACAATTAACACTTTCTATGGGTGGTGATGCGTGGCTGTTCTTAGTTGGTGGAGTGATTTGTCTGGTTAATTCCGTTAACGTACGAGACCTTAACCTTAAACAGTGATTTCACTCACAATGAGGTAATGATGAGAAATTATACCACTACTACAATAATCCACACCAGTTATCTCTAATGCATAGTTATACTCTGCAGCAATCAGTCCTACCCTCTCACTAACATAGCAATCAGTCCTACCCTCTGACCAGTTCACTAACATAGCAATCAGTCCTACTCTCTGACCAGTTCACTAACATAGCAATCAGTCCTACCCTCTCACTAACATAGCAATCAGTCCTACCCTCTGACCAGTTCACTGACATAGCAATCAGTCCTACCCTCTGACCAGTTCACTGACATAGCAATCAGTCCTACTCTCTGACCAGTTCACTGACATAGCAATCAGTCCTACCCTCTGACCAGTTCACTGACATAGCAATCAGTCCTACCCTCTGACCAGTTCACTGACATAGCAATCAGTCCTACTCTCTGACCAGTTCACTGACATAGCAATCAGTCCTACCCTCTGACCAGTTCACTGACATAGCAATCAGTCCTACTCTCTGACCAGTTCACTGACATAGCAATCAGTCCTACCCTCTGACCAGTTCACTGACATAGCAATCAGTCCTACCCTCTGACCAGTTCACTGACATAGCAATCAGTCCTACCCTCTGACCAGTTCACTGACATAGCAATCAGTCCTACTCTCTGACCAGTTCACTGACATAGCAAGTCCTACTCTCTGACCAGTTCACTGACATAGCAATCAGTCCTACTCTCTGACAAGATCTAGTTATATAAAATATTTAATAACCAAAACTTGGTATAGGACAAATGTAACCAAATGTTTTCCTTCCCAGATAATATTTAAAATAAACAACACTATAATTAAGAAATAAAAACCATCAAATATTACAATTTACTCATCAGCAACCACTTGTTGTCATTCAGTTCCTGTACTTTTCCTTCTAAATTTAGTTTTTGCAGATGTAGCGAGACATTGTTTTCTGCTCCCATCCACAGACTTTCATCCACTTCCTGAACATAAAAATTAAGGGGTTAATCAAATCTATTACAAATTTTACCATTTAAAACTCAGCTACAGTTAAACAGCCAAAGTTAGATGTTATGCAAAATATAAACATTTCTAAATAGAGCCACTGTTATAACGTGGTATGTTAAAGATAAGTACTTCTAAATAGAGCCTCTGTTATATGTGGTATGCTAAATATGAAAAAGCCATTGCTATTAGTGGCGAGCGAGACACTATTTAGTGGTGTCGAATTAAAAACGGGGATATTAGTATACATATGTGGATGTACGTATGTAATTTTGTACTTTGACCCTTGCGTATTTTTGTGTTAGCTCAGTGTCAGACCCTGTTCCAAACTTCACTAAACAGAATCCTTTAGTTTTGCGATCATTACCCGTATCATCCCAGAAATTGAATGGACCGCTTTGAGTTCTTTTGCGGTGAAATTAAAACTCAAAAACTTGCCGGAGTTCCACTTCTATTCGAGTTAGTGGTGGTGGTAAGTTAATGCGCTATTTGCCATATATATAGTTGAAAATTCATTGTCCACTAGACTAACCAAGAAGGTAAGTCTTGTGTAGGTATGCCCAGTTGTGTATTGTGCATTTACAGGAATATCACAAAGAAAACATTTAAATAACGTGACTTGTTGTTGTTGCTTTTTTTTCCCTTTCCTTCAGTTGCAAGAGTGGTTACCATGGCATTGAATCCCCTTTACCGTATATGCACAATTTAAAAACTCGCCATTTTATTGAGCTTCTAAGTCCCGCTTGTTAGTTGTCAAGAGTCATCTCTAGCTTAGTAGTTTATCTAGTTAGGCTACAAGCTAGGGATTAGTCCTTCATTGTTCTGGATCAGTTATGGAGAGAGAGAGAGAGAGAGAGAGAGAAAAGACTTGTTAGCACATGAAGGGTAGAGTTAAAAAACAATGTCAGCAGGATACAGCACGGCCAACTCTTGGAAGTCCTATTTATTGTCACTGGTAGTCAGAATGGCTTCTAATGAAGCTACTGGAGGAAAGCTGAGATAAGTAACTAAAGTTACAAAAATAACTCTGGCCTTTTCTTTTGTAGCCGAGAGCTTGTTCAAGAGTTACTGGTAATAGAAATAGTCAGAATGGCTTAAACTTGATACTACAGTGTTATCACTACTCAGGAAATTAAGGTAAGAGAGTAGTTCTGTATTTATTTGCTATAATTAATGGTCAACTGCAGTATTATATATATATATATATATTTTTTTTTTTTTATACTTATATTTATTATTGGTTTTTGCTGGCTAGGGAAAAGATCATGCAATAACAAATAATAAATAAATAAATAAATAAATAAATAATAACAACAATAATAAAATAGTCAAACAAAACAAGTAAATAAACAATAAAAATAAAAATAAGGATTAGGTGGTGATTGTTCTCAGGACAGAGGCACAGTTCCCAGGACAGAGGCACAGTTCCCTTGCTGCACAGCCACTGAGAGATGCTGGTAAAGGTTCTAGCCCGTGTTATACATATATATAGAATCCATTTTTGTCACCATGAAATAAAAGCATCTTCAGGTAAAATAAATCATATAACAATATTGTAGTTTTATGCAGCCTAACAAGACAGGCTTGCTCGCCATTTGTGCTCAAGCACGCCACTACTACTAAATTTATATACACTTCTAAATAGACACACTGTTATATGTGGTATGCTACATATAAACACTTCTAAATAGAGCCACTGCTATATGTGGTATACTGGGCGAAGGTTCGAGGATAGTGTAACCCATACTGACCAAACATGGAATGGTACAACTGACTTGTGACATGGCTCTAGGAAATGCACAAAAACTAATTTTGATTGGACAGATTACTTATTCACCTCCTAGGAAGTGGGTATGAAATATAATCACTGCAAATTGAGCAATCTGATTGGACAGTTTGAATGTACCGTGGTACAAGTATAAACTATGCATCCGCTAATAACTGAGGAAACAAAATATTCTTAAATATAGCTATTGGTGGGTGAATATATAGATATAAGTGGCCTATAACTTGTAGTCTGTAGTAGACTACTGTTGGATGTAGGGTAAGCTGATCGACCAGAGTACTGTGAGTTGCTGAGCCAGACTCTCAGACAACAAGACGCAGTCATCAGCAAGATAATGATAAGCCATTGGCACCATGACCACTTGGGAGGCCTACCTCTTATTTTAGGTAAATGTGAAGGTAGGCAAGTTAAAATGCTCTAGAACAGCATAGAATAGTCCAGTAACAAATCCTCTAATTTTAGTACAATTTGTTCATGGTTAAGTCAACTATTGTTTGTGAGGCCTCGTCACTGACACTCCACTGAACTTGGCGAACCAGTGGGCTTGTCTTCAACAATAACTCGGTATTACAGCTTATGCAGATTACAAGATTGCTGCATACAAAAATGTGAACGCACACAAGAAAATTGGGCACACAATGAACCTCATCAAAATACTTTTTTTTCAGTTGTACCATTGTCAGTCACCAGATATTGACCTCTCCAAGTTTTATAGCCATAGCTTCAACCGTTGCTGATGTACATGACTTAACACATACTCTAAGAAGTAAATCAACCTTCTCCCACATTTACTCGTGCCACATTGTGCCAACTCTTCCTGTTCATGGTCACAAACGATATTTCCACATACGTGTAGTGACATATTACCTTATACAAGACTTCCACTATTTCCCTGGCTGTAACTGGTTCATTGGACTGCTTCATAAACTCAACTATCTGCACATATACATAAAATACCACAAATAACTGCATCACTAAATTCACACACTTGTCACCAGCTAGTTATTATCATCTAATATTTTGTCTTATTGTTGTCAAATAAGTAAGTATACAATGTACATAATATAATATTAATTATTACACACCTGTCTCTCTCTAGTATAAACACATTAACACTACTTGCACACCTGTCTCTCTCTAGTATAAACACATTAGCACTACTTGCACACCTGTCTCTCGATTATAAACACTATCACTACTTGCACACCTGTCTCTCTCTAGTATAAACACATTAACACTACTTGCAAACCTGTCTCTCTCTAGTATAAACACATTAGCACTACTTGCACACTTGTCTCTCTCTAGTATAAACACATTAACACTACTTGCACACTTGTCTCTCTCTAGTATAAACACATTAACACTACTTGCACACCTGTCTCTCTCTAGTATAAACACACTATCACTACTTGCACACCTGTCTCTCTCTAGTATAAACACATTAACACTACTTGCACACCTGTCTCTCTCTAGTATAAACACATTAACACTACTTGCACACCTGTCTCTCTCTAGTATAAACACATTAGCACTACTTGCACACCTGTCTCTCTCTAGTATAAACACATTAGCACTACTTGCACACTTGTCTCTCTCTAGTATAAACACATTAACACTACTTGCAAACCTGTCTCTCTCTAGTATAAACACATTAACACTACTTGCAAACCTGTCTCTCTCTAGTATAAACACATTAACACTACTTGCAAACCTGTCTCTCTCTAGTATAAACACATTAGCACTACTTGCACACCTGTCTCTCTCTAGTATAAACACACTATCACTACTTGCACACTTGTCTCTTTCTAGTATAAACTTGCACTATCACTACTTGCACACCTGTCTCTCTCTAGTATAAACACATTAACACTACTTGCACACCTGTCTCTCTCTAGTATAAACTTGCACTATCACTACTTGCACACCTGTCTCTCTCTAGTATAAACACATTATCACTACTTGCACATCTGTCTCTCTCTAGTATAAACACACTATCACTACTTGCACACCTGTCTCTCTCTAGTATAAACACATTAGCACTACTTGCACACTTGTCTCTTTCTAGTATAAACTTGCACTAACACTACTTGCAAACCTGTCTCTCTCTAGTATAAACACACTATCACTACTTGCACACCTGTCTCTCTCTAGTATAAACACATTAACACTACTTGCACACCTGTCTCTCTCTAGTATAAACACATTAGCACTACTTGCACACCTGTCTCTCTCTAGTATAAACACATTAGCACTACTTGCACACTTGTCTCTTTCTAGTATAAACTTGCACTATCACTACTTGCACACCTGTCTCTCTCTAGTATAAACACATTAGCACTACTTGCACACCTGTCTCTCTCTAGCATAAACACATTAGCACTACTTGCACACCTGTCTCTCTCTAGTATAAACTTGCACTATCACTACTTGCACACCTGTCTCTCTCTAGTATAAACACATTAACACTACTTGCACACCTGTCTCTTTCTAGTATAAACTTGCACTATCACTACTTGCACACCTGTCTCTCTCTAGTATAAACACATTAGCACTACTTGCACACCTGTCTCTCTCTAG
>WLWD01002670.1_pt1 | contig 52775 bp, 43 predicted proteins | sample 6712731 | NCBI WGS metagenome assembly WLWD01 (sample SAMN12718690, study PRJNA576275) | sponge metagenome | isolation source: marine sponge | host: Mycale hentscheli | place: New Zealand: South Island, Marlborough, Capsize Point | collected 2014-11-01
TAAGTTTGCAACGTTTCTTTTACTCCTCGTAGTGCAGCCACGCTCTTTTCTCCCCAGCTGGTAGTAAAGACCCTTTACCAATAATTGTCCGTGATGCGTATGGTATAAATTCTCCAGTTTTCGCGTATTTTGTGCGCGGTGGTGTGAGTTGTACGAGGCAGATAATGGTGAAGGTCAGGCTCGACGGAGCCCCCCAGAAGAGAGATGTGATTGAGATGAAGTAATTTTTTAGTGGTAGTGATTTAGTGTGGGTGAACTAGTGTGATCGTAATTTGTGGTGTGTGCTATTTGTATAATGTTTGAGTTTGACTTCGGATAGCTACAACTTTTTAATGACCAGTGAAAGAAAGTATTGATTGAAAATTGTATTAGTATCTTGCAGCAGTAAAGAGAAGCCTCAGCATCATAGATGCAGCCCCCAGAATATATGCTGAATAAATCTGCTGGGATATTGGTTAAAAATTTTGGCAGTCATTATGTAGTAGTAGACAGTAGCTAGCTACTTCTAAATTGTGAATGCATATTTTATCTGGAAGTTATTTTAGCACACATACTCAAGTCAGGAGTGTTTGATGACCTTTTATGCATGCAAGCACATGTTTGGGCTATATTTAGAATCAGGAGTTTAACACATCTTGAGGTTACTTTCATTAACTTTTTTTTCCCATCTCTATTTTCAGGCTGTTGGGAGTTCCACCGTGCTATCTGCAGCATTGATGGAGCTATGAGGACACTGGAGCTTATGAATATAGAAGTCTGAATAGGTCTGACTTTACTCCTCTACAGTGCACCTCCACTGGACAGCTGACACTGTGGAATAGCCCCCAAATGATTCCAGTAATGGCAGATACATGCTGCACTTCTATATTAACGGTGAGATTCCGTTTTTCTAGTTAGCAGAGTACCTCCACACACTTTGTGCTTGGATTTTGTAGCTGATATTTGAATTATAAGAGAATGCACAAAGGTTGCGTGATGATCACTTATAATGTTAGAGTGGAGAGGCTAATATTCATTAGTGGCCATTGGTTGGAAAACTGTGCATCATGTGGCACAAAAAATTGAGAGTTCGTTAGTATAACATGTCTATTGACAAGACACCCTATACCAATATATTGAAATGTCACCTCTTTTAGGATTGGTGACCTTTACCAAATACCATGATGGCTAGACTCCTTGTGATATATGTAGGATTAGCCTAGTAACTATGATACACCTTTAATAGTGCCTATCACAGGACTGTCAACTCTCTCACTCCAACAATAACTGTTTAAATACTTTATGCTTGTCAGATACCTAACATGTGATTGCTGACTAAATGTGAGTCCTGGTGAATGGGCCTGTTAATTGGAATTAGGGACCCTTTACCAAGTTTTATAGACTGTGGGTTACTGTATTTGATATACTTTACGGTCCAAATGCCTGTGACACAACCTCAATATTTTCCAAGGTTTTAGGAATTCTTTACTAAATATTCAAGGCACCCTTTACCATGAAATTGGTTGATGTAGGATCGGGAACCCTTTACCAAGTACTTGTGTTACCTTATTGTGACAACACACCCTTTACCATTTATTTGGTTGACCAGGTTTAAGTACCTGTTTAGATCAGGAACCCTTTACCATATATCTGATTTACGTTGTTGTGACAAGACATTCCTTACCGAGCAGATGTGTTCTAGAAGATTCATAGGGAGTGCTTACCTAAACATTACTATTTTTAAATTGCCATATATTATTGATAACGTTATTATCTGTATTAAATTAGAATGATGTGGGTGTGGGCTCGATTAGGTCTGGATTACTCGCTCCCTTATCTCGCTCGCACCTAAAGACAGCAAAGTAGTTGCTGCCACCAGAGTGTATGCCTCCTGCTGACTACCCGGCGAACCATACCCGCCCGAAGGAATAGGTTTTAGGTAGGATTAACTTACTTTAAACACAGGATAACGACACACAGCGAATTGAGATGACATAGAACTAACTCAAACCACGAGACACACAACTTAAATACTAACACAAACTCCCGCCTACTGTTCACACAAAATGCTGCAATGTTCTGGTCTTGTGATCGTACAATCCTTGCTAACACACATACACACGCTACCGCTACCTACTGCACATGACCATAAAACTCAACAAAAATACTTCTGACTACAAAACTTAACATTGATAAAGATCTCATGTGGGCAGGCCCACAGTGGGGTAGGGGCAAAATTCTAGTAACTTTTACGGCTATCCAATTTAGCGTAAATTCTATAATTGTGGAGCTAGATTAACAGCAGTAATTTGTTGTAAGCTATGGTTTGATTGATTGAATGAAATAAGCGGCTTGATAGACCGTGTAGGCAACAATTGGCAACTATACTATCATATAGCACTTGTATACAGTTCTGTTTCTGATCCCACTAAAGATCCCTATAAAATGACTTCAGTGAACCTTTACTTAATAAAGTTTTCTGATTCCACTTGGTAAAATCTGTGTTATATACACTTTATAGACTAAAGGTTTGTATTATAGGCACTTAGGTAAACAATTTCTGATCCTGTGGGACCTTGGAAAGATCTGTATCGTAGACATTTCATGTAGGTAAAGGGTCACAGGCACTTTATAAAGGTCTGTATTATAGACACTTCATGTTGGTAAAGGGTCACAGGCAGCCTATACAATCATATAGCACTTGTATACAGTTCTGTTTCTGATCCCACTGAAGGTCCCTATAAAATGACTTCAGTGAACCTTTACTTAATAAAGTTTTCTGATTCCACTTGGTAAAGTCTGTGTTATATACACTTTGTAGACTTGGACTATTTTTAAAAAGGTTTGTATTATAGGCACTTAGGTAAACAATTTCTGATCCTGTAGGACCTTGGAAAGATCTGTATCATAGACATTTCATGTAGGTAAAGGGTCACAGGGCCGTCTTTAAGGTCTGTAGCATGGGCACTTTGTATTGGTAAAGGGTGACAGGCACTTTATAAAGGTCTGTATTATAGATACTTCATGTTGGTATAGAGTCACAGGCACTTCATAAAGGTCTGTGTTATAGACACTTCATGTTGGTAAAGGGTCACAGGCACTTCATAAAGGTATGTATTATGTATAGATACTTCATGTTGGTAAAGGGTCACAGGCACTTCATAAAGGTCTGTATCATGTTTGTATTGGTAAAGGGTCACAGGCACTTTATAAAGGTCTGTGTTATAGACACTTCATGTTGGTAAAGGGTCACAGGCACTTCATAAAGGTCTGTATCATGGGCACTTCTTATTGGTAAAGGATCCTTGCTTAAGCTATATTTGAAAATTATTTGATCGTCATAGTGTGAGTGTATGGTGGGGAGGAGAGAGAAATATTTTAGTTTGTTCTTAGCTATTACATGAAGTGTGCAGTAAGACTGGTAGGGAACTGAACAGTCAGTTTGTACACAAGTGGGTATCAATACAAAAGACACTTAGTAGAATGTTTCCAATCATATAGTGTTGATATGATACTAATAGGTTAAATGAAAGTGTGGATGAACTTCATAAAGACTTCAAGAGAAAGTGTGGGACATGACTTGAGTGTCAAATTATGTCCATGGAATAATAAACGAAGTTGGGTCCTTATTGTCTTCTAAACATTACTATTGTTGTTGTCGTCATTTTTAAACAAGTACAATATATGTTTTATTTAAATTTACTTTTGAAAAAAGTATGACATGCTGAGATTTGGGCAAGGGTATGGAATATCCGAAGTCAATTACCATTATGTTTTATTGTTGCTGTTTGTAGATCACAGCTGACATGAGTGATGAACAGTTCTAATCGTCCTGGCTGTATGAAGAAGTCCTGAGCATCTTCATTCATTCATGAACAGTTAATTCTTCACCTATCACACAGATACAATGTCACATCACGGACTAATATGTATTGCATTTGCTGATTACTGGAATAAATTTTACACACTAAAATATATGGCTATAAAGTGAGTATTAGAACACCATTTGGAGTGTTGTAGTAGCTAGTTTAAGGGAGTATCACAACACCCCATTGGTAGAGTATCAATAACACCATATGTGGTGCATTATGAGCCCTAATAAGGGTGTCATAGAACTTGGACATGGGCGTATCACAACACCCCATTTGGTATAATGAAGGGTGTACAGGGGTGTAACTGAACACTTCCTCTAGGTGAAATGGAAACACCCCATGCGGAGTAGTACAGCCAGTGTTACCTGGACACCCCAAAATGGGATTCCCATACACCCCATTTTTAACAGTGTAGGTTGCACGGGGCCTTGGGATGCCTTCCTCCTAATTTGGAAGCTGTAGCACAAGCCGTCTTCGCCCTACGCACTACAACACTTCAGTATTTTTGCTAAACTTATTATTGCTTATTTCGAAAAATGCCCGGTAAAGGCGTTGCTAAGGTCAGGGGGCGTGCCTTGTGTCCGTATACTATTACTGCGTGTCTCCGGGACAATATGGAATAAATCGGTTACAGGCGGATTGAAAGAAGTCTAAAAGGCTTAATGCAGGGCTCCTTAAGAAACTATGATGACAAGAATTGCGTGAGTACGTGAATTGTGTAGAATAGCAAGTGAATTAGTTAGCTACAGTTTTTTCCCGGCTGTTAGTGAAAAGCCCGCCAATAATTTCTTAGCAACTCTCCGTACACGAGTCCAACCGGCTAGTGTTTCTAGCCTCCTAGAGCGAGTTCTAGAGCACGCCAGAGCTTACACAACTGCGTCATAAGCTAGAGCTAACTGGTGTCTATCCATTTCTGCCATAAAAAATTTTTCAAAAAATATCGACCCATAAGGCTTTGCCCGGTGATACTGAAAAAAATTGTTTGCCGCGTTTAGGCGGATTTTCCCAAATCCGGTCACATATATGCGCATGTGTAGCTTATATTTACCTTTGTGTACCTTCTATTTGTCATACATGACAGGCCATTATGTGTGTCTTTAGATAGCTCTGTGTCCGTCATGTGCTCAAGAAGATGGTGCTGACAATAGCAGCGGTAACTCTACACTGTATGGCACGGGTGAAGAGGAGATTAAAGGATGGCCTCCATTCAGTAAGAATGATTGGTATAAATTTCCCTGCAAATTTAGCTGAGTATGTTTGGGTGGGGAATGAGCAACACTTGGTGTTTAGGGTTAGCCATAATCCTCTATGTTCCAGAGGTTCATCTGTATGTAATGGCTATAATTATCAGTGAAGCTTGGCAAGATGTTAGAATAAACTATTATAATGGTAGTCCACATCAGCAGTGCACCTCCGAGGAAATTTAATAAAATAACTTTTTATGATTCAAAAAACTTTCATTGCCTATTCTTTACCTACTGTGGTGTCTAATAGAGTTGTCAGTCATTCCTCCATTTTGTATATTCTTTATGGATGTACGTATGTGTGTGCATATCTTACAGACAGCACTAATGGAAAGACACTCTTGGGCAGTATCGACTACACTCTCATATTTGCCTATGCAGCTGGACTCTTTGTCAGGTGTGTGTATGTATGTGTGTTTGCTAGTGCTGGGCGGTATTGAAATTTAGCCACCGATATACCGTAGGAAGAATTATCGTGATAATTACTAAATATCGGTAACCACACGCCAACGATGGCTAGACCGGGAGTACTTACTGGTGTCTGCCAAGCTTGTCTGTTTTAAGGCTGGTGCTGGTGACGGTGAGTCTTTCTTCTTGGTGCCCTGCTGCTTGGCCCCTTGATTCTTTACCGCGAGAAACTCTTGCGGGTGGTGGTGCTGCAGGTGAGAAAACAAATTCGAAGTATTACCACCACCGCTACTCACTCGCTTGCACACTTTATTCTTCCAGCACAGCCTACAGACTGGACTCTCCGCCGCATCGGAGCTATCCGCAGTATACCCAAAGCAAGCCCATACCGCCGACTTCGTAGGGTTTTTCTTGGGTTTTAGCTCCACACTAAAATCGTAACTTTCAGCCATTTTCTCCGTCAGCTGCTTTTACCACGGGTGTTGCGCGCGAGCGATTATTGTTTGTTTTTTTTGGCGGTTCCGCGGTATTCGGTATTCCGATATTGAAAAACAACTACGGTACGATAACGGTATATCGGGAAGTACCGGTATTTACCGAAAATATCGGTATACCGCCCAGCACTAGTGTTTGCATGTATACAGTGTAATTATGTGCAGGTGTGTATTGGAGATGAGATGTGAGAGGAGATGATTTATTTTATGTGTCTTGTGTGGGCACTGAGTAATATGTATGCTGTACCTTCACACGCACACATGTACATATCTCCCTGCAGTGGTTACATAGCAGATCGAGTCAATATTCGCTATTTTTTAGTCGTTGGACTTACAGGTATTAAATTAATAATGTTCACACATGTATTTAGGTATAGCAATAGCCTCAGTGAGGGGGGTGGAAGTGGGCGGAGTTATTGTGTTAGAAATTCCTTCTCCCCTCTTACTGCACTCTCTTATGAAAGGTCAAGGGTCAAGTACTCATTGTTGGTATTTGTGCTACCTGTTTGTTGATTCTTTATTATACAGTGTTATATACAGTAGAAGACAAAATGAATTTCGTTCCGTAGAACGGCCGTCACACCAATTAAAAAACGGTACACCTTTTGGTAAAAAAACGGCTGTTCCGTTCAACCGCATTACCGTTTTAACCTTTCTCGTTCACCGTATGTCTCCCTCAAAGCAATATAAAAAAATTGTTTATCCAATAAAAAGTTTCGATTTTTTTGTTTACATGCTCCTGAGGTGGAGCTTTTCGGGTTAGTTCGACCAGCGCACAGTATTGATGTTTTCTCGATATCAGGGCCTTCTTGGTCTTAGAATTTTTACTACTGGAGGTCCATCAGTAGCTAACAGAAGACCTACGAAATGTAGACCTCGTTTGAGCTCTGTGCCCGTTGGAACTTCGGTCTGCAGCTCTATTGAAGTGAGTTACATTTTTGTACGATCTTTTTTGCACTATCCCCGTAGCGTTCAATGGTCGATACAAGGCCTCAGCTTGCTGATACAGCTATGGAAGAGTTTCTAGCTAGAAAATATCCTGTGAATCGACGGAAAAGCTTAACCGTTTTTTACCGTTTTAGTAAACAGTGTTGGCGGTTTTGTCAGAACGGTACGGAATGCAACGATAAAAACTACAGTAAAAAACTACCGTATTATGGCCGTACTACTCAGAACATTATTTTGTCTCCTAGGTTTCCCCCTCCCCCTCCCACACACAATTTTAGGAAGTTAATGAAGTACAATAGATAAAGTCAAATTTTATGAGTAGTAAGATTATAGCTATAATCAGTCATGTGACTAAACACTGATCAGTGTGAAGTACGATATACTTTCACAATAAGCATGTGCATCAAAGTAGAAACAGATGTGGCTAAGTACAGCAGTGTGTCCGCCCCCCAGCAAGAGTTCCAGTATGACACACTGAATATTACTTATGTCGTCCATTGCTTGCAGGTAGCGGACTAGCAGCATCTATGTTGGGTATTGGCTACTTTGGTCGAGTCCACCATCTTGCCTACTACCTGTTCTTTCAGATATGTTCTGGATTTATGCAGGTGGGTTTATATGATCTGGTAAGGTGCGAATTAATATGATCTGGTAAGGTGCGAATTAATATGATCTGGCAAGGTGCGAATTTATATGATCTGGTAAGGTGCGACTTTATATGATCTGGTAAGGTGCGACTTTATATGATCTGGTAAGGTGGACATTAATTAGTGTAGGTTAAATGTATAGAGAATATGGTGAGGTGTGGTTGATTTATGCAAGCTGTGTACATATGTATTTATGTATGATTTGATAAGGTGGCTTTTTCATGTATGTTTAGGATAATGCCAGTATATACAATAGGTAAGAATGTTTTTTGTTAAGGATTTTGCAAGTGTTTAAATACTGTATGGTAAGGCGAGGTTAATGTACGTCATGTGAGTGGGCTGACAAAGAAGTGTGTATGTGTGTGCAATGACATTGTAAATGTTTACTAGTGTTTGCACATGTGATGTGATGAGTTCTGAAGAGTTAGTGGGCATATACATAACATGTACAGGGTTCCTATCTGGGGGGGGGGGAGAGGAGGGAGGAAGTTTCTCCCCAAAACTTCCTAGCTCCCCCCTGTCAGCTTCACCCCCCCCCCCCCCTATTTTTTGTTGCTGTGTGGTATGCTGGTGAAACTGAATTATATTACATGTAAGAAAGGAACTACGATGTGTAAATCAGATGTGCTAACTAAGGAATAAACAATTCTGTACAGCCACTGTCTAGCTCATCAGATGCCATAAATATTACACCATTAACTATGTGATTTCATGGAATGTGACCAATCCTTGCCAATAAAAAATATTCTTGAACAACTTGCACATTCATCAAAAACAGTATTACGTTACATCTGCCATGCTCCTCTGAGATTTATGCCATTGTTGAATCAAGTTTGGTTATGTAAAAGTATTATTACTTAGAAGAGTCAAATTTACTGAGTATCAACAATAATTAAGATAAGTGGATGTTGATGAAAATAGACTGTTGTTGTTTTTTATTTATTTCTGTGTAGACTTCTCTAATACTTATGGTAAAAACAGCAGTTAATAGACAGTGAAGAACAATGATACATTGCATCTTATCACTCGTATTTAATGTGATTGGTCACACATAAACAAACCGTTAATAGAGTGCCACTCTTATCACTTGTCAGTGAGTCTAAATACACTTGAAGCTTTGCTTACTGATTGTATCATTTCTTCAGACTTAATGTATACAATTGCATTCAGTTCTGTGTCCATATCTCTCACAGCCAGGGCAACAGCCAGAGTCTCAATGTATTTTCCACCAATCTCATCCATTTCCATTAGCACTGTGAAGGATCAAATACATGCAGCACACATTGCAATCTGCTGTGGTTCTACCGAGAGCTTCCGGAGCTGACTGATGAGGACATCAAAACGAAAATAAATCTGAACCAGCGGCCAAGCAAAGAAGATATAAGAATTGAAAGGATAAGCATTTATGTCCAATAAATATGTGACCGGATTTGTGAAAACCCGGCTAAACGCGGCATCTAAAGTTTTCTAATTTATTCTACCAGTAGGCTGCATGGGGCCTTGGGATGCCTTCCTCCTAATTTGGAAGCTGTAGCACAAGCCGTCTTCGCCCTACGCACTACAACACTTCAGTATTTTTGCTAAACTTATTATTGCTGATTTGGAAAAAACGCCGGGTAAAGGCGTTGCTAAGGTCAGAGGGCGTGCCTTGTGTCCGTATACTATTACTGCGTGTCTCCGGGACACTATGGAATAAACCGGTTACAGGGAGATTGAAAGAAGTCTAAAAGGCTTAATGCAGGGCTCCTTAAGAAACTATGATGACGAGAATTGCGTGAGTACGTGAATTATGTAGAATAGTAAGTGAATTAGTTAGCTACAGTTTTTTCCCGGCTGTTAGTGAAAAGCCCGCCAATAATTTCTTAGCAACTCTCCGTACCACGAGTCCAACCGGCTAGTGTTTCTAGCCTCCTAGTGTGAGTTCTAGAGCACGCCAGAGCTTACAACTGCGTCATAAGCTAGAGCTAACTGGTGTCTATCCATTTCTGCCATAAAAAATTTTTCGAAAAAAATCGACCCATAAGGCTTTACCCGGTGATACTGAAAAAAATTGTTTGCCGCGTTTAGGCGGATTTTCCCAAATCCGGTCACATATGTATGTAGGTAAACCGACCTAACATCAAAGTATAGTTATGATTTCAATAATGTGATTCAGCACACTTACACATTCCAGTTCAGCACATCAGATATATTCTACCTCTAACAGAGAGTAATATGGTTCACTGGTACTAATTCTAGTCAAGTTGCTCACATCGAATAACTTGTCACAATAGCCACTAAGCATCCGGAATTTGCACCAAAACAGAGCTTACACCAAGGAAGCATTAAAACTTTACCAATAAATAGTGGGGGGAGTGCCTTGTCAAACTTCAATTAACAATAAACAGTGTGAATAAAAACAACCCAACTGTTTCGTGCCGTACATATTGTATGTACATTGAGTATTGTGAAAGTTTTCCAAGAAACAGCCAAACAAAAGTGCTGTCTTATTTAGCCGTATAAATCCGTGAGAGTTTAAAAGTGTGAAAGGGCTTCTATAATTACTACCAGGGCGGTGTTTAGCTCACACAACATCAGTCTATAATGGAACAATAGCTTAAATTTTACCCTTTCCATAGTAACTTTAGTATGTACGTATATATTACAGAGAGCTCTGAACTTGCCCCAATTTCTCCCCCCCCCCACCCCCAGACACATTTTTCTAAGTCCAACACAGAGGTGAAATTATGCATTCATAAAATAGTCTTCTATTACGTATGTTACTTAGAAAGAATGGCTGAGGCAGTTAAAATGTGATGACAGATTGTCAACTCTCAGTGACTTAAAATATTTTGCTGTTCCTCTCATGCATAATTTGGAAAAAAGAAAAACATTACAGTCATACAGTGAGCAGCCATGGAAGAAGAAGCTGTCCACTGACCACAGTGCATCAACCATCTCAACACCCAGAAAGTCCACCAAAGAAAAGATAATTTGTCGAATTTGCAAAAATGGATCACATCCTACTTATCATTGTAGGAAATTCAAAGAATCAGCAGTTTCTCAGAGACTCAATTGGGTCAGACAGCACAAATTGTGCAACAACTGTTTGCATCATTCCCACACTGCTGCAGATTGCACCTCCACATACAAGTGCAGGCATTGTGAAGAAAAACACAATTATCTACTGCACCAATATAAAAAGAGTGCTCACAATGTCAATGGCACTAGTTTTACTGCAGTGATAGACAGTTGTGATGAGGATGATAATGTCAAGAAGGGTTTCATCTACACTGCACTGGTTGTACTCAAACATAATGACAACTGCATCCTGCAAGAGCTGCACTTGATGGAGGATCAACTCACACCAACATCACTGAAACAATTGCTCAAGACTTGAAAATTCAAAGGAAGCCCATGGATGCCAACATATCAGGTGCAGTGTCCAGCAAAAAATTGAAGCACTATGGATTTGTACATGTTTCACCTGTTTTTCCATCCGATGTGGACATAAGATTGAGTGTGTGCATCTCTTCAACTTTACCAGCAACCACTCCACCAGATAATGCCAAAGACATCATCAAGTGCAAAGAGTTCAGCAGTGACATTCTGGCTGACTCAAAATTGGGAGGTCACATTGACATCATTATTGGAACACATGATTTGTACTACACACACAAGAATGAGACCAAAGTTTGCACAGAACACAAAGTACTGGCAATGAACACATTTTTGGATGGTCTCCCTGTGGCCCTGGAACTTCTGATGAAGCGACAGCACTGAAGATTGAAGTCACAGAGAGTCAAGACAGTGCAATTTTACAAAGGCTGTACTCTCTGGAAACTGTGCCTCAGGCTTCAACACTGACAGCAGAGGAAGAAAGTGCTATGCAGCAATTCAATGAGACTGTGCAGCAGCATCCTGATGGAAGATACTCTTGTGTGTTGCCAAAATATGACAGTCCTCCACCTATTGGAGACTCCTTAGCAATGGCCAAGGCTCGTTTTCTCCAGAACGAGAGGAAAATGAAAAATGTGGTATGTTGCCTGAATTCAACCGTGAATTAGATACCTATCACGAAATGGATCACTGTGAAGTTGTGCCACTGGATGAAATTCATAAAGACTCATTCTACTTGCCTGTGCAAGGAATTATAAAACTCAGCTCCACCACCACGAAAGTCAGACCTGTTTTTGATGGTTCTGCCAAATCAACCCTCTGGACACAGCATCAATGAAATATACCTGACTGGACCCAATCTTTATCCACTGACATCAGACATTCTCCTCAAGTTTCGGACAAAAATGATTGAACTGACTGCTGATAAAAGTAAAATGTATAGAGAAGTAAGATTGGACAAACGTGACATGGACAACCACAGGTTCATTGTCAGAGATAGTCAAGGCAGACTTGTGTCTATGAGAATGAAGAGGCTTACATTTGGCATCAAACCTTCACCATTTGTTGCAATATCAGTGCTGAGACATCACGCCATGGTCAATGCAGACAGGTTTCCTGAAGCAAGTGCTGAAGTGCATCACATTTTTTATGTTGATGATTATGTCTCAGGAGCAGAGAGTGAAACTGATGCTGTGAAGATTCAACAATCACTCTGTCAGCTGTTGAGTGAAGCAGGAATGGTGCTCAGAAAATGGAGGTCTTCATCTTCATATGTGACCGGTTTTGGGAAAATCGGCCTAAACGCGGCAAACAATTTTTTTCAGTATCCCCGGGTAAAGCCTTATGGGTCGAATTTTTTAGAAAAAATTTTTATGGCAGAAATGGATAGACACCAGTTAGCTCTAGCTTATGACGCAGTTGTAAGCTCTGGCGTGCTCTAGAACTCACACTAGGAGGCTAGAAACATTAGCCGGTTGGACTCGTGTACGGAGAGTTGCTAAGAAATTATTGGCGGGCTTTTCACTAACAGCCGGGAAAAAACTGTAGCTAGCTAATTCACTTATTATTCTACATAATTCACGTACTCACGCAATTCTCGCCATCATAGTTTCTTAAGGAGCCCTGCATTAAGCATTTTAGACTTCTTTCAATCCGCGTGTAACCGGTTTATTCCATAGTGTCCCGGAGACATGCAGTAATAGTATACGGACACAAGGCACGCCCCCTGACCTTAGCAATGCCTTTACCCGGCGTTTTTTCGAAATCAGCAATAATAAGTTTAGCAAAAATACTGAAGTGTTGTAGTGCGTAGGGCGAAGACGGCTTGTGCTACAGCTTCCAAATTAGGAGGACGGCATCCCAGGGCCCCGTGCAGCCTACTGGTAGAATAAATTAGAAAACTTTAGATGCCGCGTTTAGGCCGATTTTCCCAAAACCGGTCACATATGTGATAGCTGAAATTCCAGCAGACCTGAAAGAAATTGATACTAATCATGGTTGCAATGCATTGAAGGCACTAGGCATCCATTGTGATACGGTGAATGACAACTTATTTGTAACAACTCCTGCAATTTCTCATGAAGCCAGCACAAAGAGAAATGTTGCACAGATTGTTGCTGGTGTATATGATGTACTTGGACTGACTGCTCCATGGTGGATCACTGGCAAAATTATACTGCAGAAATTATGGTCTCAAAACATCAAATGGGATGAAACAATTCCTGATGAGTTTAATGCAGCAATGGAGTTCTTGGTTGAGTGAAATAGCATCCATCAGTGAAATTCCAATTTCAAGTTATGCTCAAGCTGTAACAAGTGACACCCTTCTCTGTGGCTTCTGTGACAGCAGCAATGATGCCTATGCAGCTGTACTTTATCTCAGGAGCAGTGATGGCACTTGCAATCTTGTTTTCTGCAGAGCCAGAGTGTGCCCTCTAAAACAAAGAACACTGCCAGAAATGGAGCTAGAGGCTGCTAAGCTACTTGCATTGGCAACAGCTCATGTGGCGCAAGCACTTCAGATTCCACTCTCAAACTGCAGATGCTGGAGCGACAGCATGATTGTTCTGGCCTGGCTAAAGAAACCATTGCAGAAATTGAAAGTTTTTGTGGCCAACACAGTTGCTCTCATTAATGATTGCATCACTGATGTTCCATGGGTACATGTGGATTCAGCTAACAATCCAGCTGACCTGCCCAGCAGAGGCATTTCTGCTTCATCGTTGCTGTCATCCAAACTGTGGTGGAACAGACCACTATGGCTGTCACAACCAGAACAGAATTGGCCTAGAACAACACAATTGGAAATGGAACATTTGCCTGGCATGAAAAAAGACAAAGTAGAGACTTTGACTACGATTGGGCAAGAGTTCAAATTGTTGACATTGTACTCTGACTACAGAAAATTGACAAAAATACTGGCATGGATGTTGAAATTTGTCAGGAATGCCAGAAAATCCACATCCACTGATGAAACTACAACCTTTGATTCACCTACTCTCTGTTTCAGTGACATTCAAGCTGCAAAGATGTGTCTGATATTGCAGCAGCAAAAGGAATCATTTCCAGTTGAAATTGATGCTCTATCTCACAACAAACAAATTCAACATTCTTCGAAGTTGTGGGAGCTGTGCTCCACCATGAAATGTCATGCTGGATTCAATGTGATAGAATCTAGAGGAAGAGTGGACTCAAGAGTGACGATGCCTCAGTCTGCAAAATGTCAGTTGACCAAATTGATGCTACAGACCAAACATGAGGAATTGAACCACATTGGAGCATCAACAGTCATTGGCATCACTGGACAGAACCATCTAATATTTGGAGCAAAAAAAGAGCTCAAAAGAATTCAGAGACTGTATACAACCTGTTGAAGAGTCAATACCAACACTCAGCAACAGAGAATGGGAATGCTTCCAAACTGCAGAACTATGCTGAAACCACCTTTCTACAGCACTAGTGTTGACATGGCTGGTCCCATAACTCTCAGAGAAGGCTCTACAAGAAAGCCAGTTTGCTTTAAAGCATAATTTTGCATTTTTGTCTGCATGGCAACTAAAGCAATACACTTGGAGGTGTGCAGAAGTTTGAGTGCTGAAGAATTCTTGGCAATGTTCAGCAGGTTCTTCAACAGAAGAGGAGCACCTGCTGAGATGTTCAGTGACAATGGTGGAAACTTCACAGCAGCAGCAAAGGAAATCACTGCAGCAACATTGACAGCTTGGAAGAAGTGTCAAGGTAAATTCACCAACATCAGATGGCACTTCAATCCTCCAAAGGCTCCCAACTTTGGAGGGTTGTGGGAAGCCGGAGTCAAGAGTGCTAAGAGACTGTTACAGAAGATGCTCCAGCCCCACCCACTGAGAATTGATGAATTAACAACCATCATGTGTGAAATTGAAGCATTGCGTAACAGCAGGCCTTTGGTGCCAGCAGAAACAGTTGAGACAGATGATGAATTGGTCTTGACACCTGGACATTTTCTGGTATTCAGACCACTGAAGGCACCAGCCACAGGAGAAGCATCTGAAGCTCAAATATCCTCATTGAGAAGGTGGCAACTGGTAAAAAGATTGACAAGAGATTTGGAAAGCGCCTGGAAAGGTTACATTCAAACAATTCAGAAGAGGAACAAATGGAACAGGGAAGAAGAGAATCTAGAAATTGGTCAGATAGTCTACATCAAAGATGAAGAATTAATTAGATACTCAAGATGGCCACTCGGGAAGATCACAGAATTGTTTCCTGGAGAAGATAGAACTGTCAGAACAGCAGCAGTACAGTCAAAGGAAATATTTACAGAAGAGCTGTTTCCATGCTGATTCCACTGTTTGTCAACAACAACAGCAACAGTGATCCTCATTCTCCTGTGGCCCCCAGTATGTTCAGGTCTGAACAGCAATGAATGTCATAGCAGTCATTAATGAACATTGTCATGCTGTGCTGCACAACAGCACAACTCATTAACTTGAAACAGTACACACTTAAACACTTAATGTTCCGTTCATTAGACATGCCACTTCATTCTTTTTTGTCTGCTATATAAAACTCGTCTGTTTCACTGTTTTGCTCTCTTTTTGAATAGAAATAATGTCAAATCTAATCAAAGGTTTTCTGAAAAATAACTGCATCCGATAAAGTAATTGTCTAAGATATTACATGGCATTGCAACTTAGCTTTTGTGAATCCTCTCCTCAGCAACCTTAGAGTGTACCTCATTATGCTGCTTCCTTTTTGTGTCTGCTCTGGCTAAATCCATGACATCGCTAATGTAGCAGCCATTGTTACGCATTTACATGTGCGTATATTTCTTCAGCCTGGTAGTCCATGAAGTCTTTCACTTGATTTGTCAATGTAGTGAGGGTCAGTATCAATTTATCACAAATGAAACTTCTGTCACAGGTCTGTCAGAACATTTTTGAAACTGGCAAGGTTGACCACAAGTATGAGAGGGCTTAATTGGTAATTGCATAATTTGCTTAGATTGTTTCAATTAGCAGTGTTTTAAATATTTAGCAACTTTCGAAGCTATTCTCACTGTTTTACTGGTAGTAGAACTGTCATCAGTAAACATTAGTGGAATAATCTTCTAGTACACACAGCAGGAATAATTTATTTAGTTGTGAGTTTGTAAAACATTGCCAGTGTTGACGACTGTGGCTTTAGTATACATGAATAAGGGTCAAGAGAAGAAAGTGAGGAATAAGATGTGTGTATAAATAATATTGTCTATTTTTGTTATCCTTTATGCACATTAGAGCACTTTCGTTGTTAGATTTTTGTTTTTATTTTATGCTATTGAATAGACTCTGAGAGGGCTTTAGTTGTGTAGTAGTGTTGCTCTATATTCAGATTGTGTTGTTGTTGTTTTTGTAGTGGTGTTCTATATTTAGGTTGTGGTTTAATTGTATAGTATTGTTCTATTAATAGTCCACTGGCTGGCCTGGTTTGCTCGGAATCACTGCAAAATGGTTTGGAAAGAAAAAGTGAGTCCTGTTGATATTCCTTGTACTGCATGCAACTCTTCACTCTTGCTTCTCTCCATTTCTGCAACCCTTTACCCACTATCTCCCTGATAGTAAATCTTACTTGTGTTCAGTTATTTCAACTCTTAGCATGCATTGCATGTGCATATTGTGTTATGTGTCGTGTGTTAGTGAACAAGTTGATGACAGAGGGCCATTTTCTTCAACTGTCACAATATTTTGTATTTTGAATACTTCTCACAGTATTTCTATACCAAACTTTCTGTTATCCTGCATTTGAATAGCACAGGAAAATTGTTGAATTCTGATCATCATGAAGTCTACTTTTAGCTCTGTGTAGGATTTCATTTAATAGTTAATAGTCCCTCAGTAGGTCACTTTCTTTTTTCTTTTTTTTATTGTTTGTTTATCAATTGCAATCTATTCTTTCTAGAATTATAAGTTTTTCTATTGCTCTCTATTTCTAGTCGTGGATTTGTGATGGGTCTGTGGACGTCCAGCGCATTTGTGGGTTCTATCCTCAGCTATGTACTTCTGTCCTTCTTCATTTATGCTGAAAATTCAGAAGAGTCTCCGTGGGGGTGGTCCTTTATCACTCCTGCGCTCATCTCCGTGACTACGGCCACTTTGGCATTCTTTTTCCTCGTTACAGGTGACTGAAATTAATCTAATTAACCTTTATTATTCATCGTAATTATATAGATCCTAGTCATTTGGGATTTTTACCAGCCAAACAAACAATAGTAAGTTTTTTGGTATTTTTTTTGTATGTCATAATTTTCAGCTAGCTCTTAAGGCTGGACATGTATGTATGTATGTATGTACATATGTATGTATGTATGAATGAATGTATGTATGTATGTAGGTAAGTACGAATGTATGTATATACATATGTATATATATGTGATAGTCTACAGAAACATTAGGCACAACACGGACCCTTTAAAGATAATTGTGTTGCTCTTACACATTTGTCAGCATCCAAAGATTGAGCTCTATAAATGTATAGCCGTAACTTAAACTGTTGCCAACATGAGATCTAACTGTTTCCTTCAACAGGCTTCTTTAATACATTTTTGAGAAATGAATCCATCTTTTCTCCAAAATTTTAAGCGTGCCACATTGTGCCCAATTTTTCTGTGCATAGTCACTCATATATTATATACAATATATATTATATCATGTGACCGTCTACAGGAAAACCGGGCACAACGCGGCGTGCGTAAATATCGAGAAAAGATCGATCGATTTCTTAATAACGTATTGTTTTAAGCCGACGGAAGGGAACGGTTAGGTCTATTATAGTGGGAATGACTTAAGCTACGACGATAAAACTTGGAGAGCTCAATATCTGGACGCCAACAACTCTGTAAGTGCAAAAAAAAAAATTTCGAAGGGTGCCGCGTTGTGCCCAGTTTTCTTTTAGACGGTTACATATATATATCTTGTTCTAAAAATCACATGTATAATAAGCATACATAGTACATGTACAGTAAGGAGGAAAAAAAGAAGAAGATATATTGCGTGATTATGTAGAATGTGACTTTGTGTACAATTGTGTATAATTCTCTTCAATATTTTAGACCTGTAAGTGTCTTCCTTTTGCTGGTTCGCCAATTAAAAATTGTATTTGTTATTGATTTATTATTTCAGGAGAAAACTGTTAAGACTGATTTGGTTCCTAGTAGCAATGGAGTGAATGGAGTTCAAACAGGTATCCATGCTGAATCCAAAGATACTAAAGATGAAAGTGTAGAGATTGGAAATCTGAACAACTCTCCTGGACCTGATACGCAGGTAACAATATTTATGTGCTTGAAAAGCTAATTACAATTAATTAATTCACACTTTAGTGTATGTCATTCAATGTCACACCACTTGTGTCTTTGATGTGTTTGATTTTTAAAAATCATCTTAAAGGCAATTATAGTTGTAGTGAGACTTTTTGTTACCATCAATTAGCTGCTTATGAACTTTCAGTTTATTTCTGTTTGACAGTGGCATGTTTGATTGTGCAGTGATTATAGTATTATGTATATTTTAATCTGTAGCGTGTAAGATTGATATTACTTTAGCCTGTAAGTTTGATATTACTTTACCAATTTGAGTTTATTGATTGAGTCATAGAAATAAGTGTATCCAGTTTATAAACATAACAAAAGTCCATAATACATATGTTGCACAACCAAAACGGTTTAAAAGCTACTTTGATTGCCGACTTTGCCTAAAGTTGGCTTGTATACATGTTAAGTGTGTTTAATTTCCCTCGTCACTTGTACACTACTTTCCTATCGCCTAATTGCAACCATGTCTTTAGAACGTGTAAATATTGGTAGGGGCATGACACACCCCATACCACAACTGAAGACAAATCTAATATAATTGGCATACATTGCAACAGATCACTATGAGAAAAACAGGACAAAAAAAACAAAAAAACAAATTCATGTATTTCAGTACGCATAGTTTTCACATGTTCAGCACTAGCTTCCTTCAACCTAAACATTTGACCAAGCTGCCAGATGCTGATGTCCTTGCAGTTTCAGTTTACACTGAACTTGTCCACCTACCCAGATTCTTCAATATCGCTTCAAGGACTCCTGATCATCCAGCACCAATATGAAGGCTGTAGCCATTAAATTCTGTCTCTGCCAGTCCATCCCAAGCCAGGGTACCATGCAAAAGTGCCACAAATTGCGACTTGGTAAGTGCCAGTCACGATTGGGAGCGAAGAAGTTGTCCATCTGCTGTTCCAGGTGATTTGTGATACTCCATGCGAGCTTTGCAATGGTCTACCTATAGCCCCCACACATACCCGAACTCCCTTTCTGAATGGAGTCTGTTTTGGTTGCTTTTATCTGGAAGCGTACTTCCCTTAGTTTTACTGCTCAATACACTGCCAGGTCCGACAATGACAGGTACAGAAGTGGGTCATATGCACTCCGGTCATGAAATGGGAATTCTCCTACTCTCATGAAGCCAAAGTAGCCAACACAGCATGCTTCTCATAGCATTGTTTTATATGCAGCGTTCAATATGGCAAACTATTGAATGTTCGAGTGGTACAGAAGAATTCAATGAAAATATCAGAAGTTTAACAATTATAATTGACATACAGTAGGGGTCAAATAAGGTTCCCATTGAGTCGTTTTAAGGACTTTCTAAAGTCTGTACGGAAGACTATTAACACGATCTTTTTGTGCAACTTTTAGCCAACTTTTGTGGCAATTTTTTTTGTAGCGACCTTTTACTGCGACTTTTTTCTCTGGCGACCTTTCTGAGCCTAACTTTTTTACGGTTAGGGTCAGAACCCTTCTAGAGCACTTCAGTTATTGTGGTTAAACAAGTACAGGGAAGCACCTGCTTGGTGTGTAGTACCTGCAAAATCAGATTAAAACTAGGCTGCTAATGGTTTATTAAAAAAATAAACGGTCATTGGTTGATAAAAAGTCGTTAAAAAGTCTCCTTACCCTAGAGACTATTTTTCTGTTAGTCGCTAAAAAGTCTGGTCGCTATGGGAACTTTTTTTTTACCCCTACTGTAATATTATACTGTAAGTCATGCATTTATTGCACAATAAAGTTTTATTTTGGTTAAATTGTAGCAGCATCAGGTGATCATGCCTATTTTGTGGTGGTTCGTTTTATGTATTTACCGAATTGTATTACAAAATAGGACATTGTTTTACACTAAAATAGATAATTTTCTTGTTTTATTATTATTATTATTATTATTATTATTATTATTATTATTATTATTATTATTATTATTATGTTATTATTATTATTGTTTCATCATAGAAACCCAAAACTAAGGCAGTGAGCATCTGGCGAGCATTACTTATTCCGGTAAGACACATTATAATTAGTATATGTATATTTTACTGTACTACCAAGTAACCTGTCACAGAGCGGTGCTTGATATAATAACTTTGTTAATTATAGTGGGGCAGCATATATAGGCAAAAAATCGTTCACTTTTTGATAAAAGCATCAAATTTTGAACACATGTACTTTGAGGTATTGTGATGTTTTTTAGATATTGGGGCACTTGCAAATGTACCTGGCTCAGATGTGGCTGTCATTTTTAAGATGGCCGCCAGATGCCATAATTTTTTTTTTTTTTGCTATAAATTATTACAACAGTAACTATTTTTGCAAAATTGCTCCCATCTATACAAAATGGCTGCCACCAAAACAAAATGGCCGCCAATTTAATTAATAAGTGTTAATTAATAGTGATTATGATACATGTTTGCTATCAACTACTAAGTTCTTTACATTTTCCTTCACACTTACAGAGAGCAGTACACTGGTGTGCAGCTTTTTTACACTTGCATCTGTTAGTACACCCTTTCTTACAGCCGCAAGAAACCAGTTCATAGCAGGTTTTGGATGCTTCTGGCAGTGTGGCCCAATGCGGTTCATAAAGCCCATCTGTTATAATCCAACCCCAGTCACATGGGGAAGGAATAACAGGCTGCGCAAGAAGTGTTTGCCCCTAGACATGACCACCTTGGAAGGCAGCTCTTTTGACATGCTGCTCAAGAGCAGCTCATGTGGGAGGAATTATGAGCACAGAGGATTTCTTTGCAAATAGCTTCTTTCAGGCCTCGTTGATGTCAGTGCAGGTGCTGGTGCGATCATAGAGTAGAATGACATATCCCTCCATAGCTTTCATACTCTCTTCTGGGATTCCAGTGGGTGCATGTGCTAGAGTCAGCAAAGCACCAGTGAGCTCTGGCAATGACTTCCAGGTGTTCCATGCAGTCTTCTTGCCATGGCCAACAAATGCCGACACCGTATCACACCCAGTGAGGGCATGAAACATTGGAAGGGCCATCGATTTCTCGGGCCCCAAAAGGGAAGACATTCTGTGGGCTGCCAGGTATCGAAAACTCTTCCCTGTTCCAAAAGCAAGTCACACTTCACTGCTGGCTGGTAATATTTGAGATACCATCACAGCCAACACCACAACATCAGTGTCAACAGTACGTATGAGTATTCCTTGATGACCCTGTCGTGCAGCATGTGCTACATGCAGCATCATGCGGCTGTCTGCCTCTTCATGAGTGCTGCATGGAGAAAGCAAGTGCAGGTCATTTTGTGATGGCACAGAAAGAACTTGCTCCCCATCTATAACAACTAGTTCCTTGGTAGGCTCAACAAATGATTGGATGAGGGATTTAGAGAGGAAACTAAAGAGTTCCTTTTTGTTGAGATCCACATGCAGGAAATTCTGCCAATTTCCTGGAATCGGTGCAGACTCAATGACACGTCTGCGAACCCCCTTTCCACATTTTTCCCTGGCTGTTGCCTTCAGAGAATCTCCCCTGTAGCTGTCCCATACCAAATCAAGACGTGATATATATTGAAGCTGTCCAGAGAAGTATGGAATAAACACTTGATTGGCGTACTCCTGAAAGGTCTTGGCAGCACCTGGCTTCAGCATCTGAACAATTGCAGCTCCATCAATAATTGCAGTGGTAACAACTGGTGATACAGATTGTGCTTCAGATAGACCCTCCAAACAAACTAGCAAATCACTCTTGGCACCTAAGTGAAGTCTCTCTGCATCTGAGAGTGATGGGGGACAGACTTGACTTTCATGACGAAATAATTCATCTTGGTTACCGTCACGTGTCTAACAACCAATGTATAACCATGAGAAGAATTGGACATCACTCTTCAGGGAGGTCATCCTCACATATCCTAACCCCTATGGGCAAGTCAACTATAAGTGTTGTTCGGATAACTGAAAAGTTCGGATAAGTGAAATGAAAAATACATAGTGTAAGGCTGTTAATTAAAAAAAATCGGGATACCAGAATGTTTTCATTGTAGTTAAATAAATTTGTAATTGAATATGTATTGTTTAAAACAGTTTTTGATTATGATTCTTTGACTGAGAAATGTAGCTTGAGTTGTTTCATAGACTTGGTACGTTTTTGTGATGCTAGGTGAACAGGTACGGGTCGTTCGTCGAGCTCTAGAAGGACCAGGCTATTCACTTAAGATGACGCGGGCTTAAGCTACACTCAACCGCTGGCGCAGCTTGCAGTCTTGTGTAGTAGAGCATAAAGCGCGTACTCTCTAACGATTGTATTTGCCAGAGTTCTCGGAGGTGAACAACCCTTTATCAATAAGAAACAGCAACTCAAATACACAACAAAGGGATGCGGGGAACTGTGGGTCAAAACAAATATGAATATAATTAAGGATGGAAGGAAAAGGACGACATAGGAAATGGAATATGGAATGGAAAGGGATGACACAAGGATAAGTTCAATATGGAATGTTCGCAGTCTGTGTGGGATCGGCTACTCTGTTGACTCTGTCTGGGCAGGAGTCCCAGAAACTAGGAGTTGGAGATACCTTATTGTAGCTACTTGTGTTGTACTGATTAGCTTCAGGCTGATGTTCCAGCCAAGTGAGACATTGTTCAAACATGTGAGCAGCTTCAGAGTGAGTCATAGGACACTTTTCTTCTTCTTCCTCTTCCACTACTTCATCAGTGATATCATCAGCAGTCACCATATCACAAAACTCATTATTTTTAACTTCTTGTTCATTCCCGTGTCTGTAACTTTCCTCTTAAAATCTAAGATAGAATATTTTTGTTTTTTAATGTCAGAAACCATAGATTTTCTGACACCGTAACGTTCCGAGAGAATCGTTGCCGATACTCCCGAGATAACTCCTTTTAATCTCAATTTTCTGCTCTATAGTTAGAACTTTTCTCTTCCATTTTTTAAGTTGCTGCAATCGCTAGTACTTGGCGTTCCTTTGCCACCAGAAAAAGAGCTACCAGTAGCCATTGCAAAACCCATATTTCCAGCTGCTTGGCTTGCAATATTAACGATACTTTACCATTACGCATGCGCGGGTTAAAAACCCGTAGTCGGATACGCGAGGATTCGGTTATTCGAGGGTCGGATAAATGAGGATTCACTGTATTTCTGCTTGTACAAGTGCTTGTGCCCATCCACTTCCTTGCAGCCAGTCACCAATGGTTTTCAGTGCTGCCATCTCTATGTGGAGACCACCAAACATCACCACCAACGTATCTTCCCCATACTTCTCAGACCACTTCCACTGGATATGTTTAGCTAAAGCGTAGAGTGGTTGATCAAATGTTATTACAGGAGTTTGTCCCACGTTCAGATGTTCAACAGCACTCTTGATCACATCCATCGAGTGACGAATCATAGCCACTGTGTGAGCGTTCTCCAGGAATAAGGGAAGTAAGGCTGTGGGAGTGATGACTCGATTTCCTGGTTCTTGCTTGCTGGCATGGTAAGCAGACCACGATAAATTCTTGCTGTTCATCTCAGCACTTTCTTCAAGAACATTCCTTGCATTCTCTAGCCATTTGTACACCCCTTCTGTGTGTTTCTTGAAGTGGTCTTCTTCAGGGAGATCACACTGGTTGCGGGAATAGTAATTTGCTTCACGCTGGTAACGGGTGGTACATCAGTGTAAAAATGTGGTAGGGGAGTAATAGTCCTTGAAATAGCATTGCCTCCGATGATAACAACACCACGATCCACTCCCTCACCAGTACAAGAAGGATGTTGCATCAAGGATAGTGCAGTTCCATGTAATGAATCGTCTGCTGTTGTGGAACTGGGGTTATGGTCAATATTGTCCACAGCAGCTGATGTATGGACATTACTTTGAAGAGTAGGCAGACAAACAACCTGTTCCATATAAAAGCGCTGGCAAACACTATTTCCCATCTCTGCTGAAAGACGTAGCACACGGTCATAGGAAATGCTAAGGCCTAAATAGAAGAGTTTATCCACCAGTTCTCTCTTTCGAGTATGTGCATGCAACACTAGCCCAATATAGGTCGGCATAGGCGTTTCTTGAGCTGTATTTGACAGATGAGATAGTGTCCACTTGTGATCGAGTGTGCTTGACACTGTTGAATTTCATAAGCTGTGTGATAGATAGTGCAGCTTGTGTTGAAGATTCCCGAATTTGATCCTTGATGCTTGGTGCTTCCAACACCATGGTCACCAGTGCAAGAAGTATTTTTGGCACTGACTCCTGCTGGCAGTTCTCGCCAAATGACCCATTGAAGAGTTTTGAGTCTTCAAACATCTGTTGCCGTACAATCTGTGCAGCTCGTGCAAGAACAACAGCATCACTGTCCATGTCACCTTTACAAGCCTTGCCTAGTGCAGGACCAACATCTTCATCAAATACCAGCCACATATCTCTCCCCTTATTGTGAGCTCTCATGTCTGGAAACTGTGCCAGCAGTCTCTGCTTGATCCGGGTACTGTTCACTCTTACATCACACTGTAAAAAAGATGTGCACCTGTTAATTATAATGTACAAATGGGGCAACTATGTATGTATCGTCCACTCACAATTCCAAGCTGTTCCAACCGAGATGTATATAGGTGCACCAGATCAGCAAGTTTGAAGACTGGCACAGTACTTGCTTCCAAGCGGGTTTCCTCAATGTATATCACAAGTTCTGCAAAGGCAATTCCAGATACCTGAGGCTCATTTTGACTTGCATTGGTCTTGATTTTCCTGGCATGATTGTACAGACCCAATAAGCACTTGGTATGATATTTGGCTTCCAATGCTATCATGTCACCCAAACCTAGTTAGCCCAAAAGTACAGTGTCCTCAACAAGTGTGGCACTTTCCCGCACACGTTTGTCCACTTGAAATGTTGTTACTGCATGAAGACCATCGGAACCTGCTGAGTTACCACAGTTTCTAGCTACAGAAAATCAGTTGTTTCGCCTCCATCAGACACAATATTTCTTCAAGGAATTAAAGATTCTCTGGTCAAGTGGACAATTGTCAACATCTAATTCACTTTGTGCTATTTCCCCCTACATACACAATTCTGGCCTTATGAGAGTTGGTGGAAGGCTCCAACAGGCTGACATACCTTATCAGCAGAAGCACCCCATTATACTGTTCAGGAAAGCCTATCTGGCTTTAATGTTGGTCAGACATCTACATACATTGAATCACCATGCTGTACCCACTATGACCATGGACATTCTCAGCCAACGATACTACATGTCGGGAGCACGAACACTAGTGAAGACGGTCACCCATGATTGCACAACGTGCCGGAAACAACTGGCGAGAGTCGTCTCAACAAATGGGACAATTACCCACTTCCCGAGTACTACCTTCACCACCCTTCACGAGAACAGAAACAAACTTTGCGGGGCCACTCTTACTAAAAAAGGGCCATACCCGAAAGCCTGTACAAGTGAAAGGCTACATATGTGTTTTTATTTGCCTTGCTACTTGAGCAGTCCATCTAGAGTTGGTTATGGATCTAACGACGGAGGCTTTCCAGGCTGCATTCCGCCGAATCTCAGCATGAATAGGATGCCCAGCAGAAGTCATGTCTGATAACGGATCTAACTACATAGGGGCCAAGCGGGAACTCACAGAAATCTATGACGTTCTTACCAACAAACAGAGTCTCAACACCATCAGCCACTTCTTTACTATTGCTCGTATTAAATTGAGCTTCATACATGGATGCCCACTTTGGGGAAATTTGAGAGGCCAGAGTAAAGACTGCAAAAACTCTACTTCGAAAGTTGGTCGGCTCCCACATTCTGTCCGTTGAGGAACGTATGTCTGTCCTTACAGATATAGAAGCAACCATGAACAGTAGGCCAATATGTGCACTGAATTCCTTGCCAGAAGATGGAGTGGAGGTTCTAACGCCGGGCCACTTTCTTGTGGGAAGACCACTGCTTGCACCACCTCAACTGCACCATGAGGAACTCAACATTTCACACCTGGTTGATGGAAGATGCAAGTGATCCAGGATATCAGATTATGAAGGAGGAAGAAATTGTGGCAGCTTTGATGCATGACAGAGAGGAATTGGAGTCTGAAGATGAAGAGGAAGCTCATTCTAGGAGTGCAGTTACTCCATCACAAGCATGTGCGGCTTTTGATACTGCATTAGAGTGATTGGAGTCTAAAGGCAACACAGACCCTGCACATCTTATGTTGGTAAAGGGTTGGAGAGATGACGCAGCTAAACAGCGCTGGAGATCTATGAAACAAACAAAGATCACTTCTTATTTCAAATAGATCATAAGTACTTGCATTTATTTTTATTCATCATTTTAATTATTTATTTATCACATTTTAATTAATAGTATGTAATTAACACTTATTAAATAATAAATTCTGAATTACGGACATTTCTGAGTTACGGACACCCCTTGCTCCCAGACTGTCCGGATAAGAGAGGTTCAAGGGTATTATAATACCTGTTATTTGTGGGTTTTTTTTGTTTGTTTTTTATCTAGCTTAGTAAACATTATTATAGTGTATGAATTATGTGATACATATATGTATACATACAGGGTGTGGTCGAGTATGCTGTAGCTCTCTTCCTCAACTTGTTTGTCACTTATTCCTTCAACTTTTGGCTTCCCTTTTATGTTTCTGTCACATGTAAGTGTATTGTGTATCTGTCACATGTGAGTGTATTGTGCATCTGTCACATGTGAGTGTATTGTGTGTCTGTCACATGTGAGTGTATTGTGTATCTGTCACATGTGAGTGTATTGCTTATCTGTCACATGTGAGTATATTGCGTATCTGTCACATGTGAGTGTATTGTGTGTCTGTCACATGTGAGTGTATTGTGTATCTGTCACATGTGAGTGTATTGTGTGTCTGTCACATGTGAGTGTATTGTGTATCTGTCACATGTGAGTGTATTGTGTGTCTGTCACATGTGAGTGTATTGTGTATCTGTCACATGTGAGTGTATTGCGTATCTGTCACATGTGAGTGTATTGTGTATCTGTCACATGTGAGTGTTTGTGTATCTGTCACATGTGAGTGTTGTGTATCTGTTACATGTGAGTGTTTGTGTATCTGTCACATGTGAGTGTATTGCGTATCTGTCACATGTGAGTGTATTGTGTATCTGTCACATGTGAGTGTTTGTGTATCTGTCACATGTGAGTGTTTGTGTATCTGTTACATGTGAGTGTATTCTGTATCTGTCACATGTGAGTTTTTGTGTATCTGTCACACATGAGTGTATTTTGTGTCTGTCACATGTGAGTGTTTTGTGTATCTGTCACATGTGATTGTTTGCGTATCTATCACATGTGAGTGTATCGTGTATCTGTCACATGTGAGTATTTGTGTATCTGTCACATGTGAATGTATTATGTGTCTGTCACATGTGAGAGTTTTGTGTATCTGTCACATGTGAGTGTTTTGTGTATCTGTCACATGTGATTGTTTGTGTATCTATCACATGTGAGTGTATCGTGTATCTGTCACATGTGAGTATTTGTATATCTGTCACATGTGAGTGTATTATGTGTCTGTTACATGTGAGAGTTTTGTGTATCTGTCACATGTGAGTGTATTATGTGATATAGATAAGTGAGTATAGAAATAACTTATTGTCACATCTGAATATCGCTGATTGTGTAGATCATGGGATTGGAGGACAGAGGTCAGCTTGGCTTTCTACCTTGTTTGATGTTGGAGCCATAGTTGGTACATTGACGGATCAATTATTTGTAGTGATTTTGATTGTATGTATATTTATAAATTCATGCCGTTTAGCTAATAATATGGATAAACTAAAAAAAGAAGCCTATTGTTCAGAGAAATAGAAGAAGCAAATATAATTCGTTCATTACAATATGGACCTACTGCTACAGCCATGATAATATTTTGCATTATAAATTCTTGACTATTTCAGCCATAATTATACAGACGGACAAATGAATCTTATGTAATACACATGCAATGCGTGGTAAGGCTATGAAAACAGGAAGGATTTATTACCGTGCTATAGGGAAACTGTGGGTAAAGTGGTGCATAAATGAAGACTCCTTTTTATAGTTTTTTTCCCATATCTTGATTTAATGTGTCCACATATTAGCGAACATGTTCCTTACCATTCTCTGTGTAATGTACATGTCCTCTCTTTGTTAATTCCCTAGTATGCTTACTAATCATTCTATTGAAAATTTCAGGAAGTCTTACCGTTGGAATTGTGTCAGACAGACTGCTGTCTTCTAGAGCCGTGTTAATAGTCCCAATGCTACTGGTTGGAGTTCCAGTTGTAAGTAGGGGATGTTTTATGCTTGACTGTTTGTAACTTTATTGAGAAATTATTATGTTCCCAACTTAATTTCGTATTGGTTGTGTTTCTGTAAAAGACAATGTTGAGGTTTGACACTGTATTATTTCCACCCAGACTTTCTAAAGCAATTGTGTGTATATACACTTTAGGACTCTACTTAAGATTTTAATGGCCAAGTGTTTGTATATTTGGATTCAATTAAAAAGCACTTGTGGGATGCTAATAACTCTACATTATGCATTTAGTAACAAAGTCAACTAACTAAAGTGAATTCTGTATGCTTATATTGCTGTTGTTTGCGTCTGAAACTTATTTTCTGTAATTATTGTGATAATTATATTAAAATGTAGCTGTACATTTTCCGTGCTTTTGGAAATGTGTCGCTCATTCTGTATTCCTTCCTCATATTTCTGCTGGGAGCGCTCATTAATGGTCCACACATTATCATTGCAGGGACAGTTTGCAATGATTTGGTAAGTTAAGTGTAACAAAACAGTTTTTGAATCGTTTATAGTTGCGATAAGGCATTCAATATAGGTGATGATAATGTGTCAAGTATAATTTTCACTTAATGGTATCGCATAAATAAAGTAGATTGAACTATTAATAATACTCATTAAAATTTCATATTTTGATGGTGCGCATTTCTTTTCTTTTTGTGTATGGATAACTAATACAAAATAATCTTTTATTTGATAATTGTGTGTTAGGGTACTCATAAATCATTGAAAGATAACCAGAATGCCAAGTCATTGGTAACAGGTATAATAGATGGTACAGGGTCACTTGGTGCTGCTACTGGACCACTAGTGGTTGGAATTGTCTCAGACAAAGTGGTATGTTGTACTCACACTCACCACAATGATAAAAGTAATATTTCGTCTTGGTGAATGCAGCTATTTTGTGACAGCAAGTATAAGATAGATATTATTTTATACATGTTTTGGGTTGGTGCATCTGTTCATGTGTTACATTCTTTGTATAGAGCTGGGATGTACTGTTTTATATCCTTATGCTGGCATGCTTCATATCAGCTATGGTAAGTTTGCCAGGGATTAAAGTTATGGTGCAGCTATTTTGATTGTTAGCTCTTTGGTTGTGTTGTTGTTGTTGTTTTTTGTTTGTTTGTTTTTGACATTAGATAAATTGTGTTCAGAAATTTCTATTTGGTGAGCAAGCAAAACAAGCGAGACATTTACAAGGGTTTAAAAATCAAAATTCCATGTTTATTAATTTTTTCCTTATATATAATTATATGGTACATGCAACCCTTTTTTGCCCGTGCCACTATTGATGTTAGTTTGTAATGCGTCTTGATAAGATAACAATGTAATGAACCTGTGGACCATTCAGTAATGAGTTGTGGCCTTGAAAATCAAGCAAGTCTTGGAGTACATGTACACCTAAATGCCTCAACTTTTGTTTACTTAAAAGTGACCGCACACCGCCTATGGAATTTTTTGTTGATGGTTGCTATGCACGATTACTACTATTGTATACTTACAGGAGCTTCTCCACTACAACACAAGGACAAAGTACCTGCCGAAGGAACCGCTCACTAATTTTAGAGTGAATCTGGAGGAAATAGCAGGAAATATCGTGGCCTGGTTATAAAACTTTGTAGCACTTTTTTTGAGCGGTGTGGTAAGTTGGAGCTCCGCAATTTGGTGTACTACTAGCCGAGCCGATACTCTACTGCAAGACAACGAGTTCTTCTCCATTTCAATATTACTTTAGATGATAGTGCTCTAATTGTGGCTGGTGATGTGGTCAATTGTGGCTGGCGATGTGGTCAATTGCAGCAAAAGAACTTTCGGATACCTCGAAAAATAGTCCACCACAAGTAAGTAGTGTTGACCTTCCAGCTCGAACAAATATCTGTTCCAACAATTTGCCAAGGATATTCTGGTAGCTGAGTAATAATCAATGGTTCTGGTCTTGTTGAATAACTTTTAGCACACTCACTACAATTCTGGATAACTTGCGTAATCTGATTGCTAATTCCAGGCCACCACACAGATTTAGTCATTCTGGCTCGACAACATCTTTCAATTCCATGGTGTCCATTATGAATTTTCTGGGGAGTTTCTTGCTTAACAACTGCTTGGAACCACTATGTGATTGTTATACGACAAAATTTGATCATTCGACGATATTTTCCCGAGCTTTCCAGTATGTTTGACATTATCCACTTAGTTTATTTTGTTTTTCAGGCCATCCAGAATTACAATAGTGTATTAACTGCTTATATATGGGGTCTTTCTCCTGAGAGACTTGCTGTAAATCACCAGCCTTCATGGTAATGTTTGAAGAAAATTAACCACCACTTCCAGGAATACTTCCGCCTTTTCTTGCAGAGCAACATCACAGCTGTCTTTGTCGTAGGTTTCTGGTGCTTTTGAGAGCATATCGGCAGTGTAGAGGAGTTTGCCAGGTACGTGATGAATTGAGTAGTCAAATATCGCTAGTCTGAGTCAAAATCGGAGAATTCTCGGTGGCATCGAATCTAATTGCTTGATACTGAACAATGGGACTAAAGGTTTGTGGTTCGTTTCAAGTTTGAACTTGCACCCCAGTATATAATCTCTGAATTTCTCACTAGCCCAAATTTCAGCCAAGGCTTCTTTTTTGGGGGGGCATACCTCCGCTCAGTCTCGGACAGTTCTCGCGGGGCATAAACAACAGGCTTACAAACTTCCCCAACCTTTTGGAAAAGAACTGCTCTTAGCCCAAATGATAACCTTTTGGAAAAGAACTGCTCTTAGCCCAAACGATGGTAATCAGCAGATCCCTTAGTTTCTACTCGAGTATAATACACAGTGAAAAGTTGATCATGTAGCATTTCATTATTCATTTCCCCATACACTGGAACCTCTCTATCTTGATAGTCTGGGACCACAGGGTGTCTGTAACTAAGAAATATCCATAACTCAGAAATACTTAATTTAATAGGTGATTAACAGTGTATACAATTATTTTAGTGGATTATTGAATTAATATTATATTACTCAAGGTGAATAAAAACATGTGTAAATGCATTATCATGTTATTTGAAATTTGACGTGATTTTTAGTTTGTTCCATGGATTTCAAGCGACGCTGAGCTGCATCATCTTCAACTTTTTACGAGCATAAGATGTGCAGGGTCTGAGTTGCCTTTGGACTCCAACCACTCCAAAGCAGTATCAAAAGCCGCACAAGCTTGCGATGGAGTATCTGCACTTGAAGGAGCTTCATCTTTTCAGACTCTGATTCTTCTCTCTCTTCCTACATATCTTCAACAATTTCTTCATCATGCATGATTTGATAGCCAGGATCATTTGCATCTTCCATTAACCAGGTGTTTGGAACAGACCAGTTAGAATCATCTTCAGCATAACCCAACCTATCAAACAGGTTTTCAAATTCTGACACATCATTGACAGCTGACACTTCTATTTGTTCCTCACCACTAGTTGCAACCTCGGGTGATTCGTCGACAGTGGCTATATCAGAAACTGATTGTTGACTGACCCCATCGATTTCAACAGTTTCTTCCAACCATTGGCTATTGAAGATGGTGATGTCTCATCCCAGGCCTGAGCAGACCATTACACGACATCTTTTAATGTGATTTTTTTCAAAATCTCTGGAATTGTTAATGAAGAGGATTCATTTTCAATAATTAGATGTCGTAGAAGACATTTCTTATAGCGAATATTTAGTGGTTCAAGAATACCCTGATCAATAGGTTGAATTACAGACGTATTTGCAGGCAAAAATATAGTGGTCACTTTCCATCAGTAGACTGTAAACAATCTGTTTAGGGATGTGCTGGTGCATTATCCACAAGCAATAACATTTTATGCTCTACCCCATTATCGACGCAAAACTTCTTCACAAAAGTAACGAAGAAATTATGGAACCACTCTTCAAAAATTGTGGCTGTCATCCAAGCCTTCTTCTGTGAAAAATAGTGAACAGGCAACTTAGTCATGTCTATTTTCTTAAACATCGAGGCTTTTTACTTTTGTGAATAAATGCCAAAGGAATTTAACATGTTCCTGCAGCATTTACACACCCTAGCAATGTAACTCTCTCCTAAATTTGCAGCTCATGTTTCACCACAATGCACTAAAGATTTTGATGGCATAAGCCTCCACCACAAGCCAGTCTCATCCGCATTAAAATTTTGACTTAAGGTGTAACCTTCAGACTCCATTTAGGAATGCATCTCACTTTGAAAATCACCAATGCAAGAAAAATCAGCGGACAAAGATTCTCCAAGAAGTGACTTAGACCTAATTCCATGTCTGAGACAAAATTTGTATATACAACCATCCTGAGCTTGCTTTAAATGACTCTACACTCAGGTCAGGATAAGGGAGAGCAAATAACTGCAGTGCCTTCTCTCTCAGTACAGGCCCTGAAACTGGAGCTCCCTTAGACCTTAGTTGAAGGAACCAGACATGACAAGCTTGATCTAGTTTCTCATAATTAGTATCTCTGATAATACATCACCTCTTGGCTAGAGAGGGACACTCACTGGCAGATACGTAACTTTAAATTTTCTCTCTTCCTTTCCAAGTATCCATTCACTGTAGATTTTGGAACACCAAACTGTCGAGACGCTAACCTTACTGATTTCCCTTTCTTAACTTCTGACATTATTTCCAGCTTTCTTTCTAGAGTTAAAATGCTATGCTTGCATTTAGTTACCGCGACCTTTCCTCCACCACCGCTGGTCGTGGAGTTCTTGGAAGAACTAGCAGCCCCATTGCCTTTCAAAGAGTTCTGAGATGAACTAGCAGTGACACCGCCGGTCAACAAGTTCTGACAAGAACTAGCAGTAGACGCACTAACTGCCTGTTGATTTCTTCGCTCCATCTCCACACATAATGCCACGATAGAATCTACTAGATTACCGTGCGTTATAATATTTTCCCAATTTTATTTGTTTAATTTTGTAGCTTTCAGACTAAACTGACGATCCGTACACAGTCAGTAATTTCAATTTGTGCCCGAAGGTACGGAGGTATCTGTAACTTAGACAAACGGTTAAGAGAGGTTCCAGTGTATTTGCACATTTCAACTAATTTGTAGAGTTTTGTGATGTAGGCCGCTGAGCTTCCCCATTCTACTAGTCCCTCTTGTTGAGCCTGTCTCTCTAGTATGTCATATTTCGCCATACCTTAAAAAAATTCTTCAAATTTTTCAAGCACTTGAGCGTAGTCCTTGCGATGTTCATCCAAAATACCAGTGGATGTTAATGCTTACTAAGTGTTGTTGCCTAGACAGTATGTACAATAACATGCTGGTTTTCCAATGGTGGTCCTGTTTATCCAAACATGATGCAGACATAAGTTGTTTAAATTGCCACGTCCATTTCAGCCAACCATCCTGGTTGCGAAAGTTAAAAATCCAAGGAGACATTGGAGCAATGTTCGTTGACACTCTTGCTTCTGACTCTCATGTGAGATTGAAAATATGACACACTAATATAAGTGACCACATACTTAATAACAACACATAATGAACAGTGTTCCATACTGGTTGTTCAATTCTGAGCTTCAAAATTTTTTGGGCAGATAGATGCTCAACGGTTAGCATTCCAGTAGCCACTCTCTTTAAAAGCGAATGTAAAGAAAACCAAATAACGTTGCAGGAAGGAGTGCTATAATATTAGATAATCAAATTTTATTTTAATCGGAGAATCCAGAGCGTTGCAATGCCAAGAGTTATTGGCTCAAATAGTCAAAGGTTGAGAACACGTGCTATAAAATTCATCCAAATTCACAACTTTTTGTTATATGTCTTTTGTAGTTTAAATTCTAAATTCACTTCACAATTGTGTTAGTGATGCCTAACTAGTAAATGCACCACTAGCTCTTAAAAGTAAACCTACTTCATAAATATTCTGTACTAATGTAATATATTAACCATGTATTATATTCTTCATTTTTGACCTTGTTATTGTTCAATGTGAAAACTATCCTACAGATGTCCAATGTTTTCACCTGACAATGTGTTTTATATTTAAGTTTTCTTAATGTAATGGAATTAATCTCATAAATTGCATGCATTATTTCATGTATTATTCATTATTTATGTGCTGTGTTCTTTTTTCACTGCTCAGTTTCTGTCACGTCTTCTGATAAAAGATATAAAAAGATTGTCAACAAAATTCAAATGGTAAGCTTTAATAACATACATCTTATACATAATAGTAGGCGCTACCTCAGAGGGAACTACCGTTTTTAGGGCTCCACCAAAGGCCCTAGGCTGTATCGTCCCGAGCAGTGAAGGTGCTACTTAGGGCCTGAGGGACCCTAAAAACGGTAGTTCACGATGGCTGCGCAGTGCCTAACTAATTGGATATGTATTAGCTGCTCCTCGCAATGCAATTGGAGGGACACTTAGTGTCCCTGCCCTCAATGTGGGGACACTAAGTTAATAGTGTCCCTCTCTGAAGGACGTGAGCAGTTTAAGGTTCTTCTGTCACAATACTAAAACTAAAAACTACATCAGCTATGTTTTAAGAGTAAGGTATATGGAGCCTATCACAAATTTATATGTGAAATGAATGGCATCATTCCCTGGTATCATGCAATTCAAAATTAATTGTATATCTCTCATGTTTATTAAAGATTGGGTAACGAAAGTACAAAAAATTCTTTTGATGATGACGTGTCACTGGAACTTGTGGTAACTAACCAATAGATATGGAACAACAGGAGTAGTCAATAAGTCATGTATTGTTGCATACTTTACACATACATAATAATCATTTACTTACATCAGCTGGGAAAACCTATTACCTTGGACTATCAAACCTGATAAGACTATACCGCCATTTTGCACCAAATATTGATACACTAAGTTCCATGCTATCAATGATGAACTCATTTTTACCCAAGAAGTACAGTACATAAACACTTTCTGGTATTGATAGTATATTCACTATACTGAGTTATGTCTGTTAATGAGGAGTTGTGTATACATACCTGCACAGACGTATACATACACACCTATTTTATGTCCCATTTCAACTTATTTAATGTACTTATATAGTGTTTTTTTATTTTAGTTCCTCATCTAACTCCGACGTTGTGGAATCAGAAGAGAATGAGAATGTTGAAGTCAATGCAATAGCAGGCTCCAATCAAACTTTTCATGAACTGTATGAAACGGAGTTGTAGCCTAAATAGCTGTATAATTTAATATTTATTTATTTTATTTATAATTTTTACTGTAATCATGATCTCTTTTTAGAAATCTGTTGTTGTTGTTGTTTTAAGATTATATTAATACTCTAAATTGGAAAAATATAAGTCTAGCTAGTTAGCTACATGGAAAAAGTTGCAAGTCAAGTATATAATTTTTAGAGTTGTATGTTTTTTGTTGTTTATGTTGTTGTTTTTTCATAGATAGCTAGCTACACATTATAAATTTCATAGCAGTGGCATTGGAAAGGTGGATGGGGCCCAGGAGTGTGGACTCCCATAATTTTGGGGCACTAGAGCTATATTATAATTACTAGCTAGTGTTGTTTTGGTTTTAAGTTCTATGTTTAGATTTATAGTTGTGTATAGTATTTTTATAGTTATAGTCTGTTCATTTTGTTTTTTGTTTTTGTTTTTAAAAACATCCGACTTAAATTTTAGTTTTAGTTTATTGTTATTCTTAATTACATATCTTACTTTAGTTTTTTAAGCTACAAAGGTCTTTTAGGATTAGTTTATTATAATTCAGATAGCTACAACTAAGAAAGTATTTATTTTTGTTTGAAATAGGTACATAAAAATAATAGCCATCATAGAATACATGTGAAATATTTTTTAAGGGCGTGTTTCCCTTCCCACCCTCCAATTAAATGAATTGTATGTGACATTGTGATACATGTACAGTTATACAAAGCAAGTGGAAGCTCTCCTGCCTGGATCCAAGTACTAGTCTCCGGGACATAGCGCCAAATGGCTGATGTGGGGAGCATTGTTTGCAAGTCCTTACCACCCACAGATAGTAGAGATCCTTTAACACCAAGTGGAGCAGAAAATGCAAAATTAAGTGATGGTGTTAGTTTATTCCATACTTTAGAATTACTAGATGTACAATTTGCAACGAGATCATCCAGAGGTACCCGATAGACATCTAAGACTTCTTCCCCACTACCGTACCAACCTCCCATGAGGTACCAGCATTCTTCTATTACAGTAGACTTCATGTTATCCCATGGCACAGGTATGGATGGTCCAACAAACCATTGGTTGTTGTCTGTGTCAAGTATATCAACAAGTTGGGAGGCGTAACCATATCGAGAACCTCCGGCAACAATTATCCAATGTTCGTGTGATATAGCTGAAGGACACCATCGAGGCATAGGTATAGGAGAGAATGGGTGTGTCCCACTGGTTGCTGTCAGACTGAAATACACCCAACTCTTTGCTATATGTATCGTCATCGTCAATAGTTTGTCCACTTACTAAAACCAACTTGTTATTTAAAGCAGTCATTGCAAATCCCCTAGTATTATAGGAAGGTAAATTAGACCATTGGCAGGACTTTGTGTTGTATGCCATCACTACATAGTCATATTTGGTCAAACCTGCCACTCCTCCTCCTACATACATTGTACCATGAATCTCAACTGATTGAATATGTGTACTCATTGGAGCCGGCATGTCAGATCCAATCTTCCAGTTTAATTGCAAGGACAATGGCTGCATGTATTATAACATCACAAGATATATTATAGTTGCTTTTGGTAACATTTAGCTATTACTAATTGACAATTAATAAAATAAGTTTAATACTAGGTATCTTAGATTTGGTTAAAAAATACAGTGTCAAAATACAGTGTCATCCTGAAAATACTTATATCCATCCCAACATTGCACTAGCATAGTTGCCAACTATCCCGGTTTTGCCGGGATTATCCTGATTTTTTTAGCCTTTCCCGGTTTCCCGGTTTTTTTTAGCCTTTCCCGAATCCCCAGTTTGCAATAGGATTTCCCAGAATTCTGATAGAGTTAACCAATTATCGGTCAAATACTCGAAATAGAGTACCCGTTATTAAGGTCCACGTAACGCCAAATACTCGATTCCTACAACAAAGGGGGTAGGTCTATTTTTCGCTTGAGAACACCACTGACGTCCAACAGTCTACCAAAACAGCCTGGCTATTTATAGCTACTTGTGTTCCAACTCTGGATCCTGAATATCACTGAATAATCACTAACCTCCTTGAGAAGACTTCAGCCATTCTTGATTCACTCACCTGTACCAAATGATGAACTTTTGCTGCTGTGCTATTATTTCATACAACAATTATTTTATTCTTTGTTTCAGTGTTTTCAACCAAGTTTATATGAAAAATGTTTTATAGTAACCACCCTTGTAGATATGCTGTACAGATAGCTATACCACTACACAAACCACTGATATCAAGCAGACTAACTTGCAGACTATTGTGTGCAGCTGTTGGCTAATAGTTATTAGGAAAGTATCAAATAGAACAAAGAAATGACACAGAACTTCACTTATTACTCCTTTCTGATCAAGATTATTAGCTAAATTCAGTTGTTTCTGTTGTTTACTTCCGCTTGTCAAAATATAGTGTATGTATGTCCATTCCTGTTTGATTCACAACCATTACTGACATCTCTGTAGGTGTCTTTCAGGGTAATACCATAGCTAGCTTTCTGAACCTAAGCAACCCAAGTAGGTGCCGAAGCTTAGCAACGACTTAGCAGATTTTCTCGTAGCCCTGGCATTATCTTCTATAATCACAGACTGGAACACTCGGGCTCTTAATTTCTTTCAGTAATATTCATGCTACCTTAATGATATTCATGATGGTTAATTAGTGGGCGTGGCCTATCCCGATTTTTCCTTTTAGAAAGTTGGCAACTATGCACTAGCTATAAGTCAGAAATATTTCGTGCCAACTCTCACTGAAATATTATTAGCACTGCATAGTAACTAGTCACCCCTACTTACATCTTGGTTAACACGAGAAGTAGCCATGAAATACCACGAGAGGCCACTTCGTAATTATCAAAACTGTGAACGATTCGACTACGACACGTTGGGAGAGGCGTACACAACCTTCAGTCAATTGACTCCGCCCTTAGCCGCCTACCTACTCCACCCACCAATAATATGGTCCCTACAATTGACTACACTGTACCGCTACATATTATTTGTTAGTGTGGCTGGAACCATTACAGGGCGAAACAATCTACTTTCTGTTATTTCCCAGCTGCAGCAGTACTATTTGGACGAAGTCGTACCTATGGGCAAGATCCTTGGGTAGGATCGTTTGGATCTATATAATAGATATTAAAAAATATTGGCTGTTAAAAAGCGAAAATTTTCCTATTACAATTATTTCAGCCGAGAATGACTGAATCAATAAATAAACAGTCTGTGCTTATAAATTGACTGTTCTAATAATATACATGCAGGCTAGTGCTAATAATAGAACTATAATGCCTAGAATGCAGCTAAAACAGCCAATTCAGCTGTACTAATTACTAAGTGCTAAAGCCAGAAGTAGTTTGATGAAAGAGGTGTATTGGTGGACTGGTTTCTTTCCCAAACCAATATAGTCTTACTGGTGTCCCTTATTGTACTGACATTTAAAGTAGCTATGTATATATTGCCGAGCTTTATTCATCAGTAGTAGAACAAATTCCCATATTTCAACTGAAAACTTTTAAATTTTGTTGGTGAGCTAGCGAAACCGAGCAAGATTCTTTACAGTTGTGTTGAATAGGGGATTTTTGTTTATTATGAATGTGGGGACATATGTATGTCATTTGTACTTTGACCCTTGCATATTTTTGTGTTATCTCGGTGTTCAAACCCTACCCAAACTTCACTAAACGAAATCCTCCAGTTTAGTGATCAATACACGTATCATCCTAGAAACTGAATTATATACCGATTTGAGTTATTTTGCGGGTGCAGTTTGAGCTATAAAAACTTGCAAGAGTTCCATTTCTATTTGAGTTAGTGGCAGTGGTAAGTTAATGCGCTGTTTGTCATAGTTATAAGCACTCGTTGTCCACTAGACTAACCACGAAGGTAAGTCTTGCGTAGGTATGTCCAGTTGAGTAAAAGTATTGTGTGTTACAGCTACTATCATGAATATCACAAAATGTTATTTGATTTTAGTTGTTGTTGTTGTTGTTGTTTTCAATTCAAGCATTTGCGGGGAGTGGTTACTATGGCATTGAATACCCTTTTCCGTATATGCGTAATTAAAAAAAAAACTCGCCTTTTTTGGAGCTTCTAAGTGCTGCTTGATGGTTGTCAAGAGCCACTGGTAGTCAGAATGGTTTCTAATGAAGCTACCACTACTCGGGCAAAGCTGAGATAAATAGTTATTCCATATTATTTTGTTAACTAAAGTTACAGAAATAACTCTGGCCGTTTTTCTTGTAGCTGAGAGCTTGTTCAAGAGTAACTGGTAATAGAAGTGTCAGAATGGCTTAAATTTGATACTACAGACTTAATCACTACACTCAGGATATTAAGGTAAGAAAGTAGTTCTGTATAATATTTTTGCTGTATATGTTTAACTGCTAAAGAAACCATTAAAATATATAAGAGATTATTCAGGCAAAATTCATCACAAACAAAATTGTACTTTCATGCAGCATAACTAGGCAGGCTTGCTTGCCATTTGTGCTCAAGCACACCACTAGTTTAAAATATAATTGCTTTTACATTTTTGTTTGTAGACCTTGCCACTGGAACTAGACTGGAAAAGAATTTGTGACATGCCTATAAGCACAAGTGAATATGTTCAGTCTGCGAATATGATACAGTGTATGTATAGGAGGTGGATATGTTGACTATTGTGATGACGGGTACATGGTAATGGCCTACAGCTATCATTGGCGCAATCTAGCTCAATTTAAATCTAGGCTTTTTGGTATGACTACAATAATCAGCAAACTAGTGCTGATTGGGGGATAAAACATAGATTACTCATTCAGCAACGAGCTTGGAGTTTGGAATCCTGATGCAGCCAATGGACTTTTCCTTTTCCTCCAATGTCAACAGCCTGCAAGCTATCTTCAGCTACTTCCTATAAACATTGGCTGGTGGTGGCCGTTGGTTACTATAATTACACTGCACATGCATTCTAATGTCGAGGCTCTTGATGTTTCAAACATGCAGTGGTCCACTTTGCCATCTACACCAACACCATGGCGAGCCATGAAGTCCATTGTAGTTGAAGACATCTGGTACTTAATGGGAGGCTACTGTAATGATGTGGGTTGGAGTCAATATGTCTACAGCACATCTCTTGAAACTCTTGTTTCACACTCAACTCTAGACGGTTCAACCATATGGAAGAAATGACCTTCCTTAAACTGTGCGAAATCTTGTCCACTTAACATTGGAGGATCTCTATTGGCAGCTGGAGGTATGGATATGGAAGATCATAAAGTAGTGCCAGCTATTCACTGCTACGTTGTGGAGAGTAATACCTGGGTTCAGGCAGGAGAGTTACCCCAAGGATTGAGAGACTGCACCTGCACTATGATATCAGACAGAATTTATGTCATGGGGAGGAGATGACTTCAAAGAAGTATACTTCACTTATTAAGTTTAGTATTTTATACTGTAAATGGCCAATTCACTTTCATTTGGGTTTTTTCTTGCTAAAACTTTAATTGTGTTAAAAGAGTCTATTATTTTATAAATATATATGAATGCTAGAGTAGTTTGTTAGAGAACTTCTAGGCAAATTATTTAGTTGATGGGTCACTAATTCAGCATTGAAATATTCAAATTTTAAAGTTCAAAATGTGTATACTGTAGAACAATATTTTATGGTCAAGACATGGTAAAAAAAGCTAACCTCATTTCTTTGTTTGAAGTTGTATTTAAGAAATTCATACAATAATTCTATTTTATATCTACTCAGATAGTTCCTCTCTATGTTCCATAAGAAGATCTTGGAGGACTCTATGTTTTATGTTTTAGAGGACCTGCCAAATTGCTTGAAATTTCTTTTCTTATCTTTTTTTTTATTCATAGTAAATGTTTTGTTATCCCGAATGTATTAGCTATTGCTTAAGTTTTCTTATTATTCCCTTATTATTCCAATTAGAAATAAGAGAAATAGTGAATATCTATAAAAAGTTGGTATGTTATGAAATGTATGAGTAAAAGTAACAGTAATTCAATTAGAGAAACTGATAATTTTACTCGTACATTTCATTCGCCTTATTTTTCTTGTTCTTTCAGCTCTTTTTTTTCTTCTTCTTTTTTTGGACATTTACCCCGTTTTTCTACCCATTCCTTGCATTGCTTATGTAGCTAATAACTGAAGTTACTACAATAGACTAAAATGTATTTATTATTACATGCCGAAGCAGTATAGTTATAATGGTACTTGCAACTCAAAAAATGAATAAAACTCAACAAATACGATACATTTCCTACTACCACAACTAGTTTGTTGTAGCTTTTGTCATTTTGTTGTAAACAATTCATCTTGAATTATGTCATTTTTAAATGAAGGTATAAATTTTCATCAAGTAAATATTCTCTAAACTATATAAAAATATCATACTTTCTTTATAATATATATCTAAGATTTCATAGAAATATGCTCATTTGAAGTTATTTGGGAAAACTACCTGTACTACTTCTTTAAGGAGTCTTATTATTGATGAATTTGAGTGACAACATAAATTAACTAAAACTAAGTCAGTTGATAGTAATAGCTAACTAAATTTAACTACAGTGAAACCTCTCTTAATGGACATTCTATGTAAAGGACATCTCTCTGTAATGGACAATAGTAAAAGCACTGATGGGAGTTACCATAACTAAATAAGAACCTCTATGTAAAGGACACCTCTGTATAATGGACAAATCAGGTTGTTCCTATAGTGTCCGTTATTTGGAGGTTTCACTGTACATGATTAGCTAGTTATTGAAGAAAACTAAAAACTAACTAAATCTTCAGGAAGATTTGGGGGAAAAACGATAACTAAGCATTCCAGATATTTTTTATTATGAATAATCAAAACTAAGAAAGTCTGGAATCTCTAAACCAAAACAATACTGATTTTATAATATACAGTGGAGAAGACTAAATACATCTCAGGGGGACGACTCCAGCTTGTGGTTATCAATATAGATAGCTAACCACATCCACTCAACGCTTTATATTACTTGTAGTCTCGTAACACTACCAATTGGTAGTAGCAAGCGAGTGACAATAGCTGTGGATTTTCCAGCGAAGAGGGTGGCTAAATAGTAGGATAATTATAATGGCTGAAAAAGTTGCAGGTGCAAGTAATTACAGGTCAAGTCACAAATGTAAGTCTTGTGTTGATGTATCCAGTTAATATGTGCATGTAGCTAAAGTGTTGTGTGACTGCTTAGTTAAAGAATCGTACATAGTAAGCATTAGATAGACATAATTTGTCTGCCTTACACAGCTTTTTCTACAGTAGTATGCAAGTCTTGAATTAAATTTAGGCTGAAAACTGCCGTAATTTCTTAGAAATGCTTGGTAGCTAGCTATTTTTGTATTATTTTAGTTAGTTGAGGCATGTTCCATGACATTGAAACCTCTAATTAACTATACGTATTTTAAAAACTTGAAATTATATTGAACCGAAGTAGGATGATAATACAATGAGCAAAAGAATAGAAAGTCTAATAGTATTCAAGAAAAATATGCAATGGAGAAGAGATGTGATAGAGTTGGACTTGAACCACAACTGCAACAACTGAACTGGGCTGAGCTGGGTCAGTCAATTATATACTGTAGCTCAGTCCAAGCGGAGCAAGCGGAGTCTATAAGGGGTTTAACGGAGTTAATGTGTGTGAATAATGTGTGAATAAAATGTGTGAATGCATATGTTTGTCCTCATGTTCATCAGTCCAGTGTAAAGTAATCATTGTTTATGTTTGTGCCATCTGGCCTATGTTTGTCTCTGGCTTGTTTGTTCCTTTCTCACTTGCTCCAACATACCCACTGCATACATATTCCATCACAAACTTGAACAATTATATAATATAATCATTTGCTGATTACTACATAAACAGTAACCATGGTAACCACTATTAAAAATATAATAGCAAACTTGTACAAAACAAAACAATTCCATAAAGACAAAGATATTAATTAGTGAATAGTAGAAGTAAACAGTTTCTTAAGGTTGCTATTCCCATCATTTCCTCCCATAACATGGACCTTGTCTGGTGTCATGATACAGGTACAGGCTTGTACTGCATGTGGTAGTTGTCCAGCCTGGACCCAGGTATTAGTCTCAGGGACATAGCGCTGGATGGTGGACACCGACTTCTTACTCTTCATGTCCCAACCACCGACTGCCAATAGAGATCCTCCAATGTTGAGTGGACAGGATCGTGTACAGTTGAGTGAAGGTAGTTTGTTGCATATGTTGGAAATGTCTGATGAGGAGTGTGAAACAAGAGCCTCCAGAGATACACTATAGACATCAGGACTACTCTGCCCAAGTTTCTCACACTCTCCCCCCATGAGGTACCAGGTATCTGCTATTGTAGTAGACTTCATCGCTACCCATGGTGTTGGTGTAGATGGTCCGGTGGACCACTGCATGTTGGATACATCAAGTACCTCAACAGTTTGTAAACAAACTCCATGGTAACCACCAGCCACCACCAGCCAATGTTTATATGAAGTAACTGAAGGCTCACAGCGAGGTGTAGACATAGGAGGGATTGGGTGTGTCCACTGGTTGCTGTCAGGCTGCCACTCTCCTAGCTCACTGCTCTCTGAGCCATCTCTATTTCTTCCTCCCACCACAACTAGTTTGTTGTTGATGGTAGTCATAGCAAACCCCCTGGTACTGTATGGAGGTAGAGTGTGCCACTGGTAGGACTGTGTGTTGTAGGCCATCACTATGTAGCCATCCTCACGTCTGCCAGTCCCTCCTCCTCCAACATACACTGTATCATTTATCTGTACTGATTGGAAGTTACTCATAGCCACTGGCATGTCAGGACCACGCCTCCAGTCTAGTTCTAGTGGGAATGTCTAAATATTAAACAAATACATTATCTGTAGTAAATTTGTATATCATTACTCATGTCTATAATTGTTAATATTATATATTGCTAAGTTACTTGCACACTGTGTTCTTTAAATAATTTAAAAAAAACATTGTGTTGCCATGGTTACTGTTTACATGCTATTACCAGAATTGATATTATTTGCATAATAATAATACATACAATAACTCTATGATTCATATGTTATGTTTATTCCATAGCTATTTACCTGGGATAAACAAACAAATAATATATTATTCATCTTCACTTTATTAATACAATAAACATTCAATGATAGTTGGAACAACTAAAAGCCTACATTAGTGTAGAGGTGTAAAGTATTCTGCAAAATATAAATATAGCAGTGAGTAGGCCCTGCCAGATTATGCTAGCATTTTTTACTGGAATAATAGACATGAAATAGCATAGCGGAATACTTCTAGAATAATAAGGGTATTGAGGAGAATAATAAAGGGAAAATGAGAATAATCAGTTCATACAAGCATTAATTATAAAGAAAATCAATAGTGCTTTTCTTTTTCTCTTTTACAACAAAGGACATAAACATGTGTAGAAATGTGGTTATGAGGTACATCTTCATTACTTGATTAAAGCAGCTGTATTAATTGGCCACTCTTATTGTATTTCCAAAATGAAAAAAGAAATTTTGAAATACTGGGAGAGCTGTCAGTCAGGCTCAGAGGTAGCAAGTTATATTGAAAATTATGCTAAATGGATTCTCTTCTTGAGCAACTCAACAATCATACGGCATTAGAATTGACAAAAATTGTATTATTATTACCAGCCGACCTACAAATGTGAAGGGAAGAGAATGTGGATTCACTGCCGAGCATATTAACCCTTTGCGTACGATCGTCATGAATTCGTGACCACCGTAACTTAACGCGCGCGTACGATGGTCACGAATCTGTGACACACTGGTGCGTCAAGAGAATACGGCTGTCACGAATTCGTGACAAGCTTTTTCTCGCTCTGTTATTACAGTTACAGAGCGCGTAGCACGCTAAAACTTTCAGTAGCTTGCATAGTCCTACAAAATAAGTCTTATAAAATAAGTATAACTTATATCAAGGGCACCAACTAAATAAAAAAAAATTTTTTTCTACACTTTGTGTCTAGCTTTTTTCAAATAGAACATCTACTAAGAAGTAAAGGCCTAAAGTAGCTAGAAATAAGCAAACTAAAACTAGAACTTACACTTGGGTGTAATTTCTCCCTTCATAAATATAAGCTAAAAAAATAGCTAACAAACTATGGCCTCCTCGATAATTCCAACTAAGTTTGTATTCAAAACAACTCTATAAACTATAGCTAAGCTAACGAATTACCATAGCTACAACGCTAGAGGCAGATTATTTGAGGCCTAACACAAGAGAAACACTCTCCCGTTTTCTTTTTCCACGTGTCGAACCCCACTGGTAAAATGCCGTCGTCTCGGGCAACTAATTGGTTTTGCAGCGTGCGCGTATTTAATTACATAATTGCTCGCCCGCGTTCGTCCGCAAAGGGTTAAAATTCTTTAATACTGTAATCCGCATTTCCCCCAAATGTTTGGTAAGGTTTCTCACAATTGAACTTTTGTAAGCTGCATGTTATTTTTTTTCACTTCATTTAACATTTTTATGGGAAGTTCAAGGTTTTCACTGAAAGATTAGTTAGCTATATACTATCAATCATATTAACGACTGAAAGTTTTACTCATTCATTTCATAATGTACCAACTTTATACAGCTAGCTATACTGCAGTACTCACAATTTCACTTATTTCTATTTAGAATAACAGTAGTAGTGAGTCAGAAATGGCGAGCGAGCCTAAAACTACACTATTGTTAAACGATTAATTTTAACTTCAACACTCAAGCTACTAAAAAAAGTCAAGTTAAAATTACGTGTACATATACGGAAAGGGGATTCAAAGCCATAGTAACCACTCCCTGTAACAGTTAGAATTGAGGGAAAAAAAGCAACAAAAACAAGTAGCATTATTTACACGTTTTCTTTGTGATAATCTTTAGCTAAGTAGAGGCACAATACTTTCACACAACTGAACATACGTACACAAGGCTTACCTTCGTAGTTACTCTAGTGGACAAATACATTTCCAGCAAATACTGTTTAGTATGGCTTATAACTGTGACAAATAGCTTATTAACTTACCACCGCCACTAACTCGAATAGAAATGGAACTCCGTTAAGTTTTTGAGTTTTAACTAAGAATTCAGAGCGGTAAACAATTCAATTTTTAGGATGATACGGGTAATGATCGCTAAACCAGAGGATTCCATTTAGTGAAGTTGGGACGGGGTCAAACGAGCTAACATAAAAATACGAGAAGGTCAAAGTACAAAATGACATATGTACATCCACACATATATATAAATGTACAAACATCCCCGATTTTCAATTGTGTTACCCCTGTGTAAGTGTCTCGCTCGCTACGCTCGCTCGCCAATAATATATATAATATATATTATGTAGTAGCCAAAAAATCCTGACAATCCTAGTGTGTCTCCTTTTAATCTTTAAACTCAATTCCCACACTATCCTGACATAACCAATCCATCTTACACTTTATCATTAAAACTTATTAGACCTAGAGTAGTCAGTGCTCTTGATAAAATATAAGGAGACACTTCATATGAATGCAAAATACTTACTACTGATTTCTTGTTGATAGACACTGTGGTGATACGCTCCAGTTCCTTTGTTAGTCGCTCCACTTCAGATTGGAGAAGTTGTTTCTCCTTTTGATGGCGAGATTCTTGATGAAGATTTTCTTCTTTGTGAGATTCTAACTTAATTCTTTCAGCTGCTATCTGGCTCTTCTGTTGATGGTTCTCAGTCTTCTGTTGATCGATCACAGTTTTCTGTTGATTGTTCTCTGCCTGTACTTGCATCACTCTTGTCTCCAATTGGTGTTTCTCTTCAATAAGTTGTGTATTTGCAGATTCAAGCATCTTTCTGTCACTTTCTAGCTTTGTATTTTCTTCAGTCAATTCTTTATTTTCTGTTTCTAATCTATTTTCAGAAATCTAATAATAAAACACATAAAATGAAACACAACATTTAAAACAAACAATATAAATATACAGTATGGCAAAAAATTTGACATAGCAAATAATATTCAACTCGTAAAACACAAAGAAAATGAAAAAAAGAGAATGTCAAATAATATAGGTTTCGATGTGACAACTTAAGTAACATAATTATAGTAATAACTATTTGGTAGATTTAACAAATGATTGTAGTTCACATAACAACTTTACCTCGAGTTCTTTTATTCTTTTATTCTTTTCTTTAGTTTCCTTCATGAGTAACACATTGACTATGTTGATGGACCTCCCCAGATTCCCTCCATGTATGTTCTCCATTGCATCCTGTACTGGTGTTAGTGTCTCCAGTAGTTGCTCAGCAGTAGGTCTTGTTTGAGGAGTATTGTGCAGGCAATTAGTCACCATCTCTACTAGAATAGGATGACACTTCAATAACTGATCCTCCAACTTCTTCATGTACACCTCACGACGCTCTACTTCAGAGCGACCAATAACTCGACCAGGATTGTGTAGATCTGAACGTGTAGCCAATAGCAGCTCTCCAGGAAATATCTAACCAATTATTGAAATAAATCAATTATAATTATCACAATGCATTCAGTACCAATATTATTGGCGAGCGAGCGTAGCGAGCGAGACACTTACAGGGGTAACACAATTGAAAATCGGGGATGTTTGTTTATTTATTTATTTGTATATATGTTTGGACGTACGTATGTCATTTTGTACTTTGACCCTCGCGTTTTTGTGTTAGTTATGTGGTCGACCCCGTCCCAAATTACACTAAACAGAATCCTCTGGTTTATCGATCAGTACCAGTATCATACTAGAAATTGAATTGTTTACCGTTTTGAATTCTTTTGTGGGTGCAGTTAAAACTTGAAAACTTAAGGGACTTCCATTTCTATTCGAGTTAGTGGTGGTGGTAAGTCAATGCGATCTTTGTCATGGTTATAAGCCGTGCGCAACAATATTTACTTGAAAATACATTGTCCACTAGACTACTGCGAAGGTAAGTCTGTGTAGGTGTATGTCCAGTTGTGTCAAAGCATTGTGTGTTACAACCACTACTTTAGCTAAAGAATATCACAAAGAAAACTTTTAAATAACGTGTATTGTTTTGTTGTTTTTTTCCTTCAATTCAAGCAGTTGTAGAGAGTTGTTACTATGGCACTGAAATCCCTTTACCCTGTATGCTAAATTTAAAAACTGGACCTTATTTTCAGTAGCTTCAGTGTTAGAAGTCAAAATCATTCATATAAAAATAGTATAGTCTTTAGGCTCGCTCGCCATTTGTGCTCAAGCACATCACTAGTTTTATGCTTAGTTCACCACCTATGGGGATAATGGTACAACTGTTCCGGTGTAACTCTGAGCACAAAGCTTAGGGTAGGGAGGAAAATATAAAGGACTTGTTCAGAGATGTAAATTGAGCACTTAGCTGTCAGTATGCAAAACTCAATTAAATTACTGTTGGCAATATTGAATAATGAAAAAATTAGGCAATGGTGAAGACAGTTACCTAAACAGAACTCACGAAACAAATAATAGAGCGTGAGAAAGAGTTAAACAAAGCCAAGAGAAAAAATAGTAAAAACGGTGGTTACAAATATATAGTGTCAACAGGAGTCTCTGCATTTGCTGTGTCTGGCTAGGCACAGGCAACAACATTCCTATCTAACTAATCTGCACGTGCTAGTATTATATTAACTTGATTGAACGGTGAAGTCCATACTTGATATAACATAATACCATAGATATATTTATTTGAATATTGAATAGCTTTGCAATAATAGTGTATGTGGCCTACTCAAGTTTATTTTACCTGTGTGAGTATGTAGAGGGCAAGATGTCCGAATGAGAACACATCTAGAGATGGGCCATATCTGTGGCTCTCGCTGAGAGCCTCTGGTGGCATGTACACAGTGGTCCCCGGATTCTTTGAGAGTGTTTGGGCCAGTTGAGCCGGTTTTAAAGTTACCATGCGAGAGTTTCCCATGTCAGTGATCTTAGCTGTCAGAGATGATGTGAGGAGGATGTTCCTCGCAGTCAGGTCTCTGTGGACTATTGGAGGTCCTCGACTATGCAAGTAAACTAAACCGCTGCCTGTGTCTGTAAGAATGGAAATCTTGACTGCAAGTGGAATATTAGGGGCACACTCCAATAGGTCGTCCACGCTCATTTCTAGTCTCTCCATCACCAGTAGAGGTAGCTCTGATCCCTCAAGGAAACACAGACCAAGGAACTGTGTTATGTTAGGATGTCGGAGACCTGCCATGAGTTGACATTCTCGTTGATATCTGTCTACAGTCTCTCGAACTCCTTCATTCCCTGGATCCTATAATAGTTCGTGCATACGCTTGGCAGCACACAAAACCTTGCTGTATTTTACCTGAAATAGCAATGTGTTACACAGCTAAACAATTTTTCAGTATGATTGTTCATTGAAGAGCATTAAACTCTCATTTTATGTGGAAACTTAGCTTGTTACTTCAATGCAAGCTAGTTACTTCAATGCAAGCTAGTTACTTATATGCTACAAAGTTTATATAAGAAATATAAACTTCCCTAGATTATATTTTGAAATATTTGGTAAGGTTAGAACTTTCCACTTACTTCTAGCACTGAGCCATATGAACCTGTTCCAAGTGTCTTCCCTGTAGGTATCACTTGGTCCAAGAAATACTGCTGCAGCTTGGAATCTTTTCTAAAGGTTCGAGACAAGCCCAGTCTTCTAGCCATGGTTTAGCGTCCTCAAAGAGAATAGCCAGATATCTACTCCCAGCTCCGAAACTTTGAAAAAGCCAGCGAAAAGGAGCTCGTATTACGTCCCTCGAAGGCAAATAGACAAGGTACACGCCCACTTAAAGTATAAATGTATTTGACTCTTAACCTTTTTATTGGCAGCGCGGTGGGGAAAGACAAAAGCTCGTACTGCGCCCCTCGTAGCCAAATACGTACACAAAGTACATGCCCACTTATTGTATTGGCCTACTGACCCTTTACCTTTTCTTGAGAGCGAGTTGGGGAAGGAAAGTCATGAATATTGTATTGAGTATACGGGAAATCTCTACGCGTATTGGAATTACATGCTACGGGTCCTCAGTGAAACCCAATTTGAACGACATAAATTTAAATAAATCTGTTCTGGAGGAATGCAGAAATTGCAGGCTCAAGGGTATTGACACTCACACCTTAGGCATAATGTGCAGCTAAATATTAGGAGAGTGGGGACCACACACCTCTACAGTATTAACTGATTGTCAGACATTTATTCTGTATGTATGTTTGTATGTTGTTTATGTGTTAGTTTCAATAGTTGTAATAGTTGTTTTATGTTGCCTAAGTTTCTTGTTAATAATATTTAGATTGTGTGAATGTTTGTGCTTTCATTTTTATTTTATTTTTTTTGTCAGTTTACAGTTTCCTTCCTTCTTTGTGATTGGCCAATTCTTTGAGATCCCATTGGCAGTCTATAGAAAGCTGACAAGTGACAGTCATAGACTCACATACTCTCTCTCTCCATTATCTTTACTTGAATTATTAACAACAATGTAAACTTGAACTGAACAGAAAATGAATGAATTTTAGCATTGTTGGGTAGACCTAGTCAAGAAGCAAAGGGCCAGACAGGCCGTATTGTACAGTAGTTTCTGTGTTACAGTTTACTGCAGGAATAGACTAACTTCTGTATGCCCATGCAACTATAACTAGATTGTTGCACAACAGCATGTAGTATTGATAATAAAAAAATAAATCCCTGGTTCTTCATTATGTCATTGAGTGGAGTTGGCGGAGATTGTGGTAGTTTGACTGAGGGGATAATCAGAGATGGTAGAAGGAGGCTGCCACTAGAGTTCTGGCAGGCTGGTCAAGGTCAAAGCCTCAGATTGTTATAGTCCAGTCAATTTATGAAAATACGAAGGTTGACCTTCAAACGAATGCAAACACAAACATTTTTAACACTCTCTAGTAGTGAAATGACATACTCGAAGTCCTAACGATCCTTGGAGGGGAAAATAGAAAAAATTGAACATAACTTTAATGCACTTTTTTAGCTAGCCATTTTGATTGTAACTTCGCACAGCATTTTGCTGAAACTGACAAACTTTATTGTATGAGCAGAAACCATGTTGGTGTAGCAAATCAATTAGGAAACAAGACGCAAAGTGGTGATGGTCATGTACACCCAATCCCAGTTGAAGAGGTTTTAGTACACCTCTTGGCCTTGTTGCCTGCATTACTGCTTGTCAAATCAATGAAATTTTTGTAGAAACATCTTTCCCTGTAGTCAGACATCAAGTAACACTCTCAAACTTGCAGGAAAGAAGTTAAACCCATTAACCTTTTCTATTTCACTTTCTTGTTCTTTGTTCTTCCTCACACGGACATTTTTAATCCTGTGTTCCAGAAATCTTATGAAAACACTACTTGTCAGCTGTAGACTGAAGGAAACAGTTTAATAATGCTATATGCTGCAAATATATTGACTACTGATTTTATAGAATCCGCCATTGTTAATTTCAACATTTCAGTTTTGCTGATCACTTGGAAGATGAAAACTTGGGTTAGGGAATGACATGTGGATTGTTATTGGCATAAAACCATTTTTTGCAGCTGCAAGACTTTTTTTTGTAAAAACTCTTTACTGCAAAAATTTCCGTTTGGTGATAGCTATTCTGATGACGTGTGACTTAGAAATACTTCTGCCAGGAAAACTCAATTCAAAAGTAAACCCAGGTTCCCAATTTAACTAAGCTTATGAGGGGTTTATCAGCTATTGCAGAATCAAATACAGACTCATAGAGTGGTTTTTCAATGTTAAAATTCAGACAGCTCAGTGCTCAAGTCATTCTATAATATTAGCACTCATGTCAATGAAGTTGAATAATAAATATTGTTGTTTTAGTTCGAACTTCAAGACAGTTTATTTAAAGATTGTAAAAAAGGAACAGGTTTAGCTGTAAAAAATATTTATCATGTCATTAATCATTATCATAAAAAACCTGATTCAGCACTGTTTTGTAATGCATTGCAATAAAAGAAAAGTCACAAATACACATACCT
>WLWD01005823.1_pt1 | contig 52734 bp, 45 predicted proteins | sample 6712731 | NCBI WGS metagenome assembly WLWD01 (sample SAMN12718690, study PRJNA576275) | sponge metagenome | isolation source: marine sponge | host: Mycale hentscheli | place: New Zealand: South Island, Marlborough, Capsize Point | collected 2014-11-01
AACAGTGATAAACTTATTTCTTAGTCAGATATTTGAGGACAAATCTGAGGAGGAGAGGTTGTTTTGTGGTGAACTATTGCATGACATATTACTTGAGACAATTGGGTGGTCCAGCAAAGTAGAGTTATACCCATCAGGAGAATTGCTTTGAATTGAAGATGAACTAGATGAACTAGGCTCATTTTCAAAGGGTGGTTTGGGATCATTGGGTGGTGTGCTATCTACTGAATCCACGTCAACATGCGAATCAGAGGAAACTTGAATTGAATTCTGGACATTGAGTGAAAAAGAGGAGCCCTGGACTGATCCATAGACAGATCCGTTTAGACGAAATTGAATTGTTTACCGCTTTGAATTGTTTTGCAGGTGCAGTTAAAACGCAAAAACTCATGGGAGCTCCATTTCTATTGGAGTTAGTGGTGGTGGTAAGTCAATACGCTATTTTTCACAGTTATAAGCCCTACTCAACAGCATTTACTTGAAAATCGCATTGTCCACTAGACGAACCGCGAAGGTAAGTCTTGCGTAGGTATTTTCAGTTGTGCGAAAGTATTGTGCTTTACAACTACTATTAAGAATATCAAAATAACGTGATTTGATTGTGTTGCTTCTTTTTCAATTCAAACAGTTACGGGAGCGGCATTGAAACCCCTTTACCGCATACGTAATTTAAAAACTCGACTTTATTTTAGTAGCTTGTTAAAATCAATCATTTAACCATTGCAGTAGGCGTGGTCGTGACGTCAAATTGTCGGATCCGCCATCTTGGAGTACAAGCGTGGTTTAAATGCTCGTTAGCCTTAGAAGATATGGTGTTGTGTGCTATGATTGGCTGCTCTAACAGGACCGAAAGAGACAAGGGGAAGCGCTTCTTCAGATTAGTCACCAAGGAGATCAAACACACGAACTGAGCACAAGGAGGCAGCGTGAATGGATGGCAACTATCAAAAGAAAAGACCTAAATTTGGAAGTTACAATACATTCGTGTTTGTTCTGATCATTTTGTGCATGAATCACCTGCCAAGCTCTATGACAGTACCAATCCTGATTGGGTTCCATCCCTGAAGCTTGGGTACGATACTTCGAGTACTCAGAAAGCTACTGAAAGATATGTAAGAGTAGCAGAAAGAAATAGCAGAAAGAGACCAGCACCTACTAACAGTGATGGTGATAGTGATAGTGATCATGGCTTTGTAGGTACTCCAGTTCAAACTGAATTAACAGCAAAGGAAGTTTTGTTACTTCAAGAGGAAGTAGTTTCTCTAAAAAAAGAAAAGGCTGACCTTCTGGAACGAGCAGAAAGAATAGAAAAAGATTTAAGAGATGAGCATAGCAAATATTTTAATTTAATGTCCAAAAAGGTGGAATCTTTAAAGCGTGAAATCAAAGATTTGTCATTAAATGAAGACTCGTTTAAAGGGAATAATTCTAAAGTACTGTTTTATACAGCGTTAAGTACCTGGTCACTTCTTGATGTCTTATTTGAGTATGTCAAGCCAAATTTGAAGTAATCGTCTGTGTTGACAGTTTTTCAGCAGCTTCTTGCCACACTGATGCGAATGAGTCTTGGTCTCTCTGGTCAATATCTTGCGTATCGATTCAAGGTTCATAGTTCCACTATTAGTCGAACATTTTTACATGTTCTCGGGATCTTGTATGTAAAATTAAAACCACTAATAATTTGGCCAGATAGAGATAATCTCAGAAAGACTATGCCAGTGGACTTCAGAAAGCATTTTCCTAACTGTGTAGTTATAATTGATTGCTTTGATTTTTTTTGGAGCGTCCGACATGTTTATTGGCTAGGGCTCAGACGTATTCAGCATATAGGAGTGACTACTATGCCCATGTAAGTTGAATTTCATGTGTGTGTGTGTGTGTGTACACCAGTCAATTTATGTTTAATAAATTATACATTTATTTTTATAATCTGTATTCACCTGTAGCTTCTTTTTTCTTGTGTGTGTGTGTGTATATGTGTGCGTGCATTTGTGGAAAGAGAGAGAGCAACCATGGACAAACAGTATGTGGCACTTCCAGATCCAACTTGGGAGAGAACGAACTCGGGGGTCTTTTTCGGTCTGTGACATCATCCATGCCGGGTAAGTTTAATTTAATTTCAACTTACTGATATTTGGGTGTCCAGCTGGGGCGGAGGGGGGGGGGGGGGGGGGGGGGGGGTTATGGTACAAGAATGTCAGTGAATAGTAATGACGGGAGAGGGGGGCAAATCAGCGAGGCCAGCTGTTATGTTACAATTATCATTGTAGTCTGTTATTGTATGGAGGTTCCGGATACTAACCTGGGAGGGATCGTTTAGTCTGTGACACCATCCATACCGGGTAAGTTGAATTCCACGTGTGTGCTCGTAGTGTTTTTCATTTTCAAATTACACTTTCTCAACACTACGATTGTTTCTGTCATGTACAGTGTGGAGTATACATACCAGGGGTTCATACAGTGGGAGGCTAGCCTGGGTTCCCCCCTAGAATTTTGGGAGTTGAATAGAAATGAACATTTTGGAAGCATTTATTTTTAGTCTGATATTGTATCCCATTATGTTTCTATCATAACTGAGTCATGTAGTGCATAGGACCGAACACTGATCATCAGTGTGAAGTATAGACTCTTATGAAAAGATGTGCATCAAAGTAGTAGTGTAGGTTCCAAAAAAATGGGTGTGGCAAAGTACACTCAGAGCCCCACCCCCACCCCCTCCAAACAAAAATCCTGTATGAAACCGCATACAATTCATCATAAAGTTGCAATTATATAGAATCATGAATAATTTGTTGTTTGTATTACAAATATCTTTGTTGTTTGTGTTTTTGTGTATATGAAATTGTTTTGTAGTGGAGCTCGACGTCCGATGGCATACGTTCCTTGTGGACACTCATAGATGTCTCCTACATGATCACAATCAGCACCACACACAACAAACAACATATTTTATTGTTGAACTAATATAATATTGGTATATAATGCATCAAACAATATTATTTCTATTTTTATTTTTTTATTGATGGGAAAAGTGGATTTTTTTGGGTAAAAAAATTTTTTTAAAAAAAGTATTAGTAGATGGCCTAAATATTATTCAATTTTCTCAATCAAAAAATGAGGGGAATCCCAAACTCTTGGTCTGTTTAGTGATATATGGTTGTTATGGGGTTTTCCCAGCCAGCATCGAGTTAAAAAAATAAAACGGTAATACTCTATTCCGCGGTCGACGATTAGATTTTTCCGCGCGCGTCCAAACAATTCAGGAACGAGAGGGTTAACCTCCTCACAGAGTACTTGCTGATGGCTGCATTGTAGATTTCACGACAGAGGGCAATGAAGGGACTCGGGATCTAAAGTCGTTCCATCATCTTCCACAGCAGGGCGTGCGGGACCGATCCGAATGCATTACGCAGATCCAGCCAGGCTATTCTCAGGGTCTTACGACGTCGTTTCGAGTCAGACAGGAGACTTTCCATCAGGAAGGTGTGTTCTGCACAGCCGTCGGTTAGAAGGAAGCCCTTCTGCGTGGAAGAGATCTTCTTCTCTCTGATGGCGTACGAAGCTAGGCGTCTGGCCATGACTGCCGCAAAGACTTTATAGATTGTATTCTGGAGGGAAATCGGTCGCCAGTTACGAGGATCCTGCTGATCACCTTTCTTGAATATAAGGATGGTTCTACTAGATTTCCAGGAAGTGTTGTATTCAGAGAAGATGGTGGTTGATCAATGTAGTTCTGCAGTCTAGATACAGGTATGGGGCACGAAGGAGACTTTTCACCAATGATGGATCGGATGCATTTCGCCTTATTGGTACGATATAGCCTTTGGATCTTTCTTGCCTCCGCTGCCCATCGATTCCTTCTACGGCGTCTAGGTGGGGAAGAGGAACTCCCAGCTTCCTCTACCCTTGCTGTCTCTGTGAGTCCTCTTGGGAGTGGGATGTGGGGGAGGATTGACTAAAGGCTGACCTACGTGGAGCAGGTACTACAGATCGGCTAGGTTGGGAATGAGAAGTTGGGTTTCCTCTACGATTGCGTTATCTGCGTCTCTAGTTATGCGAAGTGTTTAGGGTACGACGACTTTGGGCCAGGAGTGAGAGCTCTTCCACGAGACGATCTAGGCGGTTCACGAATTCATCCCACTCTGCATCAGACAACTGGTGTGAAGCAAGGTGGGCCAAGTCGCGACTGAAAGCAGCAAGTCTTTCATCGCACCGTGAGGAAAGATTCTCATCGTTAGGACCCCTGTCTTCCTGATGATCACAAGGTGCTGTACTGCCCGAAAGGGGTGGAATGGGTGCCTCTAATGAGCGAACTTCAGGCATGTCGACAGACGCAGGAAGGGCCGAGTCCGGGTGGTTGAGGGCCAACCTCGCCAGCACTGCTTAGACCCTGTCTGCTATGGGGATTGGAGTACGATGCAGAGGGGAGCTTGGTGGTGGCGAGGAGACCTCCATACTAGAGTGAGGGGGGGCGGCAATCGATCCGGCTGATTGAGACTTGGTGTGTGGGGGATTCTGTTCAGTAGGGGGAGGTGGTGCCTCATCCAGGTCGACATCTGTAGCCAGCCTCAAGAGAACTGCGTCAGCTTCAGTGCCTGCACAACTGGGTACAAAGACGAGTTCTGTGGAATGAGATCTGGCTCTAGAGACCTTGGTGAGGCAGGGACTGGGTCAAATGAGGTCGATTCAGTGTGAACAGGAGAGAGCTGCTCGAGTGTGAACACCGACGATGGGGCTGTCGAGGAGGGAAAGGACGGGCCATCGGGGTCGGCTACCATATCCTGAGCTTGTGGCAGTGGCGATTGTTCACGTGCAGGGAAAACAGTTATCTTGAATTTTGGGAAACACCCCGGCCATCCTAGAAATTGAATTGTTTACCGTGTTCAATTATTTTGCGAGTGCAGTTAAAACAGCGAAGGCCCAGCAAGGGTGGGGAGAGTGGTGGTCAAATCGGTTGGTGTTGCTCAGGGGTGGGACTGGCACAGGGGTGGTCTGGAGACTCGGTGCTGACAGGGTCTGTTTCCTGTGGGGTTGTGGAAGAACAGAGATCTCTCAGCCAGGTGGGGTGGTCACTTAAGAATATCCTCTTGTGAACTCCCACTTGCTTGCAGGTTTTAGTCCCTATGTGGTTTGCCAGCAAAACATTTGAGGAGGGACCGTGTCTTTCCAGGGCGTCGAGGAAGAGTGCGTGTACTGCCGACATCCAGGCTCAGGTGCAGGTTGAGGCCGCTGCAGTTGCTCTGTCTGCACTTGCTTCTGCCGCATGTTTATTTCTTATGTGTTGACCAAGAGATTTGGAAGAAGGGCAGCGTACTTTGCAGTATTTGCAAGCAAAGGTACAGGACGGGTTGGACTGAGGGCAACTCGGAGGAGGCTGTATGCCGTGTGTTTTGTAGTGGAGACTAGCTGACCTCTTGGAAGAGAGGGTCAGTCCGCAAGAGCCGCAGGAGAACGATAGGGTGACGCATCCCTAGTGAACCTTCTGGAGGTGCCTTGTGAAAGAGGTATAGACGTTGTAACTAATGCTGTACACAGGACACTTGAAGCGGTGACCGGGGATTTATAGGTAAGGGATGTCCACTTGCAGCCCCTCATCAATAGATGGGCAGGGCCTCGAGGCGGGTGGTGACTTTGTCAGCAGGGGGGCGTCATTCGTGGAAAGCATACTGGAGGTGGGAATACCGGAAGTGGGCACACCCGAAGTAGGTGCAGTGGAAGTGGATGCACCAGGTCGTCCGAGGTGGGCGTGACCTTGCCGTAGAAGCGGCCGTGACCGTGCCACAGAGGCGAAAGTGGGCGCACCAGAAGTCGTTCCAGAGGGGAGTGACCTTGCAGTAGTGGCGGGAGTGAGCATGTCGGCGAACAGTGTGGCCGTGTCAGTGGAGCCATCGGGTACGGTGTCGGCGAATCTGGAAACACTGAGGTATGCGCACTGGAAGTAGACGCACCAGAGGTCGTCCAAGGTGGGCGTGACCTTGCCGTAGAGGTGGGAATGGGCGCACCAGAGGTTGTCCGAGGCCGTGATCGTGTCCGAGTCCGTGATCGTGCCACAGATGCGGTGTCACTGTGATTTGGTACTCCCGGGGATATGATACCCGGGGTACTAAATCACCGGGGATTTGATACCCTGGGAGTACCGCATTGCATGGCTGCGTAACATTCGACCTTTTACCAAATCACTTCAGCGATGGAAGCCTTAAAACAAGAAATGGAGTCAGAAGTTGTTACCTCCAATTCACATTGGAATGCAGTCATTGCAGAGAGCTACAAAGTTTTTTTGCTCTGTAATGGAACCCAGTATCCTACAAATGTGACACAAAATATGAAGAGAAATTTCAAGAAGAGAGCTAGTGATTTTGAAGTGTTAGACGGACAGCTACTTTACAAAAAGTCAGGGGGGGCGTAGGCTGGCACTATCTGATAGCAAGTAATGGTTGCGTGTATTTCAGGTGAGATGTGGCTCTACCACTATCAGGTTTACACCAAAATATTGTTCATTAACAATGACATGCTATTTTTGATTGTTAGGAATGCCATCAAGATCTAAGTGGTGGTCACATGGGAAGGACAAAAACTGTGGAAAAGTTGAAGAAGAGATATTATTAGCCCAATCAGTATATTACGTCTCAGAGCAAGTACGTTTAAATTTTCCCCATCTTTTTTTGATTTTTTGAATAAAATATTGATATTTGTCTACAAAAATTTGAAAAGTGATATAGCTAATAATGGTAACACCAATATTTTTTTTAAGTACAACGAACGAGCTCACTTACTGTCTTCTTTTTTTTTAATAAAATCGCCAGTTCAACTGGGGGCCTCCCCATTACGTACAGTCTTAGGTAATGCTTATTACATCATAGGAAAAAAGTGAGCGTGTCGTGTGATCCAGGTAACTATGCAAAAAAAAAAATTTTTTCAAAGTCAATTTGGAAACATGGCGTCTACCAGTTACAGTGCTGTGGAAGTTTTAGACTTGCTTGATACTAACTCTAGCGACTGAGGATCAAGCGGAGAAGAGGGAGACGACATCTAGGGCTATAGGAGGCCCTGTATCAGGGTTGGGGACCAGACCCCGTCAACTCTGACACTGACAATGGAAGTCAAGAAGATGATCGATGTAAGCTTGTCTTTCTCTTGTCTTTCTCTTGAAAACTAGCAAGCTTCTGTTGTGGAAAGGACTTATTTATAGCTATATTGAGATAGAGAAAGCTGTTTAGCTATAATATATATATATTTCATTGAGTTTTGAGATTTGAAAGTGGGTTGTGGTTTGTTGAACAATTTCAAATTTTCAAAAAAATTTAATTTTTTTTACCAGAATGTACTACTAGGACCAGATGTGTATGCAGTCACCGACCCGATTGTGAAGAGGGATTGTGAAGAGGACGCAGATGAGGCAACAGGAGCAGAGTCTTCCATTGATGAAGGAGATGCCGGACCTGGCGAAGTACACTCGGAGCCCCACCCCCCTCCCTCCCAAACAAAAATCCTGTATGAAACCGCATACAATACATCATAAAGTTGCAATTATATAGGATCATGAATAATTTGTTGTTTGTATTACAAATATCTTTGTTGTTTGTGTTTTTGTGTATATGAAATTGTTTTGTAGTGGAGCTCCGATGTCCGATGGCATATGTTCCTTGTGGACACTCATAGATGTCTCCTACATGATCACAATCAGCACCAAACACAGCAAACAACATATTTTATTGTTGAACTAATATAATATTGGTATAAAGTACATCAAACAATATTATTTCTATTTTTTTTTTTTTTATTGATGGGAAAAGTGGAATTTTTTGGGGAAAAAAATTTTTTTTTTTAAAGTAATAGTAGAGGGCCTAAATATTATTCAATTTTCTCAATCAAAAAATGAGGGGAATCCCAAACTCTTGGTCTATTTAGTGATTATATGGTTGCTATGGGGTTTTCCCAGCCAGCATCGAGTTAAAAAAATAAAACGGTAATGCACTATTCCGCGGTAGAAGATTAGATTTTTCCGCGCGCGTCCAAACAATTCGGGAACGAGAGGGTTAAGGGTCAATGAAATGCCTGTGAAACAGGAACTCAATGGTATTGACTGTGAATTATTTAGCATTGCGTTTGCATATCATATCGCTTTGAGTGATGAACTATCAGCAATAATTTTTTGTGCTTCAGAGATGTGCCAGCATCTAATAAAGTGCTTTGAAGATGGCCAACTATCCTCATTCCCTCAAGTTGCTTATTCTGAACAATCTCATTGCAGAAAGAATCTCAGAATCATAAAATGTTAAAATATCATCATATTGAACATCTACATAGACAGTACATTTGTGATTGTATTTTATCAGTGTATAAGAAAAACTTGTCAATAGAAGTTAATTGGTAGCTAGCTATAAAGAGCAATTTTTTTCTTTTTTTCTAACTCCATTTTTACATATAGAGCCTAAAAATATGTTTGTTAAGTTTAGAGTGATAGTCTCAAGTATTGCCGACAAGCTCATTTAATAGTCACCTCAAATTATTACTTCTTTTAAAGTTACCATTAACTACTTTCTGGCCATATTTGAAACAAGCAACTAGCTATCATATCAGGGTCCACCCAGAACTATCTGAATATCAACTTTATACTTGTGATTGTAAGGACTAGCTCCAGTTTGTTCAGAAATAGATATCCTATATATTAACCGATTAATCGCGGAAGACGCGGAAACGCGTCGTTTTTTAAAAAATCGATAACCGCGGTGGACGCAAAAATGCGTCAAAAAAAGCGCCTACTCTTCACCCGCTAGTAGCTGCATCGCAGAGTCAGTAAAGTATTAACCTTCGGTGGCAGACAGTTCTGGAGTGTTGTAAGTTTATTTTAAGCTTATAAAATGTATAGGCTATCATAACAAATTGTTCAGTAGATTATGATAAAATAAGAAGAATTATTTTTATTATGATAAACAATGGCAAAATAATTTTATACTAATATAATGGTACAGAGTAAAAATACAATTTGAATAAAAATAATGTAATGTGACTTTAGCTAAAACTACTGATAAGATGGCAAGCAGGAAGCTCTCTGCAAGTGAGGTACTGGCACTCCTACATCCCAATGATGATGACATCTTCGATGACATTCACGAACCAGTACAGGACGGTAGTGATGAGGAGTTCGATGATAGTGAGGATGGCCTAAGTGATGAGGAGAGAGATAGCAATTGCCCCGACAGTGATGATGCAGACACTGATGGCAAAGACTTAGTTGAACACTCAATCCGGGACGGAACTGATGTCTCTGAATGTGGTGAAGTTCTACAGTATTTTCAACCAGGTACATTATAGCATTATAATATAAACTAAAACTTCAAAACATATTTCTGTTACAGTTGACACTGATACAAGTTTTAGGGAACTAAATTAAAGTTCTATTGACACAGTTTCACCGATACAAGCTTCCACCTTCCTTACTGTTCTGTCACCCTCAGCAATTGCCACGCCTACTCACACCTCCGAAGTCACAACACCCTGGACAACATCATTGAAATCACCAACCTTTCATCCCTTTACCGGACAGTCAGCAGCAGGTCTTCATGTTTCTGCTCCAGCCAATCCTACTGAGAGCTTCAAGTTGTTTTTCACCCCTGAGCTGATTGAGATGATCGTTGAGCAAACAAACCTATATGCGGAAGAAGTAATGACTGGAGAAAAATATGACAAATGGAATCCCATCACCACCCAAGAGTTGCAAGCTTACTTCGGCTTCTGCATTCTTATGGGGATAAACACACTTCCTTCCATCGAAGACTACTGGAAAAAAAATCCAGTTTACCACTACGCTCCAATTGCCGATCGCATCAGCCGAGAACGTTTCAGGGAGATAAGCCGATATCTTCACTTCACTGATAATGCCACTCTTGCCCCCAGAGCCTCAACAGAATATGACCGCCTCGGGAAGATTCGTCCAGTCCTAGAATACCTTGAACTGAGATTTTCAGATGTGTTTACTCCAGGAAAAGACTTGGCTGTGGATGAGGCTATGATTAAGTTTCAGGGTAGGTCTTCCATGAAACAATACATGCCGAAGAAGCCTACAAAGAGAGGAATCAAAGTGTGGGTGTTAGCAGATAGTGATAATGGATATTTTTGTAGACTACAGGTGTACACTGGTAAAAAAGGGAATACACTCGAACCTCTCTTATCCGTTCGTCTAAGTTACGGACACCTCTGTCTACCGGACACCAACTAAAATTATTGACTGCGTACGGATCGTCAGTGTAGTCGGAAAGCTACCAAATTAAACGAATAAAATCGGGAAAATATTTCGCGTGTGGCACTTCGAGTGTATTTGATCGTAGCGTTGTTTGCGGAGATGGAGCAGGGAATCAACAGGCAGTTAGTGCGTCCACCGCTAGTTATTTTCAGAACTCGTTGACCAGCGGCGTCGCTGCTAGTTCTTCTCAAAACTCTTTGAAAGGCAGTGCGCTGCTAGTTCTTCTAAGAACTCAACGACCAGCGGTGGTGGAGGCAAGGTCGCGGTAACTAAACGCAAGCGTAGCGTTTTAACTCTAGAAAGAAAGCTGGAGATAATATCAGAAGTTAAGAAAGGGAAGTCAGTGAGGCAGTGTCTGGACAGTTTGGTGTTCCAAAATCTACAGTGAATGATATTTGGACATGAACGATGAAGAAATTGTAGAAGATGTTTTGCAAGAGAGAGAAGAATCTGAGTCCAAAAATGAAGATGAAGCTTCTTCAAATGCAGTTACTCCATCGCAAGCTTGTGCTGCTTTCGATACTGCTTTGGAGTGGTTGGAGTCCAAATGCAACACACACCCTGCACATCTTATGCTGGTAAAAAGTTGGAGAGACGATGCAGCTCAGCCTAGCTTGAAATCTATGAAGCAAACTAAAATCACTTCATATTTTAAATAAATTGATTCATGTATTTTTTGTTAATTTTAAGTAATATACTAATTCAATTATCAAATAATTAATTGTATACGCGGTTTATCACCGAATAAATTAAGTATTTCTGAGTTACGGACATTTCTTAGTTACGGACACCCCTTGGTCCCAGACTGTCCGGATAAGAGAGGTTTGAGTGTACTACAGAAAACAATCTTGGGAGTAGAGTTGTAAAAGATCTTACTTTTGATTTCCGGAATAAGTGGCATCACATCTTCTTTGACAACTATTTCAACTCAAAGCAACTTCTCTGCGACTTGGAGGCAGTGGGCCTGTATGGATGTGGGACGGCAAGGAAAGACCGGAAGCTCTTCCCCACAAATCTAAAGACAGCCAAGTTGCGTACCAGGTGTGTAATTTTCTTCTAAAATATGTAGCTATAAAAATGTAATAATAATAGCTATATAACAACAACAACAATAAAACAATAATGGTAGGGATAATAGCAAAATAAATAACAACAGCTAAAGCACACAAAATACAACAATAAGATTAGTAAACATTTTGCATCAAATATTGTATGTATACACACACACTTACCTAGAGGAGAGTTTGTGACTGTGCAGTCTGACAATGTGTATGCCACTGCATGGATGGACATGAAAGTTGTCATGATGATGTATACTTCTTGTGATCCCACTAAGTCTTCTACTGTGTTGCGAAGAAAAAAAGATGGTACCAGAGATCCAGTGACATGTCCAGTAACTATAAAAGTATACAACGAGAAGATGGGTGGAGTAGATCGAGGGGATCAACTACGAGGATACTACCAAGTGAGGATAAAGTGCAGAAAGGTGTACAAATATATTTATAACTTCTTGTTTGATGTGGCAATAACTAATGCATTCATCATTCACCATCTCAGTCGTCCCAATTCCAAACGAAAAATCAAGGACTTCAGAGTTCAACTCGCAAATGAGCTGATAGGAGACTACTGCTCAAAGACTACATCTTCAATTCCGAGACAGAAAAGACTTTCAACCTCTCATTTTCCGCTCAGGAACCAGCAAAGGAAGCGTGGACGATGCTCACTCTGTAGAGAAGTGAAGAAAAGAACAGACACCATATGGGCTTGCAGGGATTGTGATGTATGGTTATGTCATCAAGGCACAGCTGAAGACTGCTTTATGAAATGGCACTCCAGATTATAATAACTACACACATTCATTGTTTCATAATAATATATATATTTATCTTCTTTTTTTTGCAACTGTTTATCTAGTAAGCTTCATTGACATAGTATTTCAAAATAAACCACACCCTAAATATGTCTCTAAATTGTAAACAAAATTGTCTTTGGATAAACAACAGTTGTGTGTAACAGTAGGTTTTCTTACCTCTTTAAATCAGTAGCAGATGATTTCCTCAATAAAAGTACAGTTCCATCGTCAACAAAATGGTATTCACCAGCTCCTGTGTCGCCTCAAAAAGATTACTAACCAAAAACGTTTACAAAATATTTTTCAAGACGGTACAACTTTCTCAAAAATAGCATTGTAGCGTCGCTCTTTTTTTGTTATAATAGCCTAGAGCATATTCTTTACCTCGATAATACTGACCCGGAGGCGATCTTCAATAGTTCGTCTTCTTACTTGCGTTTCTGTAGACCTCCCAGCAAGCTATCAATCATTTGACTCTCGCGTGCGCCCGCGACCGCGTTACATAAGGCTAAACCGCAATTTTTGTTCGCGTTTAATCGGTTAATCTCCACTCAGCCTATATATATAGCTAGGTGTATATATATATATATATATATATATTGGTGACAGTTTCAAGAACCACCCTTAATTGTTTGGCTAGCTAGCTACCGACCTGCACTGTCAGGACTGGAGCACGGCCATATATTCGGGGGTATTATATCCCCGGGAGTACCAAATCACCATGACACCTTTGTTAGCCCTGAAGACTTGGTACCAAATCCCCGTGACACCTTTGTTAGCCCTGAAGACTTTGTACCCTTGGGTATCAAATCCCCGGGAGTACCAAATCACCGTGACAGCGGAAGTGGGCGCACCGGAGGTCGTCCCAGGGGGCTGTGACCTTACCGTAGAGGCGGGAGAACCAGAGGTCGTCTAAGGAGGCCGTGACCATGCCAATGAGGCGGGGGTGGGCGCACCAGAGGTCGTCCCAGAGGGGTGTGACCTTGCCGTAGAGGTGGGAGTGCCGGAGAGAGTCGTGGATCTGGAACGGTGTGGCCGAGTCGGTGGAGAACAGTTATTTCTACTTGATCTGGAACGGTGTGGCCAAGTCGGTGGAGCCATCGGGTACGGTGTCGGTGAATCTGGAAACACGAAAGTTGGCGCACCAGAGGTCATCTGAGGTGGGCGTGACCTTGCCGTAGAGGTGGGAATGGGCGCGCCAGAGTTCGTCCCAAGGGGCTGTGACCTTTCCGTAGAGGCGAAAGTACCAGAGGTCGTCCGAGGAGGCCGTGACCGTGCCAGAGAGGCAGAAGTATGCGCACCAAAAGTCGTCCCAGGGTGTGTAACCTTGCCATAGAGGCGGGAGTGGGTGTGCCGGAGAGCGTTGTAGGTCTGCAACGATGTGGCCGAGTCGGTGGAGCCATTGGGTACGGTGTCGGCGAATCTGGAAACCCCGAACGTTGAGAATAGAGAATGGAACTGCAACCCGGAACTGAAATCAGGAACAAATAATAACCTGAAACTAAGCAAAACGTGCCTTGGCAGAGATGGCTGGGAAAAATTCCCGGGGCGCTGCTTCGGTGCTGGACAGAAAAAGACTGTCAGCTAAAGTGCTGACCAGCCAACAAAAGTGATCGCCCCTCCGACCAAGTGAATAACGTCGCGAGTAATTACACTCTAAAGAACAGTTTGCAAAATTTCATCCAAAAGACAAAAGGTACACAACACAATGTGCCGGGTGTCGCCACCCTATACCGCTCCTGCATAACGGGGTGAAATATAAATAATAATAAATAAATAAAATAATAAGATATAACTTAAAAGGTTACCAGTTATGATTACAAGTTGGATGATGAACAAAAAGATGATATAAGTTCATGGACATGGAAGTTTTCTACGTCGCACCTGAGGTCTGAAAGTTTCTGCTAACCAGATAGCATGGGAACCCTTCAGTGTGGCCGAGTCAGTGGGGCCATCGGGTACGGTGTCGGCGAATCTGGAAACCCGGAACGATGAGAATAGAGAATGGAACTGAAACCAGGAACTGAAATCAGGTGATCGCCCCTCCGACCAAGTGAACACTGCCGCAAGTAATTACACTCTAAAGAACAGTTTGCAAAATTTCATCGAAAAGACAAAAAGGTACAAAACACAATGTTCCGGGTGTCGCCACCATATACCTCTCCCGCATAACGGGGTGAAATATAAATAATAATAAATATATAAAATGATAAAATAAAACTTAAAATGTTACCAATTAAATGATTACAAGTTGGATGATGAACAAAAATATGATATAAGTTCATAGACATGAAAGTTTTCTACGTCACACCCGAGGTCTGGGAGTTTCTGCTAGCCCAGATAGCATGGGAACCCTTCAGTGCGTCCACGCTACACAGAATCGAGAATAACTTGGAGTACCTCGCACTGATGTGGAGGGCCTTCAGCGTCTTCAAGTTTTCCGGACCCCACGCGCCCAAAGAGCCAACTATGAAGGCGTGTACTGTTACAGAGTTGTAGTTGTTATCTTTCATCCACTCCTTGAGGCCTGCGTACTTTTGTTCCTTCTCAGCCCTGGCTTTCTTAAACGAGTCACATTCACCCTCATAAGGGCAGGTTACGTCTACCACTGTTGCATCCCTCGACGAGCGATTCAATACTACAATGTCAGGTTTGAGATTCGCTGGCGAAAATCGCTGCTCCACAAAGGCCACTGACCTATAATATAAATGATTACTGTCTTTTGATGAAAGTTTCTCCACAAACATGGAATCATTTACAGGTAAAAATAAGTTTATTTTCAACATTAGCGTCACATTTTGATCAAATTAAAAGAATATTAAATTCATGTTTTACGTTGAAAACTAGTCATATACTTCTTTTAGGGATTTGAAGTCTGAGAATGTTTTGCTGGATGCTGAGGGTTACTGTGTATTGGCAGACTTTGGTGTGAGTTGTGAGAATATTATTCCAGGAGCGACTACTTCAAAAGACGATGCAGGCACTGTGGAGTATATGGCACCTGAGGTATGGTTTCCATGGCCATATATATATTATTATATTTATAAACATATTTTAACCCTTTCGTTCCCAATCCCGCTTTAAAGCGGGTGAAGACCGGTTGGCTTCTCCGAATTTTTAAAAATAGTTACTTTATAGCTAGAATCTTCAGATTGCATACGCAGGTGCCCAATGCATTGGAGAAGCATCTAAAATAGCTTTCAGCCAGTACTGCTTCGACAGTACCTCACAGCAGTTGCGTTTATTTCTTCCTCGGCAAAAAAAAACAACATCGGTTCTCCGTCGAATTTTAAAAAAAGTTACCTTCTTCACAGCAGCTTCATTTATGGATCCAGTCATCTCCAGAGCTTTGTAGAAGCAGCGAAAATTTGCTTGAGCTCAGTAGCCTTCCATAACACATTGAAACAATCGCTTCTTTGCCGACCAAGACTTTGCGATTTGACTTACTGTCTTCTCCATTTTTTATAAAATCACCAGTTTAACTGGGGACCTCCCTATTACGTACAGTCTTAGGCAATGCTTATTACATCATAGGAAAAAAGTGAGCTTGTCGTGTGACCCCGGTAACTACGCAAAAATTTTTTTTTTCAAAGTCATTTTTTGGAAGATGGCGTCTAGAAGTTATAATGCGGTGCAAGTTTTAGACTTGCTTGATGCTGACTCTAGCGACTCAGGATCAAGCGGAGAGAAGGGAGACGACATCTAGGGCTATAGGAGGCCCTGTATCAGGGTTGATGGACCAGACCCCGTCAACTCTGATACTGAAAATGAGAGTCAATAAGATGATCGAGGTAAGCTTGTCTTTCTCTTGTCTTTCTCTTGAAAAATAGCAAGCTTCTGTTGTGGAAAGGACTTATTTATAGCTATATTGAGATAGAGTAAGCTGTTTAGCTATAATATATAATTTCATTGAGTTTTGAGATTTGAAAGTGGCTTGTGGTTTTTGAAACAAATTCAAATTTTCAAAAAAATTAAAAATTTTTTTTACCACATATACTACTAGGACCAGATGTGAATGCAGTCACCGACCCCGATTACGCAGATGGGCGACAGGAGCAGAGTCTTCCAGTGATGAAGGAGAAGATACCGGACCTGAGTCTTCCAATGATGAAAAATGAATAGGCAGCAGGTTCCAGTGATGAAGAAGAGGAAGTGGCTCCTCCTGCTCCGAGTTCTGGACGTCCTCGCGGTCGGAGAAGGCGGGAACCGAAGAACAAGAGTCGGGTGGATGAGGTAGGGGGAGAGTGGAAGAAAGAGGACAACACACCCATTGATATTCCATAATCTTTTGTGTGAAGGACCACAGACTTTGATATTTGTGGCTGCTCCCCCCCCCCCCCTGAACATCCCAAAAGTTGTAATATGTATTGTTATTGTCGTTGTCGTTGTCTGTGTTTTTGTGGTGTTGTAGTGGAGCTTCACACTCGATGTATATGTGTGTGCGTGGAGTTGAAATGTTATTCTGGCGCTTCCAGATCTAACCGGGGAGGGAACGAACTCGGGGGTGGGAGGGGGGGTGGGGTCTTTTCTAATCGGGGCTACTATGCCCATAAGAATTTACCAATCGTACCACCTATTATACTATCAAAAATTAAATACAAGTATATACATGGACTGGAATTAGGCACAATTTGCATGTGGCCAGTACTGTAGTGAATTTTACTTCTTGAAAGATGTGAGATCAAAGATGACACTGTGTTTCCATGTAAGTTGAATTTCATGTATGTGTGTGTGTGTACACCAGTCAATTTATATAATAAATTATACATTTATTTTTATGATCTGTATTCACCTGTATCTTCTTTTTTCTAGTGTGTGTGTGTGTATGTGTGTGCATGCATTTGTGGAATGAGAGAGAGCAACCGTGGACAAACAGTATGTGGCGCTTCCGTATACAACCTGGGAGGGAACTCTGATCTTTTTGGATCGTGACTACTATGCCCATGTAAGTTGAATTTCATGTGTGTGTGTGTGTACACCAGTCAATTTATGTATAATAAATTATACATTTATTTTTATGATCTGTATTCACCTGTAGCTTCTTTTTTCTTGTGTGTGTGTGTGTGTGTGTATGTGTGTGCGTGCATTTGTGGAAAGAGAGAGAGAGCAACCATGAACAAACAGTATGTGGCACTTCCGGATCCAACCTGAGAGAGAACGAACTCGGTGGTCTTTTTCGGTCTGTGACATCATCCATGCCAAGTAAGTTGAATTTCATTTCAACTTACTGATATTTGGGTGTCCAGCTAGGGCTGGGGGGATTATGGTACAAGAATGTCAGTGAAAAGTAATGACGGGGGAGGGGGGGTTATGGTACAAGAATGTCAGTGAAAAGTAATGACGGGGAGGGGGGGGGCAATTCAGCGAGGCCAGCTGTTATGTTACAAATATCATTGTTGTCTTGTGTTTTTTTGGTATTGTATGGAGGTTCCGGATCCTATGGGAGGGATCGTTCAGTCTGTGCCACCATCCATGCCGGGTAAGTTGAATTCCAAGTGTGTGCTTGTACTGCTTTTCATTTTCAAATTACACTTTCTCAATACAACGATTGTTTCTCTCATGTACAGTGTGGAGTATACATACCAGGGGTTCATACAGTGGGAGGCTAGCGCTGGGTTCCCCCCTAGAATTTTGGGAGTTGAATAGAAATAAACATTTAGGAAGCATTTATTTTTAGTCTGATATTGTATCCCATTATGTTCCTATCATAACTGAGCCATTTAGTGCATAGGACCGACCACTGATCATCAGTGTGAAGTATAGACTCGTATGCAAAGATGTGCATCAAAGTAGTGTAGGTTCCAAAAAATGGGTGTGGCGAAGTACACTCGGAGCCCCACCCAAACAAAAATCCTGTATGAAACCGCATACAATACATCATAAAGTTGCAATTATATAGGATCATGAATAATTTGTTGTTTGTATTACAAATATCTTTGTTGTTTGTGTTTTTGTGTATATGAAATTGTTTTGTAGTGGAACTCGACGTCCGATGGCATATGTTCCTTGTGGACACTCATAGATGTCTCCTACATGATCACAATCAGCACCAAACACAACAAACAACATATTTTATCATTGAACTAATATAATTTTGGTATACAATGCATCAGACAATATTATTTCTATTTTTTTTTTTTTTATTGATGAGAAAAGTGGAATTTTTGGGGGGGGAAAAAATTTTTTTAAAGTATTAGTAAAGGGCCTAAATATTATTCAATTTTCTCAATCAAAAAATGAAGGGAATCCCAAACTCTTGGTCTATTTAGTGATATGTGGTTGCTATGGGGTTTTCCCAGCCAGCATGGAGTAAAAAAAATAAAACGGTAATGCTCTATTCCCCGGTAGAAGATTAGATTTTTCCCGCGCGTCCAAACAATTCGGAAGAGAGGGTTAAAAAATAGTTTAATGATGAATCATAAACATTAAGAAAAATAAAGAAAATGTGTATAAAAATTTGTGTATATATTTTAAATTTCATAAAAACCACTCATTCAAAATATAAATGAATTAAAATATATATTTCTGGTGTTCATTATAGGTCATCAAAAGGGAGAACTACTCATTTGCAGTTGACTGGTGGTCATTTGGTGTCTTGTGCTATGAAATGCTATTTGGGGTGGTAAGTATATGTGACCGGATTTGGGAAAATCCGCCTAAACACGGCAAACAATTTTTTTCAGTATCACCGGGTAAAGCCTTATGGGTCGATTTTTTTCGATAATTTTTTTATGGCAGAAAAGGATAGACACCAGTTAGCTCTAGCTTATGACGCAGTTGTAAGCTCTGGTGTGCTCTAGAACTCACACTAGGAGGCTAGAAACACTAGCTGGTTGGACTCGTGTAGGAGAGTTGCTAAGAAATTATTGGCGGGCTTTTCACTAACAGCCGGGAAAAAACTGTAGCTAACTAATTCACTTGCTATTCTACATAATTCACGTACTCACGCAATTCTCGTCATCATAGTTTCTTAAGGAGCCCTGCATTAAGCCTTTTAGACTTCTTTCAATCCGCCTGTAACCGGTTTATTCCATAGTGTCCCGGAGACACGCAGTAATAGTATACGGACACAAGGCACGCCCCCTGACCTTAGCAACGCCTTTACCCGGCGTTTTTTCGAAATCAGCAATAATAAGTTTAGCAAAAATACTGAAGTGTTGTAGTGCGTAGGGCGAAGACGGCTTGTGCTACAGCTTCCAAATTAGGAGGAAGGCATCCCAAGGCCCCGTGCAGCCTACTGGTAGAATAAATTAGAAAACTTCAGATGCCGCGTTTAGCCGGGTTTTCACAAATCCGGTCACATATATGTTTACGTGTTCTTATGTTTTATTTGTTCTGCTGGTATAGTTTCGTTTCTTTATTTCAGTTCATATTGCATTTTGTAGTTTTAAGTGTCCCAATTATAGATATAATGCAGTATTTATAAAATATCGGTTCTCCAGAACGAACCGTGGGAGCAATGGAGTGTTCACTATGCTTCATTTCAGTACATAGGAAACTATAGAATGTCGCATGATGTGGAAATATACAAAATAGAATCACTAAGCACATGGGTGCATTGGAGCATTCACTATGCTACATTCAATATGTTGGAAAGTATAGAATGCTCGTGTGATGTTGAAAAACTAATAAAAATAATTAATTTGTATAAATATACAAATTAGTTATTGTGCATAATTATACTTAGTATAATCTTAGAACAACAATGATAATCCATAATATAATAGAAATAGACCAATGAACGATTTATTGAGGTGAAAAAAAGTCAAATAATGATCTCTGTGTTAGTGGCTTTCTTGCAGATTTTGCTCGCCAAACCTGTACCTTCCAATGTCAGAGACGAGTGCTGTAGCATCAATTATTGGACATGTCCCCATTAACATGGCTCCAATTCTGTACCAGTTTTTAAGAAGAGAAGTCAACAAGGCTTTTGTTGAAGTTAAGGATGAAAATGTGAACAGAGGTGGAGGCTATGGACTGGAAATACCCTGTGTTTATCGTTTATACGGTCCGCCACGGTATATACCAAGATTGAAAGATACTCTTGAACCACTGGTCGCTGCTGGACATTTATAACTAGATATTAAGAACAATTATTATATATAATTATTATGTAGCTATAATTTTACTATTTTGACCGCTCTAGGATATGTATCCCTGGCCGTTGTTAAGAATTCGGGGTGGCCGTTCATCGGAGGCTATAAAACTATTGGAACTGTGCTGTAAACGTTTCGTTCCACGAAAAACTACCGCTGTGGAGAGGCTGACCGTTCTTCGGGAGCCCGTTGTTGAGAGAATTCACTGTAGCACAACAATTAGGGAATATTCTCTCTGCGTTCGTATGTAATGGTCGAATCAGCTATTAAGAATTAGCCAGACAGACTTCCCCACTGGATAAGTGTTCGTTGATAGTCACAAACACTTTTACAATTAGACTTGACAGGAAATTACAAAATTTTATAAGTTAAGAAACTAGTTTTGAACGTAATATAAATTTACCAATTTTCAGGCTGTCTTCTTATTATCGGCATCCCCGCTTGATGGCGGTAACTGCTACTGTTTTCCTGTAGTGATACTCAAAAGAAGAATTGTTGCTGCTAATGAAATGTTCCAATATTTTTTCTTGACAAAGCTTCTACGACGCAGAAATGCTCTTCACAGAATTTTTTTTAACTATCTCTCTCTATATATATAATTATATTATACACACTTTGTTTCCCCTTGTCATTCGAATATTCCTGCTCAACGTTTCCTTCTTTGGTATATAAACTGGGCATAGGGGAGGGGTCAACGTATTGAGTTAAGCAAAATACTAAAAATACTAAATACTGGCGAAAGCTACTGTGGAAGGTTAGGGGCTTCGAGCATTGAGTTTCGCTGAGAGTGTCGCAGTGCGTGATTTGTGGGTGGAGTTTAAACGCTACAATCTAGCGTTTCGTTTTAGCTGATTTTCCTGGTAAAATTGGCTACCTCGATTTTGATAGCTGTACTGATCTTGTATTGTATTCACCCTACTGTTATATAACTTGCGAATAGTAATCTATTATCAGGTAAAGTAAAGACTAGCTGATTATAAAAAAACTTTAGTCATGAGTAATACAAAAACTAACTACTTGTATTCATATTATGTACTGTAGCAATTATAAATATTTATTTTACCCGATCCAAGTAGTTTAAGAAGTCCTTACAATAACTAGCTAGCAGTCAAATCATAATAATAGCCACAGCTAATAAAAATAAACATTTTTCCAGAAAAACAGGATTTACATTGCATATAAGCTGTGATTACATTACTTATAATTATTATTGTTGTTATTATTATTGTGAGACACTGCCACTACTACTACTACTACTGCTACTACTACTACTACTACTACTACTACCACTACTGTTATAATTGTTGTTGTTGCACTTGCATATGTCGTTGTTTTGAAGATGCTGTTACATATTAAGACTATGAAGCTAGCTATATCAGTTTTACTATAAATTATTCATATTGTTTATTTATTTTTAATTTTTTTGTTAGATTGTTACAACCTATCTGATTGTCATGGAACTCTTTACGTCTCATTTGTTCCTGAGAACAATGCTGACTGTTACAAATGCTACCACAGGAGTGGCTCGTTCAGCCAAGAAGTGGTACAATAAGAAGAAGGGAAAGAAAAGGACTGAAGCTAATCCTGGTTAGTTCTTGTAGTAGCATTTTGAAGTTGTTGTAATGAGTCACATTACCTAATTCAATTGACACCAATCACATATGTCTATATACCAGTGTTTTCTTTTGTCTTTTAATTTATTTTAGATTCCTCCACTCCATCTGGTACTTCTTCCTCTTCACTAGTTGGCAACATTAATGTTCCTTCCTCTGTGACCTCCAGTAACACCTTGAAGCAATATCGGTTGTCTGATTTTGAAATGGTCAAAGTGCTCGGGAGAGGAACATACGGGAAAGTGAGTTAAAATAATAACAATACAGGATTCATTGATTCAGTTATGATTTTATATATGATGGGATACATCCATTACCTTGTGTTTATACTTACAACAGTAAAGTGTTATTTACTTTGCATGCCTGCTAGAATTGTATATCTCATAATTAAGCTCTAACTTTTACAAACAGTACGTAGCTATGAACAGATTTAAATGATAGTGGTAATTAGTTGTTCTTTGTTGTTATTTTTACAGCTGCACAATGGAGACAGTTTTAATTTTGACACTGACTTCACCTCCCAGCCTGCCAAACTCACTTTAATAGCCCCACATCTCGTGGAAGCCATTGATCAAGAAGTGTTTGAAAGATTCACATCCTCGCCTTCTTCTTCCACCAACAACTCCTCTACCAGGGTCTAGGTAAACATGTGAAGGTAGTTTATAGAATATGAATTTAGATAACAAACAAGATAGTTATTTTTGGTGTGACTGTTTAGATTACATAGATGCAATAATTACTAACTTGATTTAGTACAACTCGCATATGATTTTTTTCTTGTGTATTTTACAGAAGGCTGTGGGCCATCAGACCTCCCCCCTCCCCTGCCCTACCAACCCACGCTCCCTTTTCCTCTCGCCTCTCTCCAAAGGTCACAGATGATTTATCAATGATAATGAAAACTAGTGTCATCTATTATGTCATCACCTAATGGATGATAACTTCTCATGTAATGTAAGTTACTTGTACTCCATTTCTTGCATCCATGATTGTAATAGTTTATTTCTTCTGTATCCGGGTTAAAAATTAAAAATAGATTTAATAAAGTGATTGATCTTATTTATAGACACACCAGTTCTATAAAAAATTCTCCACAATTTCCAAAATCTATTCAACCATCATCTATAAGTGAAGTTGTTTCCACATCAACTATCATCTACTGCAGAAGACCAGCAGTCACTTCTGTTCCATGCTACTTCCACCCCAGTCACGAACAAAATTTTTTTTAATGGAATTGATGAAGTACATTATTTCAAGCATTTCAAAGTACTTAATATAAATAGTAAGTTCCTTTGATATCTAATATATGTGAGCGGGTCTGGGAAAAGGGACCTTACGGTGCAAAAATTGAAATTGAGATATAGGCTCCAGAAGTAAGTCATCGGAAAAATTCTTTCTTTCTCCTATTTTTGTTTTTTGCAGAATTAGTCTTAGTGAACCTTACTCTACGTCTATGCCAAATTTCGCATGTCAAAACGACTTAAAAGACCCCAAGCGTGCCGTGAAATGACAAGCTACTTTTTATTCTCTTTCATTCTCGAAGTACAATAAACGGGGAATGGGCGGAGTTTCAAACTAGCAGATAAAAAAACGGCATAGCTTTGAGACTACTGCATGCACTCTACAGCTTACCTTTGGCTTAAAGTTTACCTCTACAGCGAATAGAGCAGCCAATAATTCCGACAAGACAGGCCGCGAGACGCTCTGAAAGCTAAAAAGAACTCTACGCAAACTTCGTTAGTCGCCGAAAAAGCGGCTGTACGATTTAATTGCTTATGCGGAGTACGCCGTTAAGTATACGGAAACCTTAATTATACCGGAAGTGGAAATTCAATTTATGTTTTCTCGATTTCTAGTTCAATTACTTTGCTGAATAGGGCCCAGTTCAACTGCCAGTTTCTCTGGTGTCGAAAGTTTTACCCTCCAGTATTTTAGCACTAAGTTGAGATAAATTGTATCTTTTTATTAGCATAAAAAACTCAATTTTTTTAATTTGCGCCATAAGGTCCCTTTTCCTAGACCCACTCACATATACACATTAAGGCAATAAACTTTTTATTATTTTTAGTTATAATGTCAAAACTCTTTTGAAAAGATCACTTGGCTAAAAACAACATTATGAAAATTAATATATACTCTACCACCAAATAGAAAGAGATAGACAAGTAGCCATCAGTGCCTCTCTTCTCTTCAAATGCCACACGGTATTTCCTATTTTTAATGGATAATATCAGTCAGGTGTAATAATTGTAAAGAAAATTTTAATGTGTAAATGAAATTGATTCATGCAACTTGGACCAAAATTAATGAATTAAATAATTTCCTTGTAGATATTTGGTTTAGGATTCGTTGGAGCTCTACAACTCGAAGCCATTCTACTACAAGAATTATCTATAACAAGTTCTCACCATTTGCTGAAAATACCAATTATGATCATCTTAATTCCTACTAATGGCTACAGCAACATTGGAAAAATAAGGCTACAATTTGAATAAGACAGAAATGGATCCTTACTAGATATGTGGCATCCAATAAAAAAACATAGGGATCTAAAACCCAGTCATGGAGTTCCAACAAAAAAAAAACAAAAAAAAAAGCATTTAGGCCACATAGCTTGGAGTAGAACTGAATCAATGTCACAATGTCTGGGTATAACACAGACATTGGTGCAGTGATCCTCCTAGCTATGTGACCTGGATGCTTTTTTTTCTTCTTCCCCTCATTGGAAGGAGTATCAGAACTCACTCATTATGGTTGTTAGACTCATAAAAAGACAATAAACATTTATATATAGTGTCAATGGATGTTGTACTCACATACGTGATTGATTGTTATCAATTAAAATGGTCAAAGAAAAAGCCAAAATTAAATAAACAGTGAGAAAATCCTTCAGTCTTAGAAAGTCAAACTCGTGATCCACCTTTAGCCACCACACAACGTTCTAACCACTAAGCTACGATAACCTACTAATTTCAACCTAACGTCTACCTTAATAAGTAGTAAAACTTATATAGTCTTGACATCAAAGATCCTTTATAGTGGGGCAGATTGTGACACGATTGATCAAATGGTGATACAAGCATCAAACTTTGCATGTAAACTCACTTTGGGTCATTAATTGGGAAAATAGCGTTAGCCATGTAAAAATTCAAAATGGCTGCCGTTCAAGATGGCCGCCAATTTTATGCATCGACCTGGATGTTTTTGATGTTCAAAACTTGTCAATAATAACAAAAAACTAAACAAAACTTTAATAGTGACTATGATAATGATTGTATCAGTCCAGGCATGTGCAACTGCACAGTGCTGTACAAGGAAGGTTGAAACGATAACATTTGCAGTTTCCACGACATTCCATCTTACATCCACACTTAGTCAGTTCTTGGCAACTTGTTGCAATAGGTGGGAGTGTAGTCCAGCTGGTCTTCCAAATGTCAGCTTCTTTCGTCCACCCCCAATCAGCAGGACTTAGAGTTTCAGGCTGGCACACTGTTGCTTGGCTCCATATACATCCTGCTTGGTAAGCAGAGCGCTTCAAATGTTGCATAAGGGCAGCTCGAGTGGGTGGGATTGATTTATAAGATCTCTGCTTACAAGCGAAGAGCTCCAATTGTGCATCATCCACACATTTAGCAGTACTGGACCTATCATACATTGCAATGACAAATTTCTCCAGGTTTTCAATGTCCTCATCTCCAACTGTTGGTGGATACTTGCTAAGTTTGCTGAAGACACTAGTTACATCGTTGCACACATTCCATGTTTGCCATGCAGATTTCTTTCCTTTACCACGAAATGCAGACACTACATCACAACCAGTGAAGGCATGGAAGAAAAGAATTCCACCAGTCTTCTCTGGACCAATTTCAGAAACTATATCATGTATTGGAATCCATTTAAGATGTTTCCCCTGACCAAAGACAATCCACAACTTCTGCAAGCCAAGTTCTTGCAACGATGGCAGAATAGATATTGCTATTACTACACATCTGTGTCATTTGCCTGGTAACCTTCCATTACTGCTTGCTTGGCATGTACAAACATACATGTATCTGCCTCTTCGTGACTACACGGAGCCACATCATCCAAGTTGATCACTTGAGTGCTCAGTGCCAATTCTTCCTTAGTCACAACGACAACATTCATAGAGTGGATTTCGGCAATTTTGTCGGCAAGGAAATGGAAGAGTTCTGTCTTGTTGTTGTCATCACGCAGAAAGCTCTGCCAGTTTTTTGGCATTTTGTTACTTCCTGCCACCCTCCTTCGTACTCCTTTTCCTCGCTTTGATCTTGTTTCGGATTTTAAGCTGGATGGCAAATACACATCAAATACAATGTCAGTTCTCCTGTACTTGGCAGAAAAGGCTTGTATAATTGGGAGAACATTAACTCGAGCATAATCATCAAATGTTTTGGATGTACGTGGGTGCAGAGAGTTCACCAATGCCGAGCCATCAATTATAATAGCATCTGCTTCTGGTTCTGTGTCTGGTATCATCACTTGGGATTGGAGAAGGCTGACTAGATCAGACTTTTGACAGGAATGGAGCTTACCATTGTCACTCAAAGCAGCAGGAAAGAGCTGGTTTTCATACTTGAAGAATTCTTTCAAGTCACACTGCCTGCTCTGGCATGATATGAAGAGCTGTGAGAAGAGGTTACAGTCTTCCTTCAATGCTTTGTGCTTTGTGTTAGTGGCAACACATTCTTGCTTGAAGAAACTAAGCTTATTCTTCGTCAAAGGTTTATAAAACAGTGATTCTTCTTGACTCTCCAGGTCCTTCAGAAATGCACAAAATTTGTCAGCACCTCTCTGATAATGCATGCTGACTACTTCATGAACACTTGTGGGGGCAATGTCTTTTGTGTCCAACGTGAGCAGATCATTTGACTCCTCCAAGAAAGGATTTCCCAAGTCAGAAATAACCTTGGTTAGCTTGCCTACTTTCTCAAGAAATACCCTCTATGCAGAAGTGGTTCGCTCATGATGGGCAGTACTTCTTGTTGCATCTTTGGCACTTGATAGTTCTTCATACTCCGTAACTAGATGACTCACTTCAGGGCCTGCAACCATCCACCTTCTCAGTGCTGATGGATCCTCCGTTATGCCAATTGCTCCGCCATCACCTTTTATCACAGCATTGGCTTGTTCGTGTGCTTGGTAAATAGCAAGTGCTGAGAATTCCCGGCAAGACTTGTGTACCACAAAATTGCCACTGTGAAACTTGCTGGCCACTTGAGGGTGGTGCTGTTCGAGAGACATATCTCTGAGGTGAATTGGAAGCCATCGTGCATAGTGGATATTGTTGTTGGCAAAGAAGTAAGGTATTAATTCAGACAATGCATCTTTGTACAACACAAAATTTGCTTCCCTAAATGATCGTATCAGTGCCAAAATAATCAGCTCCATTGAAAGAATTAGGTACCAGAACTGAAATTGGGGGCTCTGAAGTTTGCGTAGCTCACACCCGTCTTCAAAATTGATTACTTGGTTGGAGTTCTCAATTGCCTCATTGCAGTAATCAGTGTATGCTCTCTTCATAAGCCTATACAGACTGACTGCTGTTATTTGATGTGCTTGACGTGTTCTTGTGACGCTTGAAGCCGTCAAGAAAGACTCCGCAGTACCAGATGAGGCCACACCTGCATCAGTGAGGAGTGCACTTGTCCATCCACTACCTTTAAGGAGGCTTCCAATTGAACTGAATGCAGCCATCTCTATGTGTAAGCCTCCAAACATCAGCACGAACTTGTCTTCACCATATTTCTCTGGCCAGTGCCACTGTATCTGCTTGGCTAGTGCATAGAGTGGCTGATCTGCACCGATGACAGGGGTTTGTCCTGGATTCAAGAATGCCACTGTGTCTCTGACCTTGTCCATCACATGCTTTATAGTGGCAACAGAATGAGCTTGATCACGAAGCAGAGGCAGCAATGCTATGATGCTGACTTCAAATGCTTTGCTTCTCTTCTGTGCCGCATGGTGGGCTGACCATGTCACACTGAGAGCATCATCTACTTCTTCAGTGAGGGTCATCTGCTCAAGCCATCATACTCATTTTTCACACATTGCCTTAGCAATCCAGGAGCAATCCAGGGCCTTTGAAAGACAAACTTGGGACTGTGGCTTGTGGAGGATCGGGGTTCTTCTTTGTGAAGTACGCTGGTGGTATGTTGGTATAATATTCAGGCAGCTCTGGAACAGTGGCCGTTTTGGTACCTTCTCTGATTTTCAATGATTCATACACCTCACCTCTCTTATCTGCACTTGGATGCTGGAAGATGGAAATGCTTGTGCCGTGAAATGATGTGCTTGCTGTTGTCGCAGTCGGGTTATGATCTATGTTGTCCAAAACTGATGTTGTGAACAGCTCCTTTCTTAATCTTGGTGGGCATACTACTCCATCCTGCACATATTTTGTGACTACTGCTTCTCCCAACTGTGCCGAAATTTCAAGGACTCGATCATATGAAATGCTAATACCATTGTATGGTCAGTGAGGATAATCAAAAGTAATTGTATAAATCTCTAAAAGCCAAAATTAAATAAACAGTGAGAAAAGCCTTCAGCCTTAAAAAGTCGAACTCATGATCCCTACTTTAACCATCACACAACACTCTGCTACGACAACCTAGTAAGTCCAACCTAATGCCTGCTTAATAAGTAGTAAATCTTGAAATAGTCTTGACCTCAAAGACCCTTTAATAAAGGCTATTAACTTTATGATGTTGACTGGAAACACCTCATCCTCTAGAATGGAGCCAGAATAGAGTCTGTAACAACATCAAAATCAATGTACTGATTGGTATGGTCAGTGAGGATCATCAAAAGTAATTCTATATATCTCTAAAATTGGATTGTTTATTCCATCATAAATCCAAAGATTGACTTACTGCAATGAAATGCTGAAGAAATCAAACTATTAACTATTCAACTTAATATCCAAACAATGTACTATTATAGCTAATGCAATGAATTGTAAACTTCACTATGCTTGTTTCACTATTACCTCCTACCCCCACCCATTCATTAAATTCGCCATTTAATGAACTAGATATGTAGCTAGTTATTGAGAGAATGCAGTAATAATATTGTTATTATTGCTGAAGGGCTCAAGAGTATCACATGATTTATGTATTCTTCTAAGTTGAAAATATGAGGGCTATGTGATTGAGTGTGCCCAAGTGCAAACAAATGCAGAGGAGGGAAAGACCCAGAGTTACACAATGGCCTCGAATGAGTAAGGATGTAACATAATCAAGATAAAGTCCCCCAGAGAACACAATAGCAGAAACAACAATATTCAATGATTCAGTCATTCTCTGCTGAAATAATTATAAAATAGCAAGTTTTTCTCTCTTTAACAGCCAATAATATAGTTAATTATAACTTAACCCGACGTTTTGACTTCTTGACCCCTGAAGAGGACTTGGCAAGAAATCTGAAATGTCGGGTTAAGTTATAATTAACTATATTGGCTGTTAAAAAAAGAAAAAATTGCTATTATAACAACAATTATATCAAATTATTTTTATGAATATTTTCATCATTATAGCTATTGAAATATGACTTAAATGTTGACACCAGATTTAGTTTACCTGTGAATGATTCCATGTTAGGAAACTGCATTACTGCTGATATTTCTTCCGCATAAAATCTGTGCAAACAGTTTGATTTATGTGACAGTTTACATTATCTAACATTACCTTACTCTCTCAAGTCCTACCCCCACACCATTATTACAATGGAAGAAGAGATCACCACCGCTCAGGTAGTCCATAGCAAAGAACAAGTGACTGTTGAATAATAGTAAAATACTATAAACTGTGTCTAGAAAGAAAACACACTAAATGCAATAAAACACACTAGATAGACAGACAGACAGACAGGAAGTGGGGGGGGGGGGGGGGAGGGCATTGGCCTGTAAAAAAGTAATTACTATATAAAATAGTTAAACCAAGGCATCATTCAGAATTATAGCTAGATAACCCCCACCTTTCTAGGGCTTTGCCCTAGGGATCTGGTTGGTTATCGATAATTACTCCATCCCACAGTGGTTTAACTATTACTTAGAACCAAGCTACTGTAGTTTTTGTACAGAGGTATTGTGCGGAAGTAATCAATGCGTGGGCGAGCTTAGCAATGGTTGCTGACGACCACCGCTGGAGGGCAAGGCAATAACTGCGTTGCAATGGCTCTGGTCAAAAAGTCAGAGTATTTGTGCTCTCTAAGTGCTGAAGGAAGGAAGAGATATACTGAAAAGCTTAACGCAGCTGGACTAAATACAGACCCTTATTGTATTGATGACTTGGAGTGGACCAGGGAGCCAGAAGCCACACTACAGCTTGTATGGAGTGACCTCATGCTTTATATGGTTTCTACACCAAGCCCATACACTAAGGAAGCAATCAAGGTAAATACATTTATACACTTAACAACTCATATAAGGAATACTTTCAGGCTTGGATGGGCATGCTTGACTCTGAGGGATCTGTGAAGGCTGGATGGGTGCATGATTTGAAACTCCATCAAGTCAAGCATGATGGTGATGGGATAAAGAAATTTGTGGTTATGGCCAGGGTACGTATTGTTGCTTGGAATAATATAAGTAAGATTAATGTAGCTTTAATTAATTGTGTAATATCTAGGTGCACTCGCAACGAGTTTCAGCAACACCCCACCTCTTCCATGGGTGATTTTTGAAAATGATGGAAGCATAGTGCTCACTGCACCTGCATGGCAGGGTAAATTATTTCTTATTAATTCAGACTGAGATAATATAGTTATATTTTTGTTAGACTTGGAGAGGCCTGCTCTCATATTGCATCACTTTTAACATGTGTTGTGAAAGCTGCTGAAGCACGAAAGAAACAAGGATTAGAATCTTGTACTTCACAGAAATGCATCTGGCTTCCTCCAGCCAACAATGTGAGTATTTATTTATTTATTTATTTATTTGTGTGTTTGTTTATATTTACTTATTTATTTATTTATTAGCTATTTATTATTATGTTGACATGAACCCAATGACATTACAGGTTTCTCCAGCGTGTATTTCAGATATTACTTTTACTCGATCAGATAGAGCTTCAATTTCACTATCAGACACCTTAGTTCCACCTGCTAAGCAACCGCGGATTGCTCAGCTATCTGATGTGGAGATGGAAATTTTTTTACAAAGATCAACAAGGCAGTTGTAAAGCCAGCTTTATTGAGGGGTTGTTGAACCTTTCTCGCAGAAGCATATATTCCTCGACTGAGCAGCAACACACTTCCTCAGCCACTGACTGAGTTGTACAATCCTGAGGCTCTTAAGATGAATCTAATGCACAACATACTCCTACTATTTTGATAAGTTACTATCTCTGTTGCTGGAGATAAATGCAATTGGTAGTGTGCTTTGTAAAAATTAATAGTAAAATTTTGTTTCAGCATGCCTATAACTAGTTCCACATGAATTCGCACCAGCGATAATTCCCGGCTCCAGTCAACTTCCTTTTCTTCCAGTTGTTTCTTGCCTCTGGTGAAGGGTGGAGTCTTCACTTCAGCTAAAGCCATGCTAGCATATTCTCCACATGTAAACCCCCTGTCAGCCAAAATGACATCACCTGTATATAATTTTGTGTTATACATACTTTATACATAGTTATGTATCCCATTTTAGTGTTGACTTACCTGGTTCAAGAAAGTCGATTAAGCCAGATTGCTCAACAATTTCTTTATCAGATATTCTCCCACCATAACACTTGGAAACAAATGATCTAGTACCTTGTGGAGTGATTCCTATAAGAAATTTAATGGTGGAATGATGTTTATAGTTGCTCCAAACCTGTGCCCGCGCTAAAAGGTCAGATGGCCTTTCCATGAATACTTCAGAGCAATCAATAATTACTGCACATTTGCTGAAAAATTTCCGGAAAGATATCGGCATTGTCATTCGCAAATTTAACAATTTCTTATCATTCTTTTAGTGTTTCCTCTGTGAGAACCTTTTTGTCATAGTCATCTTTAGTAACATTAATGCATTGCTGTAAATGCTGAATCTCCTTGAGCATAGTGTTACTGCTGTTACTAATATCCAGGATATTAGTTTGACAAGCACAATCCACAGCTACACTAGACTCAGTTTGAGTTGACTTGTTCAATTCATTCTGTTCATCCAAAATTGCACCTGAAGACTGGTCATGTTGATCTGACAATGCAATAGACTGATCTACTTCACCTTCTGGAGATTTACACCTTTTAAGTCTAGCATGAAGTCGATGATATCGCTGTGCTGCCTCAGCTGAAGCAAGTGTGGATATGTATATCCCAAGGAAAGATTAGGAACCCAGTCTGGATTGTTTCTGTCATACAGACTAGCAGGTTTACCTTCAAAAATACAAATAAATGGATTAGCATACACTTGGCATCACAATAGTACTACCTGAAATAAAATGCTCACTACACACTCTGGAATACTTTGATGGAAACCAATCCATTGATTTTAGATATCCAACGTTGCCGGCGTTCAGCAATTAAAGACACAGCTTCAGCAGTATCATTGGGTCCAGGAGTACTTGGAATTCTGAAAAAAGAAACTTTATCACGAGTACCGCGATTGTGGTAACCAACTACGCCAAGTTACCATTTCCCCAATGATTGGTGGTATGACCATTACTACACCTTGCCCTCCAGCGTGACGACCTTCCTACATAACCGGAAGTACGTATAGAGGTTATTCGACTCCGCCCATACCCCTGCGCGCGCGTTGACACGCGGCCATTTTGGGTGGCAAAGAGATATGGAATGCCATTTGTTTCAAAATCGCCCAATGTGATGTGCGCGGGCTAAAATGGTTTTTGTGCGGGCTAACATTCGTTTTTGTGCGCGCTAAAATTACCTTCACTTAGGACGCGCTAGAGGGTCACTTAGGGCGCGCTAGAGGGTCACTTAGGGCGCGCTAGACTGTCACTTAGGGCGCGCTAGAAGGTCACTTAGGGCGCGCTAGAAGGTCACTTAGGGCGCGCTAGAGGGTCACTTAGGGCGCGCTAGAGGGTCACTTAGGGCGCGCTAGAAGGTCACTTAGGGCGCGCTAGACTGTCACTTAGGGCGCGCTAGAAGGTCACTTAGGGCGCGCTAGAGGGTCACTTAGGGCGCGTTAGACTGTCACTTGGGGCGCGCTAGAGGGTCACTTAGGGCGCGCTAGAGGGTCACTTAGGGCGCGCTAGAGAGTCCGTTGGAAAGTAGTTTAGGGCGAGCTAGACGGTCGGTTAGGACGCGTTGAAAAGTCTTTTAGGGCGAGCTAGACGGTCACTTAGGGCGCGCTAAAAGTGTCACTAAGGCGCTCTAGAGGGTCACTTGGGGCGCGCTAGGAGAGTTTGTAGGACTACATTTGGGCCTCTTTGATGGTAAGGGAATGTGACATAAACTTTGACCTTGCCATTTAGCAGATAGGAGGATTATCTTGATTTGGCTGAAAGGCTACTCGCAAAATGTCAAAGCAATTGGAATACTACTAGTCTACAAGTATGTGATGAAATTGTTCATGAATTACAAGTGTATACGCAAGTTTTAGCTGAAAATACTCAAGATATTATAACTGTCTCTGGCTCTCATCATAATATAGTCAGCCAGGATCTATTAGTTTTCAGCAGATGCATGGGCTTAATATTAGTACAATGGGAGAATAAAGCAATCAGGCTGGAGAGTGAGCCTGTACACAGCACAGCAGGAAGACCTAAAAAGGTTGTCAATATTGAACTAGTAAGTACTCTAAATCTAGAACACACACATAATATATCATTACATTAATTAAATTTAGATTGTATTTTTAAGAGGAATGAAGTTCTCTTGGTCAAAATGTGCCGATGTTTTGATGATGTCTCGAACTACTTTGTGGCGCCGTGCTGTGGAATTAGGGATTTCAAATCAAATGACAGAAATCAGCGACGCAGAGTTAGACAGTGTGGTTAGACGAATAAGTACCATTGTCCTAATTACGGCAGCATTATGGTATGGGGACAACTAAAAGCATATGGTATTATAGTTCCTCGACAACGTGTTAGAGATTCCCTACATAGAGTATCTCCAGATGGGATTCGAATGAGAACTACCACAACAATCTGCAGACGTGTGTACAGTGTACCCTCATCAAATGCTCTGTGGCATATTGATGGGCTTCACTGCCTTATTAGGTGGAATATTGTTATACATGGTGGAATAGATGGGTTTTCTCGGCGAATTATGTACCTTCATGCTTCCACTAATAATAGGGCAGACACAGTATTGAAAGTATTCCTTGAAGCCACTGGGAAGTATGGATGGCCTTCTCGAGTAAGATCAGACTTAGGTGGAGAAAATGTTGAAGTGGCTAGGGTGCAGATTGAGGCTAGAGGAGTTGGAAGGCATAGTCATATTGCTGGTGCCAGTACACACAATCAAAGAATAGAGCGGCTCTGGAGGGATACATTTCGTTGTGTGTGTCACACATTCTACTCTTTGTTTTATGAGATGGAAAACTGTGGAATGTTGGTACCCACTAATGAGACAGATTTGTTCTGTTTGCATTATGTTTTTCTACCCCGTATCAACCTCCAGTTAAATAATTTTTCAGAAAGTTGGAACAACCACACACTTCGCACAGAGGGTTTAAATCCAGTTCAGTTGTGGACCAGAGGAATGTGTATAGCAGCACCATCAGTTTCAGAACAGCCCTTGGATGATTTTGGAATAGAGTCTGGGCAACCTCTGAACCCATTTGATCAAGGTTCAGTAGAAGTGCCTGAATTACATATTCATCTTACTGATATCCAAGAATAACTGCTACGTAATCAACACCCATCACTTGCACCTAGTGATTACAATGGATTGGATATTTATATTTCTGTTCGTGAGGATGTTGGTGAAATGATGTCTGAAACAATGTCATGATTAGCTACTACATTTGTTAATTTTTGTATGAATATCATTGATTGAGGGTACGTAATAGAATCATAAAGAATAACTAGGTAGCTTAGAGCTAGCTATAGCTATATGTTACCAAAGCCATGGCAATTACATAATGCAAAATCCATCCTAAATTTGAACATGTCAGGATCGGACAACCGCAGTGGAAGGTATAGAGTTGGACCACAAGTAGAAGCAGTGGGAAGATCGCTGTCTACACGGTCATCAAAGCGTATTGATGGTTGGCTCAAATATCCAACAGGTGGAACATGATCACTTCCAGTTGTAAAACTGAGCAGAACGCCAAGATCCAGCCAAATTTTTCCTTAGTGGGATCATCATTGGCAATAGCTCTTCCACCTATAATAATAATTGAATATTATTGCTATTATTATCATTGCCTAAACCTGCAAGGATAAATAGCTTGCTAATAACCAATATAGTAACTTCTGTAAATTTGAAACAAAATATCTACGTAAAAATTTGTCACTGTAGTAATAATATGATGGACTTACCAAGATGTGCAACTCTGTGGTTATGTGGTTGTGTGTGTGTTGTGGTTATGATGTAACATTCTTATCTTTGTATCACCTTTATTAACTTGTGTAATGCTGCAGCTTAATCAGTTCTCTTATTTCACTTGTTTGTAACATTGTACCAGAGAGTTAGGTTGGTTTAGTTTTACCATGGCTTCTCCTGGCCTGACATCCTCAGAAGAGGAAGAGCTTGTTAAAGTGCTTCAAACTGCTGGGCTGGAACATATAAAGGAAATGTGTGTTAGAGAGAAGGTAAGCTGAAGCAATTATCTGAATAATGCATGCCATAGACGGATTCATATTAGCTAGCTAGTTAAAATGGCTAACTAAATATTGCACTGATGGTATTTATAGGCATTTTTCTTATTAGCTAGCCCGATATTTAGCTTAAAGATGCTTCTTTTTGAGTAGTGTACTGTTGAGGTCATAGCATTGATGGAGGATAGTGTTCTGGAGAGCCTGGGTATTCAACAGCTTGGAGACAGGGTAATACTTAAGAGTCTATGCAAAAAGGCTGTTAAGGGTAAGTTGGGAATTTACAAGCTAATATTTTGACTATGCCATTTATCATTTAGATACTAGCATACTTCCCAGTGGCTTCAAGGAATAATTTCAATACTGTGGCCCTATTATTAGTGGAAGCATGAAAGTACATAATTCGCCAAGAAAACCCATCTATTCCACCATGTATAATAAGATTCCACCTAATAAGGCAGTGAAGTCCATCAATATGCCACAGAGCATTTGATGAGGGAACACTGTACACATGTATGCAGATTGTTGTGGTAGTTCCCATCTGGAGATACTCTATGTAGGGAATATTTAACACACTGTCGAGGAACTATAATACCATATGATTTTAGTTGTCCCCATACCATAATGCTGCCGTAATTAGGACAAAATTATGGTACTTATTCGTCTAACAACACTGTCTAACTCTGCGTCGCTGATTTCTGTCATTTGATTTGAAATCCCTTTTCCACAGCACAGCGCCACAAAGTAGTTGAGATATCATCAAAACATCGGTACATTTTGACCAAGAGAACTTCATTCCTCTTAAAATTTCAATCTAAATTTAATGTAATGATATAAATTATGAGTGTGTGCTAGATTTAGAGTACTTACTAGTTCAATATTGACAACCTTTTTAGGTCTTCCTGATGTGCTGTGTACAGGCTCACTCTCCAGCCTGATTGCATTATTCTCCCATTGTACTAATATTAAGCCCATGCATCTGCTGAACTAATAGATCCTAGCTGACTATATTATGATGAGAGCTAGAGACAGTTATATCTTGAGTATTTTCAGCTAAAACTTGGTATACATTTGTAATTCAAGAACAATTTCATTGCATACTTATAGACTAGTAGTATTCCAATTGCTTTGACATTTTGCGAGTAGCCTTTCAGCCAAATCAAGATAATCATCCATTCTGGTAAAGGGTAAGTGACCCTCTAGCGCGCCCTAAGTGCCGTCTAACGCGCCCTAAGTGACCCTCTAGCGCGCCCCAAGTGACAGGCTAACGCGCCTTAAGTGACCCTCTAGCGCGCCCCAAGTGACAGTCTAACGCGCCCTAAGTGACCTTCTAGTGACCCTCTAGCGCGCCCTAAGTGACCTTCTAGCACGCCCTAAGTGACCCTCTAGCGCGCCCTAAGTGACCTTCTAGCGCGCCCTAAGTGACCCTCTAGCGCGCCCTAAGTGACCCTCTAGCGCGCCCTAAGTGACCTTCTAGCGCGCCCTAAGTGACCCTCTAGCGCGCCCTAAGTGACCTTCTAGCGCGCCCTAAGTGACCCTCAAGCGCGCCCTAAGTGAAGGTAATTTTAGCGCGCACAAAAACCAATGTTAGCCCGCACAAAAACCATTTTAGCCCGCGCACATCACATTGGGCGATTTTGAAACAAACGGCATTCCATAAAGAGAGGTTTGATTGAGGTGGCAGCGGTGGCACTGAGTGGGTTTCCTCATGTCTGTCAATCCTAAATATTCTGACTACTTCAGTCAATTGGATGAGAGTGCTAAACTGAGGTATAGTGAAAAACTGAACAGTATAGGATTGCAAGTAGATGATCCTTACACTTACACTACTTCAAGAGAAAGTTTTACAGAAACAGATACTGTCCCCAACATTGAATATCCTGATATCTACAATTTTTTTATAAACTCTCCAAGCCCTTACACCAAAGAAGAGCTTAAAGCTTACAAGAGTTTAGATGGATATAAGTATTTATTGGCTGGTTGGGTTTCCAATATGTGTATTCATCCCGTAGCCAATGATGATGATAAAGTTGTCTTGACTGGGAATGTAAGGCACTCTCAATCTGTGTCTGCTTCACATTTAAAACCTTGGGTTGCAGCAGAGAAGTGTGGAACAATTATTTGTGCCCACTGTACATGTATGGCTGGGCTTGGAGAAGCTTGCTCACACATTGCTGCCTTATTATTTGCAGTTGAAGTTCATAATCGCCTCAAAGACACTTCTTGCACCTCTCAGCCATGTCAATGGCTTTCACCAACCATGAAAAATGTTCCATATGCCCCAATATCTGACATATGTTTTACTGCTCCTGCAACAAAAAAGAAAAGATTATTAAAGGGTTCCAATAGTAAGCATCCTGAACCTAAAATTGTTCTTCCATCACCACCATCTCAGGCCAAGATTTCCAGTTTTTTTCAAGAGTTATCAAAGACAGGAAAACCAGTGCTTTTAGCTATTATACCAGAGTATTGTGATGATTACATAGTTGATCATTCACAATATTCACTACCATTGTCTAATTTGTTTGACCCTGAGGCTATGAAGTTGTCATACACTGATTTATTATTGAAATGTGAAGACATATTCTCCAGTATAAGCGTGACTAATGATCAGGCGACTAACATAGAACTCTCAACACGTGATCAATCTAAGTGTAAAGCATGGTTTCGATTCCGGGCTGGACGTATTACAGCATCAAAATTTAAGGCAGCAGCACGAACAGACTATACTCAACCATCAGTATCCTTAGTAAAACGTATTTGCTATCCACAAAGCTTTCAGTTTTGCACTAAGGCTACAAAATGGGGGTGTGATCATGAGCAAAAAGCTCGAGAGGCCTACTTCCACAAATCCTGGGTTTTATTTCAGGGCTGGTTTTATTCTGGTAGGTCTCTCTTTGGTGGTGGGTTATCAAGTTGTGGCCAATGGCTAGTAGAAGAGTCAGAGGAACAAAGAGGAAACAGCAACTTCTTGCTGCTAGGCACGAGAAAAGATGTAATCCTAGTAGAAGTTGATACACACAAAAAAATAGTTCTAGCTACCTTAGCTACTTGTACACCAACTAACAATACACTGTCTGTCATCTGACAAAATTACTGGCAAAATCCTAAATATTCAATTGCACATCTGAGGAATTATTGACTCCTGTTGTAGTACATAATGTAACCATATTTTTTACAAAAAAAAATTGCAAAATTGAGATTAAAAAGTTTGTGTCAGGTTTATTATTGGTATCTCTGATGTAATATCACAGGTCCTGAATTGGAAGTGGGCGTAGGTCCATCTGTGCCAATGAATGCCGGTTCGTCTGTGCTAGCAAGCACAGGTCCATCTGTGCCAATGAATGCCGGTTCGTCTGTGCCGGCAAGCACAGGTCCGTCCATGTCAGTAAACACAGGTCCGTCTGTGCTAGCAAGCACAGGTTCATATGCACAATTCAGCGTAGGTCTGTCTGTCCCAGTAAGCAGCACAAGTCCATCTGCACCAGTCAGTGCAGGTTCCCCTGAAAGATCAGGCATGCACACATATGAAGCAAGCCCCCGTTGTTGGTGGTACACTTATGGACTCGGGTCTAAATCCTGCAGGTACTGCTGAGGTGCATTGGAACTTGTACCTACAATTGCATTCAATAATAGCAGAGGTAAATATATTTGTGGCACAAAAGTAACAGGATGTCTAGACAAACTTCACATTCAGTTGCCTAGCATGCAAATGAAGAAGTGGTTAACTCAGAAGACCCTGTATACCAATGCAGCACTACTCACCAGATCCCTTGGAAAGCCCAGCATCACACCAACACAAGCCAAGAAGTTAGTCACTCAAGGTTTCGATCTCCACACTCTATTGCTTCTCCGTAGAACCAGTGATACCAAGGATGCCTGCGTTGCCTCCCTGAAGCAGAAGGGAGTCAGGAGCAAGCCACTCGGAGAGAAGTTGTACCGGGCGCTCTGCTCAACTTAGAAGTCTCAGCCCGGGCGCCTTCTCTCCATTTCGTTGTCTGTGTTTATTTATTTTTTCAAACGGGCTCTTTTCAGAGCCACTGCATTCCAATAATCCGCGCGTATTCCTTACCTGCCCGAGGAGGGCGGGGCTGAAATTGACAAAATTGTGCGAGGAATGATTGGCTTGTTCTGCATGCTATTTCTGGCCATAAGTACGGAATGGGGGTTCAGAACCGTTCTATTTTTTGAATACAGGTACAGAAGATAAAAATAAAAAAAATTACAGAGGGAAATTTCGTAATAACTGCCCAAAACGGATATATTTAAGGAAATGGTCGCCACAAAAATAATAACAATGAATAATTTGACAACTAAATTGTAAATCGAAAAAAGCTTCTGTAATTTTGTCGGCGGTGAGTTCCAGAGTCCGTAGAGGGCGAGACCCCCAACTGTGGAGTTGAATTGTCCGGTATATTTTGCCATTTATGTTGGAGAATGTGACCGCTTATATCTGCCATAGTAGTTGCTTTGGACTTCTAATTTCTGGTAAGCCAGCTCCTGTGATAGTTTACTGTGAGGTCCACTGTATAGGATAGACTGCAAACCTGCAAAACTTAAGAAATATATAAAAGTAGGCCATAGCAACATAATTGATTTAGTGAATTGATTTGCGTGGGTGCATGCGTAGGCGGTGCGCCTCATCTTGGAGCAAGTCCAGATGGATTCATTAAGTGTCATTGCTGTGGGAATGGAGTTTTAGAAGTTAAATGTCCCTTCTCATGTAAAGATCGTTCTTTTCTTGAAGCAATAGGTGATCGTAACTTTTGTTTGGAAAAAAGTGAAAATGATACTTTTGTTTTAAAAAAAGATCACACTTATTATTATCAAGTACAACTCCAAATGAAAATGTGTGATGTACACTTTTGTGATTTCATCATCTGGAGAAATGAAGAGCTAGTTATTGACCGTATTCAACGTGATGACAACTTCTTGGAAAAGGAAATTGACAAAGTTAACACATTTTTCAAGTTCTGTATTTTACCTGAACTAGTTGGAAAATGGTACACAAAGCCAGTGCCACATATGCTATCACAGGAGCCACAGCAACCTGGTACAAGTCTATCACCAAACACATCAAATGTCAATTCTGAAAACTCAGGTCAAGAAATATTATTATGGTGTTACTGCAGAGAGCCAGAAGCTGGAAAAATGATTATGTGTGAAAACACAGGTTGTAAAATTGAATGGTTCCATTTCAAATGTTTGAAAATAACTAATGCTTATGATACAATAGAGTCACAAATATTGCATAAGGCAGCACAAATAACAGCTATTTGATCAATTGTACTAATGTTGACCTCCTCATCACACATAATCATATTAATTGGAACTGTGGATCCTAATATGCGGTACTTCTGTCTTAGAACTCCAATGACTCTTTCAACGTGTATGCGCACACGTGATAATTGCCTTGCTTTGTCCACTTCCACTTGTGATAATTGCTTCTTGCCCCTTGTGAATGGTGGTATCTTCACTTCAGCACAATAAACACCTACGTACAGTAGTATTTTATGGTTAACTAAAATTAAGGTTCAATAAATTATTCTTCGTAGCTAACTGGATATAAATGTAAATCTCATAGTTAAAATAAACTTCAAAGGAGTGCAACCAAACCTAAATTTCAAACTCACACATAATTCAAGATGTTTATAATATGCTATAGCTAGTAAAAAAATAATAATAATAATAAAAATAAATAATTAATTCATTTAAAAAACAACAACAACGAACCTACAGATTCTTCCACTGTAAACCCTCTATCTGCTAATACTTGGTCTCCTGGTTGAAGATGGGTAAGCAGACCACAGTTTTCACTAAGATGCTTGTCAGACACCCTACCTCCCCAACCTCTAGAAATAAATGAAATTGCACCCTGGGGGAAGTTGGTATTAAGAACTTTATAGTATTGTGGTGTTTATAGTTAGAATAAGTCTGAGCCCTTGCCATTAAGTCACTTGGTCGTTCACAGAACACTTCGAAACAGTCGATAATACAAATACATCTCCTAAAATCATTCTTAAACATCTCAGGCATAGTTTTCAAAACTTCTTCACGTCTAGGCCACACAATAAGCGGTTGCAAATATATGTACATTACATTAATCCATTTCTTAAAATTTTTTTAGAAATAACAGACTGACTGACACCAAAGCGATATGCAATATCTTGATCAGGGACATTTAACCGGAGCTTCATCAACACAACAAAAAATTGTTGGAAGAGAGACAATGCAGAGCATTTACTTTCCACAATACCTGATGACACATACTCAAAGAGAACTTTTAAACGAGAATAGGATGGAAGCCCAGTATAAAACTTTATTACACCAGGTACCTTACTGCTACCAGATTCCATAAATTCTTTACTCAGAACATCAGTGTGTACACCCACAAACTGCAAAGATTGATCCAAGCACTCCTCCATGTAACTTACATCTTCACTATATAATTCTGTTTGTGTACCTATGCTATGAGGTTGTAAAGCTAAAGCTGATGATTCAACCTGCAATTCCACACTAGCACAAACAGGCTCACTTTGTTCTCTTTCTGCTTCTAGCTTTTCATTGTCTGCTTGCACACTTTTTGCTCTTGCCTGATTTGCATGTTTTCTCCGTTCATAAGCCTCCATTTTCGATGCTTGCCTTCGTCTAGTGGGACTATCCAAATGCTAAAAAACACTAGGCACATAGTCAGGTGAGAGGTGGTCATTACTTTTCTTCCCACTTATAAAATGAGCTGAACAGACAAAACTATACTGACTAGGTTCCCATCCTTTTCTATTAATAGCAGCTATCCACAGCCTTCTACGGTTATCATCCACTGGAAATCGGTAGAATGATAAAATACAGCCTTTGGTAAGCCTGTTCGTACAGCCAACCGCACAGCAACTCTTCACCATCTTTTCCACGACTTCCAGGCTCGTTTTACTAACCCACAGCAGTCGCGTCTTGCCACCCAAAATGGCCGAATGGTCTAGCGCGCGCAAAATGTGGGTGGAGTCGAATAACCTCTAATAGAGGTTATTCGACTCCACCCACATTGCGTTCATCCAGCATTTCACGGACTGGGGGAAGTTATGGGAGGCTCTTGTTAGGTGCAGGCCGAAAGCCGCTTAGCGCGTGGTCTTTGCAGAGTGATGTCATTGTATCAATTTAAATGTTGGGATTCCCCTATTCACTCACGAGACTTGAATTTAAGCTGTGTGTTTTATCGATCTGAAGTGAAGAGGCTGTGGTGGGATGGCGGAGTCACTACAACGAGCGGAGTGTGTGTTAGCGGCTTGTGCCTGTCAGTGACGTGTCTACGCTTTAGGTATGTCAAGTGTTGTGTACATGACAGGAATAAAAAAAAATCACAAATGTGTTGGATTAAACTAGGGCATATACTGTGTAGTGACAAGACTGAGTGAAGTACAAAACAATAGCACTAAAACTAATTTTGACAGAATGGCTTGTGTCAAGTTTATTGCACTTGTAAAGTGATTAAATTTCCATGTGATATCTCTTGCTGTATATGTGTCCGGATTGCTGGCATATGTACCTAGAAATATTCATAAAATAATATTAATCAACATGAGGTTGACGATGATCTTACTTGAGAAAATAGCATAGGTGTTTTCAGTACTTTGCATCTAGCATACTGCAAATACAGGAGTTTGTGACACTTTCTTGATACTATAACATTTACTTACCATGCAGACGAATACTCCACAGTCGTAACTGTTCATTTGTTGTGGTATTCCCTGTTGTATAAAAGTTATGATGTGATGACATGCTATTAATACCTGTTGTAACATTACCTTCACTGATGATACATTCCATGACCGTGATTTTATTGCATCATCTTCGCTTTCTTCCCAGTTTAAGAAGCTTCTATATAACAGTCATTACATGTGCATGCAGCTTAAAGCCAGAGAGAGAGAGAGAGTATTTACCTGATGAGGCATAAGCATTTTCCATTTTCTTGTTGCATGAAGTCGTAATATTCAATAGTATCTGATCCAGGATTAACAAAAACAACTGCCCAGTGAGCACCAAGGTGAATGGGAATTAGTACCATTTGTGCATGGAATAAGTCAACCTACATTGAGTTATTTAAAAAAAAAAAAAAATAAAAAAAAAAAAAGAGCAACTACCAAAAAACAACTGTTTATTAATTTGTGACATTGAACTTACTTTCTTGGTCCATCTACTCATTTTATTGAATCCCACATTTGCCATTTTTGTGTAGAAGTGGCAGCTAAAAGCATGTATGTAGCCCTCATTCTCAGTGTTGTATGTGTCAATGAGTAGCTTGAAGTAACGATCTATAATCTGTTAGAAAAATACAGATGTGTTTACAAATTTGGACCTACTTCCGGTGCACCAATACATCCCATAAATTAATATTTTGTTTGGCTAGCCTAACTCTTTTCTTATGCTACTATTTATCTGCACACCAACTTATTATGTAACATGTTTTCTTGCCATTACACTGTCATCTATAAATGGGCATAGTTCTGAATATTGTTAATAAAGCACACCACATTGTTTTGTATTACTTACCCTATCATTGAGCCACCTGGAGGGAAGAAGTGTTTCAATGTCTTGTTTAGTGCACACGATTGACACTGCATTAGTGGACAATTCACATCTCCTTAGCAAACACTTCTGTTTCTTTTTACCCTTGCCACCAAATTTCGGCATGTCCAAACACATCTTACATTTGCCGCAGTTTTGTTTAGTACATCCAGCACAATCACATGACGAGACACCACTTTGTTTCCTTGTTGCATTACCTGAAGTGTATAAAGACATGTGTAAGTATGTTGACACAAGTTAATAACAATTATCACTTGTTGTTGTTTTTTTGAAAATTTTAATAATTTTGATGTTTTTTTCTGACTTGCTAAAGTATTTATTTGGATTTATTTAATGCCCAATGAGTGAGGTTTCATAATGCCATTAACAAAAAAATAACATCTAGTTTTCCTCGACGTGGTAATTTACATAAGTTTATTACTACGTATATTGATGTCAATTGACTTTCAACATTCTAATATTATTACCAATCGCGGCACAAATAGTTGCTTGAGCTATAAGGTAGTTCATGTATTGTTGGGACATTTCACTGGCTATGAATAACGAAGCATGTTTGAGTAATAAAAAAAAAATCACATTGGCTTTTTCCATGTCCCATTCTTCCCACTGGGCAGAAACCATATTTAATTTATTTGGCCCTTTTTCGTACTCTTTCTTATCTGCTCATCTTGTATTCTCTTCTTTAGTTCTGGAATTGAAAGATCAGAGATGGTGGGATCCAGCTTTACAAAGCGAGAGAATGGTCTGGTCAGTCCCTACAAGTGAAGTGAGTATATGAGATAGTGTGAGGGATAAAATATATTACATCTCTTTGTGATATACATATTCTTTTTTTTTATATAATTACCTCCATTAACTCTGATGCAGTTACTTTGTGTGTAGAAGTTTGCTGAATAGCTGTCTGTCGTGCTGCAATAATATTGTTACAGAAATTGAGTATGAGGCACTCTAAAATTCCTTCTTATCACTGTTTTGAAGTAATCATTTTTCGAGAAAAAAAATTAATTAAAAATATAGATTTAACTAGCTGAGTGGAGCCATTGAGAAATCTTATGTAACAATTTGTTGAACCTGAGTGACGTCCAAAATTTTAGGTGGCAAAATGTAAAACCTTGTTAATTATTAGTTAGTATGTCTCATTTGTTTGTTAGATGCTAAATATTCTCATTATTTTTTTTAAATCTGCTCAACAAACATATGTAGGTAAAAAATAATTACCCTGGGGGTTGAACTAATGTTTGTACTGAATTCACGTACCTTTTCGTAACACTCTTGTTGCTTTTATGAATTTTTCTCTGTTTATCTGTGATATTTGTCTTGGAAAGCACTTTTTTCTAATTTTTTTTTTCTTGAGTTTAGGTCGGCCAACTATAGTATTGCATCCCTTTAGTAATGGTTCTTTCATGACCTTTGCCCTACCAGTTGTTGTTCGGACTTTCCTAGTGGATGCTTGGTGTTTAATACTGGTTCGGTGAAAGTGTTTACTAGTTTTCTTGAAATCTTCCACTCCAGCCTTTTCAATTGCAGTAATAATTGGAGGAAGGTTGTCTTGTGTTGATGTTGCTGATGTTGCTAGTGTATTTCTGGCTGCTTCACAGTGTGCTAACGCATTTTCAAGAGCTGTAACGTCGCTAGTAAAAAAAGCTAGTGTTCGACATCTGGCCACTGTCTCCTCAATATTTTTTTGTAGCCTGTATATCACATTGGCGGTTGTCTTAGTTTTTCCAGGCAGCTCTTGACTGTTACTATTGGTGGTAACTGTGACTAGTGGCGAGTTAGTGCTGATATCATTAGTGGGTGGTTCACTAATGATGTCAAGAACCATGTGATTAGATTCTGTCAAACTTGCGGGCAAGTCGTTCCAACTCCATGATGGGTAGTGGTGAAATATTGCGAAGAAATGTTTGCATGGAGTGCGACTCGACTCAAATGCCGGACAAGTACACTTCCCACTTGTGACATTTATGCTCCATATATTTGTGCCTTTTGACTTGATTTCAAATATTCCTCTTTGAACTTCATGAATATCTTTTTTGGTGATAAGTTTTGCTCGTTCAATATTGAGCATGCAGAGGCTCTGTATTTTGTTAGGTCTTCCTTCTAAATACAACGGTATGTCATAACGTGGTTTACGATAGGCTTGAGTCTGTTTAATGATGGACTGCACGTAGTTGCTCTCTAGTTCAGGGAATGCGACCTCAGTCAGAATTTGCACAAATGCATGCACGGTTGTATCTTGTCGAAGTGGAAGGTACCTTCGTCGTAGCACATTGTTAAATGCTTCTGTGATATTATTGGTGTCCACTTGATTATGAAAGCTTTGCCGGCAATAGTGGGCCCATAGCTAAACACAAAGAACATTTACACACATTTTCATTAATTATCCTATCATATTGTGTTCTTCGGTATGGGCATATACAATAATGTACATATATAATAGTTGTTTTTATTTGGGCTCTTTGGGACCAAAGGATGCCTGCAACTCTGATAGTGCCTGTATCTCATTAAATCAATATTGTATTTTAAAATAATTTGCTGGGAAGGGTCACTAAATGCTTAAATCACCCACTCATTTACCCTGCTTTAGCTGCCTAAATAATAGAATTGCTCTAAAGTTTGGAGTGTGAATTAGAGAGGTTTCACTGTACAGTACAAAGTCAAATAGTTGACTGTCAGTTATTTAAAAGGGTCTGTCAACCAAACACTCAAAATATATTAGCAGCATGAGCGAGCATAAAATTGCATCCTTTAGGTAGTGCTCTACTAAACTTTTTATTATGTTGTTCAGTAATCTGAGCACTTCACTTATCTGACACCACCCGGCTTGGCAAAGCCAGAGCAACCACTAGAGCTGGTAGGGTTTAGCCCCACCACTCTGAATGTCGGACAAGTTAAAAAAACAGTTATACAGCCACATTATTATTTTTGCTTAATAATATAGCAAATTATTAAATAGCATGTAAATTGGCACCAGCACTGAAAATGAGCGTGTTCCATGCCTGCTCGGACCCAATTGTTCGAATAACTGACTTTCTACTGCATATGGTTTAAATATTTGTATACGTTCCGTTTTGTTTTTTGTTTTTGTTTTTTTTGTTTTTTTCAAAAGCCTGCATACCGTATAGCCAGAATTATTGATGGGATTTATATTTTACTATTTGCCATTGAGATGCTATAGACGGATTTAAGTTTGGTTATACACTGAGATCAGGTAGCTTCAATCGTCAAGAGGAACATTGTTGACTATTTATTTATTGGCTATTTAGGACCAAAACCGCCACATCACCAAATTAAATTCTTTGTCAATATTTCCGGCTATACGGTAGTGCATATACATAGTACACATATGTATAGTGATTATCCACTGGAAATCCAGGTGAAGCCAATTAATCAGTATTGTTAAAGGATTAACAAGTGCTAAAAGAGCCTAAGAGGAATAGTTTAGTGCCATGAATATGTCAGTGTCGGTTGAAGCTTATCACTCAACCGAGTGCAGCTTAGAAAAACATGTTGGGGCTGCATAATACAAGCTATTCTCATAAACAGACACATATACTGACTATATATACTTCCATAACTTGCTTACTTCAGTGCAGCTGAGCCATTCATTATCCAGGTAGTTTTGAAGTTTCAAATTGTCTTTGTACCAATTCTGAGCCTTTATAATACAAAGAACTTCGTCAAACTGGGTCTCTGTATTCAGTATAAATATTGGCATTACATAGATATAAAATTTAGTTATCTAGCTCTGAACTTGTTTCTCATTCATGGCTTGCTTTTGTAAAAAGTTCACAAACTGATGCGTCTGACTTAATGGAAGTTTGAAATTTCGGCCTAAATAATTTTTTTTTTGGTACACATGTTGTAGTTACCCCAGCCAAAAATCTGGTATAAATCCCTGAATAACAATATTATTATTATGATGATTATTATGATTATAATTATATGATTATAATTATTATGATTATGACAATTATTATTATGATTATTATGATTATTGTTATTATTATTATAGTTCTTACTTGACAGCTTTGCCTGTCCTGCCACTATGGTGTATATCCCTGATTTTTTTAGGTATTCCATGCTATTTGAAACATTAGCTTTTTTACTCACATGTCTTTTTTTCTTGCAATTGCTATTCTTAGAATTAGAAGTGTGATACGGTAAAATATTCACAAAAGGTGTCATAAAGCTTGCCTGCCCCCCCCCCCTACAATCTCTAAAATCCCATTTTGCCCCCCCCCCCTCCCCCTCAGCTTTATTTTCTGTATGCAGCATAGTTGCTAGGTAATTTTCTCTTTTGTTGATTTATTATGATTTGTTATAACTTTTCTTGTGCCTGATAAAGATTTAGCGGTGAAAGGGTTATATGTGAGTCGGATTGTTTTAACCATGTTCTACTGTCTGTAGTCATTATAAATTGCTCTTTAGAATGGTTGTATTGCAGGCTCTTGACAGAAGCTATAGTATACATTTTTGTTTTACCGAATTGTGGCATTGTAAAATAAGGAAAAAAAATATTTTGGTCAGAAATCCGTCAGTGTAGGGATTAAATAATTAGTGATCAGATTTAGGAAATGGATTTTAATGAAAAATTACCAAGTTGTTGCTCTATTTTCAGATGGTAACTGTATGCTGTGAATTTAGTTTGCTTAGTTTTTTGATAATACGTTTGTCTATCACATGTAGTTCTGACCATTGTATGTAAAACTTACTTGATGTGGAATACGCTAAACTTTTAAGATGTTCGAGAATTTCATTTCTGTGTTGATATTGTACGCCATTCATGCCTTTATTCACCCATCTTTCCCAGGCTTGTGCTCGATGGAAATCGCACAAAAGACGAATGGTTGATGGGAATACTGTTTTTATGGCATTAAGCTCAGCATCACTCTTGTCCGTCATTGAATATTTAGGTGACCACTCAGGATTCCATTGCTTGAGAATGCTGAGACCTTCAGTGATCATGTCCTCATTCTCATGTTGAGGAATGATGGTTGCAATGACCATGCCAGTTCCAATGGATGTTCTTACGGTCAGAAAAAAGCAAGGAAATCCGTATTTAGTTGTGCGATAAATTGCATCCATTAGTGTTACGCTGTTGCCATACTTCTTCATATGATCCTTTTGGCTATTTGTTTGTAGAACTAAGAGAAATGAATTTTCAACACTACTTGTGGTGGTGCTGTTGTGGTCAGTAGCTGAATAGTTATGTGGTGAAAGGTCCTCGGGAGGTGAAAGGTCCTCGGGAGTGCTTCTGTTACACACAGTCATAAGAATGTCATACTTAGAGATGTATTATACTGGTACATATATATTTTCAAGGGTTGAAAGCAAGAAAATAATGCACATAAATAAAGTATTATATACCCATAAATGTCATGTCGCATTTAGTACTGTCTGTTGATTGTAATGAACTTAATGAAACACGTAATTTGGTTTTAAATTTTTCTCTTGTGAGCTGAAGGGCAGTACTCCAAGTTCTACCAAATCCTCCTTCCTGTTAGAATGTAATGTTTGTTTGTATGCCCCCTCAAAATTAACATTATCTAATTTCGCCCGCCCCCCCCCCCCCCCCCCCCTTGGTGAAAAGCTGAAAGGAACCCAGATTAAATACTATGAATGCTTCAAATGCTTATGGAATCAATCTAATTAGTGGACTAGAGGTGTGCTTATAGCACAAAATGGCGAGTGAGCTAGCCCACCTAGCAATAGCTTTGAACTTCCACAACTTAAAACTGTTTCATTATTAATGGATGATGTCAAAAATGTGGCCAAAAACTCTTAACATCCTAAGACAGGGTTTCATTTAGGGGGGGGCGAAAGGGGGCATTTGCCCCCCCTTGGGTTCTAAATGCCCCCCCTTGGATTCTAAGTGCCCCCCACCCTTTTGAAAGAACCGATATTTATTAAGAGAAAAATGTAAACCAAATTAATAATAAACAATATTCACACAGCAATTCGTCTAGGTTTTTTGTTCCATACTGTAATAATGTCATTTAATTGTGTAGATGAGAGCGTCTCGGGTGTCTCCATGGCTATTTTCATCAAATAGGATACTTGTGATTGCCCAATTCGATTTCGAATTCGTGTTTTAATTAGTTTCATTTTGGAGAAGCTCCTTTCCACTGAAGCAGTGCTGACAGGGATAGATAGACATATGTTTGCCAGGGTGCTAATGTTTGGAAAAATTTCACTAAGCATATCACTTGTGGTGAGCTCTTTCAACTGCAAGTGCAGGTTACCTTTCGGCTTCTTCGATAAGTAGCTTCGAAATGTTTTCCACTCCTCTCGGGTTTCGCGGGAAATAAGAGCTTCTTTGGTGTATTCATCTCCACCAGCAGTCTTAGCAGGCAGCTCTGCACCATAGTGAGCTAATAGTACATCTATTAAGTCCTCACCATATGTATGGAAGTCAGAAGAGTCAGCAACTGGCACTTTCTTCGGATCAAAGATGCCAAATGAGGAGACAATATCTTGTGAAATAAATCTGCTGGATATGTTTGCCTTCAGCATCCTGATAAACGGTTCAGCCACTTGTCCTTGGAATGTAGCAATGCTGTCCGTGGTTAACGTGATGTCAGTGACTTCTTCGATCTCATTCTTTGCATCCATCAGTTCTAATACCCAGTTAGCAGCAGGTAACATGGCATCATCAAGTGTATTGAGAGTGGCATCAACAAGAGGGGTGATAGCTGTCAAGTCTATTCTCTCAGTCTGGAGAGCTCTGCTCAACTTCGCCACTTGTGGCAGAACATAATCAAGGAGGTATATGGCCACTAAAGTTGAGGGCCTACATAAGGCTTTACTGATACCTAGAGCTTCAGGTGCATGTGTCTGCTCATAGATATTGTTTATAGCAGTCACAATTGCACTGTAGCTAGCTTTGACTGCCTTCACACAGCGTTCATGGGACAGCCAGCGAGTATCTGATGGTTTCACAACTTTCAGCTCAGGTAAGTCAAGCACCTGCTGTACTGCTTTGAGACTCTCAGCTCACTTAGGAGAATAGTGGAAAAATTTCCAGAGGGTGGTGAGTGTGATGTACACATGTTTTATCCCACTGGTAGCATTAGCTGCTTGAACGCATGCTAGCTGTAGCAAATGGCAATGGCAGTGTACGAAAAGTGCATGAGGTAAAATTTTCTTCAGGAGACTCTGCACACCATTGTGTTTCCCAGAGAAAGTAGCTGCTCCATCGAATCCCATACCCACCAGCTTGCTAATCTGTATGTTTTTATCTTTCATGAATTCAACAAGGGCAGAATAAATAGTCTTTGCATCAGTAGCTTTCAATGGAACTATATCCAAGAAGTGCTCAACTGGTTGACCGTCCATGTTCACCCAGCGGAAGAAAATTGAAAGCTCTTCTGTGGTCGTCACATCAGTGCACTCATCTGCCATTATGCTGAAATGGGAAGCTTGGCGAAGCCGTTTCAGTAAACATTCTTCAGCCCATAAGCCAACTGCCTCAACAAATTCAACAACAGCAACTTTAGATGTGTAGGTTGCATTTAATCTAGCTCTTTCAAGGAACCCCTTTAAATCTTCTGCACCACAACTTACGATTAGATCAATAAGTTCATCAAAATTTGTTGTGTGGGGAATGTGGCGACGAGCTAGAAAATGGGTGCAACGAATTAGAGCTTTAATGGCCTTCTGTTCTTCAACTTTTCCTCATCATTAATTTGTTGGAGTTGCTGAATGACTGACCCTTCTTGTAGTGCTGTAGCTGCAGCCATCTCTGCTTCACATGATAGGAGGTGAATATCACTCTTTGCATGAATTTTCATCTTCTCTATTGCCTTCTTCCAGTTCGTGAAAGGTTTTGAGATCCATGTTCCTCCTGTTCTTTGAAGAGAAATTCCTCTCTTCCTGCAACCCTTACAAAAAGCTCCTTGGAAATTTTTATCAAACATCAGCCAATTGAAGCTCTCTTCCCATTTTTTGTTGTATTTTCGACTGCTTGCAGTGATTTTCTTGCTTTTCTCATGTGTAGTTAATCTTTCCTTTGCATGCTTCTCATGGACAATTAATCTTTTCTTGGCAGGACTTGGCTCCAAAAACTCAGTATCAGATTGATTGCTGTCAATTTTATCTTCTGTGTCACTGCTACTTGAGTGGCCAGGTGACTTTGAATAGCTTGCACCACAGAAGAAAGAGCGAATATCCATTTGAGACTATCTTAAGCTGTCAGGGACTACGAGTGCTTAGAGTTCTGGTTCTGGAAGTTGTAGAATCTGTATAGATCAAAACTCAACAACTGCTACGGTGAGCTGAGGGCTGGCCTTTTTATAGCCAGCCAGCAACCGTAAGTGTGAATCAACGTGTGATAAACCTAAGGGGAGGTGGAGAGTCAGAGTTGAATAGTTTGTGAAAAGCATCTAAATAGTGAATGTCACAGTTGACTGAAAATTGCTAGACGGTGGAGGTGAAAATGAGTAGCTGAATTAACTTGTCAGGATCTGACATATGCAGACCTCATTAGATAAGATTATGTTTTTTTAATGTAGGACATAGGCCTTCCAATAATTCTATTTCACTCCCATGGTGACCAGTGCCGCCCGCCCCCCCGTACATTTTCAAAACTCTATTTTGCCCCCCCTTGCAAGAATGTCTGGATGAAACACTG
>WLWD01002890.1_pt1 | contig 52721 bp, 41 predicted proteins | sample 6712731 | NCBI WGS metagenome assembly WLWD01 (sample SAMN12718690, study PRJNA576275) | sponge metagenome | isolation source: marine sponge | host: Mycale hentscheli | place: New Zealand: South Island, Marlborough, Capsize Point | collected 2014-11-01
TTCTTTATCATCAGGATGTAACTCAATCTCTCGGTACATTTTGCTAATATCTGCAGTTATAGCAATTTTGTGATTTCTAAATTTCAGAAGCACATCTGCTATCAGTGGGTACAGATTAGGTCCTACTAAAAATAAGTCATTGATAGCCACACCACTGGATGATTTTGCAGAACCATCAAATACAGGACGTATTTTTGTTGATGTTGATTCTGGCTTCACAACACCTTGTACAGGTAGGTAGTACATGCCATTATTAATTTCATTCTGTGGCACAATCTCAGCATGTCCCATTGAGATGTAGCTGCTCAATTCCTTATTGAATGAATCCAAAACTTGCAATTTCAACATTTTCCTTTCGTTTTGCAGGAATCTAGCTTTGGCCATGTTCCTTGATTCACCTAGTTGTGGTAGATTTGCTACTCTTGGTAATTTGCATACGTATCTTCCATCCTCCTTCTGATGCACCGAGTCATGAAATTGTTTTACTGCCGATTTTTCTTCTGCAGTCAATTTGGAAGCTGTTGGCACTTTCTCCAATTGATACATGGATTGAAATAACAAGGCATCCTCATCCTCTGTCAATTCCACTTTAAGACTTGTTGCTTTTTTATTTGCTGCTGTTGATGCTGCAGGTCCTGACACTGACCATCCAAACATGGTATTGATGGCAGTAATTCTTGCTTTGGCACAGAATTTCTTTTCGTCACTGGTCCAAAACAATGGCAAGTCATTGGTGTCTATAATAGCATCAAGTTGGCCTCCAAATTGTGGATCAGCAAGTGTGAGTCCATGCAGTATTTCATGCTTTGCCACTTCCTGTGGCAGTTCTGGTGGTGTTGCAGCTGGTAGTGTTGGAGCTATTGCTACACCAATTGGTATGTCCACAGATGAAGGATGTACAGTAGAGATGCTGATGGTACTCCATTGTGTTAATTTGCTTGCTTTCAGCCACAGTGCCTTTCATGATCATATTCACTGGTTTTCTTTCTGGCTGCAAAAAGCTTGCCACATCCTCTGAAATTATCGAGTGTGTGGAGCAATTATCCAGTGCCGCTCGTGCTGTGATTCTTCTTCCTTGATGTTGAAGAGTCACTAATGCTGTGTGGATGAATCCAGCACCGAGAGTTGGCACACTGCAATTGCTGTCATTTTTGTCACTTGGTTTTCCTTGTGTGACACTTGATAATGCTGTTACTGGTTTTTCCTGCTTCTTGTTATCTTCATCCTTGTGTAGGAGATAATTACGTTTGAGTTTGCAAAATTTGCAGCTGTATGTGGATGTGCAATTGGTCACCGCATGGCTACTATGCAAACAATTGTGGCAGCACTTGTGTTGCTTAACCCACTGCCAACGTTGAGTCACTGTTGCATCTTTAAATCTTTTACATCTATACAGTGGATGCTGACTCTCTTTGCACACAGGACACACCTTCTGCGGTTGGCTTTCTGTCTTGGCCACTGCTGTCACAGGTGTAGTTGTCACCAGTGGTGTCACTGTTGGAATTTGCTGCCTGTGTTGCCACTTGGGTGCTGCAATATTCCTGCCTCTCTTTGGGAGATTATGGGAGAGTGGTGTCACAAAGTCAGTGAATGTCTTCAGTGTGGGCAACTTGTCATCCGAACCTAAGTGTTTAGTCCACTCTGTGAGCAATTCTGAATCAAAATCTTTCACTATCAATGCCACAGTCAACATCTCAATATTTTTTGCTTCTAACTTGTCCATTTCCATCAACACTCTTTGTGATCTATCCATCATCAATTTCATGCTCTCTCTTGAATAATCGTACTTATCCCTCTTGACTAACTCATCCACTAGTTGTGGAAATATGATTGTTTTCCTTCCATAGTTTGCTTGTAATTCAGTCATTGCTGCATCATATACAGTGGAATAACAACCAAGCACCACATTCCTGGCATCACCGTCGTCCATAGCTTCAGCTAGTATGCTCAATTTGTCTGAGTCTGAGTAATATCTTTTGTGAGTATCCATCATGGCAGTGAATCTTGTTTTGAAAATTTGAAATTCTCGAGGCTTGCCACTAAACGTTGGTGGCTTCACCTTGTATGGTGGTGGCACCATTGGCATAGGGCTAGTTCCAGTTGCCGTTGCGGCTGCTGCAGGTGTAGTTGTCACTGCTGCTTCTGCAAACAATTTAGTTGATAATTCTTCATGAATTGTTTCTGCTCTAGCCAATTGTCCAGCCACAAAAGTGTTTACTTTGTATGGTTTCATGTCACTGATTATTGATTCCAGCTCCTCCCTTCTTGCATTGCCTTCCATGCTGAAAGAAGCTGAACCTCTGACACTATTTTTCAACCATAGACAGGGATATAGACAGCAAGTAAAAAGTGGGGGGGCTGACCAGGGGTGGCCAGCCAAATTTAAAGATGCAGACTGCATGGCCATAAGGCCACACGAGGGGGAAGGTGTGCGAGGGAGATGCGCCCCCTTCCACACGAAGTAAAATTGACATTTTTTGAAATGCTAGATTGACATGAAAGTATTCATTACATAATTGCTATTAAAAATACCCAAAATACTTGTTACGTTCATCATTGTTCACAAATTCTCTAGCTACAGAAACAATTTCTAAAGAGTCGGTGAGATCTTTGTGAATGTGTAAAAGAAGGCAGTTATTTAACCTAATTTCTGTCATAGTAGACCGAACATAGGTCAAAACACGCTTTAGAGCTGAGAATGTCCTCTCTGAAGTTGCTGATGTAACTGGAATTACAAGATATAGCCGAAGAAGCTGATGCACAGTTGGCAGCATCTTCTTGAAAATGTCAGATTGTTTATTCATCGCATCACAAATGGTTTGGATGGAAGTGACCCTCTTGATTTTTGGACTACTTTGCTTGATTACATCCTGTAGCAATTGAAGGTGTCTGGTTAAGCTAGGCATATCAATATCATCCTTGTAGCAGGATGTTCTTAGTACCTCCATAGGATCTTCAAAGTCCTGACCATTAGCTGCACATATGAGCGCTTTTTCAATAGCAATAACAGAAGACATATGCTTGTCCTGAAATCGTTTGTCTAGCTCACCATGAAGTAAGTCACAGGCTTCAAAATACATTTGACGGAAATATGTCTTAGCTGATGAAAAGACATGTGGGTCACTACCATTCTCGTATCTTGCAGGACGCCTTCTGTAACGAGGCAGCTCTGGCTGACCTGCTATGCTCTTGGGCTATCGTGACTGTCTTGTCATAAAATCCATTAAAACTCTCATCAGACCTTGTTCTCTTGAAAAACTTTTTGGCTACTTCAACAGCACTTAGAGCTTCATTCAATGCTATATCTTTCTTTTGCAGTGTGAGTGAGACTTGCTCTGCTGCAGCAAACAAAAGATGACTTAGCCGAAGTCCGAATAACGTGCTAAACTTTTCCAATGACAGCAACAAACCACCTGCTTTATGTCCATATTCATCATGTGTAGTTTCCTGTATTTCATCCAAAGCCTCCAATAACAAAGTATAATCAGTAAGAATAGCTTCAATAGCAGCAGTTCTTGCTGTCCATCTAGTTGGACAAAGTGGTTTCAAAGTAACACCATCGCCAGATTCTTGCAACTTTGTCGAAAATAGATGCGAGCGTTTGGGTGAATACCTAATGAGTTTGCCTATTTCTTTAGCTGTTTCCAGAGCATCACGAATACATGTTAATTTTTCCAGCATCTTGTAAGCAAAGGTTCAGTGAATGTGCACAACAGTGCACAGCTATAGCAGCTGGATTTTCATCCTTGAATCGGGTAGCTACTCCAGTTTTTCTTCCCAGCATATTAGAAGCTCCATCGTAAGCTTGCCCACGGCATAGTGAAATGGGAAGGTTACACCGAATCAATAAATCTTTTATCACTCTGAAGAGAGTTTCTGCTTTGGTATCAGGCACACGAAATAATCCAACTGTATCTTCTCTAACTATGTAGTCAGCACCAACCCAACGAATGGATAAATTCAGTTGTTCACTGTTTGTCACATCCGTTGCTTCATCAGTAATAACTGCATACCATGAAGGCTGATTATCTTTGATGCTTTTCAGGAGTTTTCGAAGAACTGCCTGTCCCAAAAAACATATCTGTTCATTAACTGCCTGGTGTGAGGTATATCGGTTTTCTTTTATCCACTCCTTGAGACAATCATTGTTCTCGCTCCATGCTAAGAGAAGCTGGGAAAGATTTCCTTCTTCTTCATCGTTACCTCTTAATGCAAGCCCTTGACGGGTGAGATATTTTATGGCTTTTAGTTGTACCACAAACCCCTCTCTTCGGGTTTTTTGAGCTTCTGCCATTTGGGAGCTGAGCTGAGTGGTAATAGTAGGCATACACCGGGCGATCCATTTCAACTTTGCTTCCTTGTGAGCATGAGAATTTTCATGCACTCTAAACTTTTCCAAGGCTTTTTTCCAATTATTGAAACCTGATTTGGTGAAAGTATCTTCAGCGCACTTGCTGAAAGCCAGCAAGCCATGACTACTGCCATAACGGCAGTATAAGCAAAATACTTTCTTGACAGTAGCACAAACACTGAGCCAAGGGTAATCTTTGTACCACTTTGATTGAAAATTTCTCTGGTTAAAGGATAGCCCTGATAAAGTTTGCTTATCTACAGGCTGAAATGCTTCTTCATTATTGATACAACATTGAGCTACACACTCCACATGTGATTGCTCTGGATTATTTGTTACCTCATCAAGAGAATGACTTGATTGCTCAGGGCAGGAGGCAACTTCAGCACTTGCACTCTCAGTAGGTGTTGGGTTACCACCACCAGAATCTCCAGATGTTTCATCTGACTGTATTCTTGCTTGCTTCTTCCAAGCTGACACCAAAGTCATTTGTCTAGTTCTCTTAGACATGGCTCTGCTAGCTAAGCTAGATGGAAAAAATAATAGATAATGGCCATGTGACTAGCAGCTGCATTATGACAGGCTTGAGTAATTATGACACAGTGACATTCATGCTTGTGGCTTAGCTACTAGACTAGCTGCTTTATAATATTATTGTTATGCTAATGTGTAGCAATTGTATGCTAGACTGTTTAGTTATAGTGAAAAGTGGGGGGGCTCTGCCCCCCCAATTCAGAAAGTGGGGGGGCTAAAGCCCCCCCTGCCCCCCCCCCCTGATAGAGAAGCACTCCTTTGTATTTTGTTATTTCTTTGAGCCAATGATCCTAATTCAGCATATTCCAATAATCTTTCCAAATCATTGTCATGACTCTGTTCCACCTCATTATTTGCCTGATCCTCTGCTAGAATTTCTGTAGCTACTTTCCCTTCTAGCTCCAATGCATTTAAGTAGGCATGATGCACTTCACTATGCTCATCAGCTGCATTTCGTGCTGTTTCAATCTTGGTGGTCAACTCTTTCAATTTGATTGTGTCAAGCTCTTCTGATACTAATTTTAATGCATATTTGATTGCTTTGGTGGTTTTTGTCCTACAGTGGGACCTCTTATTCTTTAGTGAATTACTGTCAGCCATTTCTATTCCTTTCTTTTCAATTGCTTTTATTTCCAATTTCAAATTATCTGCTTCCAATTAACTGTTTCCAGTTATTAATTTCAATTATCTATTTCCAATTATCAAATCTTGATTCGAATACAGTTCTTTCTCTGTAAAAGGACTTCAGCCACTCAATCTGTGCTGATGTTTCTAGGTCCCTCCTCTAGTGAAGTTGCTGTATTTCTTTGTCGATAGAGTTGGATTAGCTTATACAGCTTCCAAGTCACTTTCTTTCTTCAATAGCTTTGTTTCTTGAGCTTAGGCCACTGGTCCTTCTCCCAAACCCCTGTCTCGCATCCGGCTCGAAGGACCAATGTTTGTGAGTGTGTAAGGCTCACAAGCTAAGGACTACTCTGCTAGCAGAGATTGAGTACAGCAGCTAGCCTTTGTAGCTGTGCCCAACTTGATATTTTGTTTTCTTGTTTGTGTTGCTAGGCCTCTCAACTGCTCACTACCATAAAAAAGGCAGGATAGGCAAAACTAGCCAAGCTATTGCCACAGATTACCAAAGATACAAACTTCCATGTAACCTTTCAATTGTCACCTTCATCAAGCAAAACATGTGGCATGTGACTAAAGTGTGAATTGAGAATGATTCAGCATAATGAATGAGCATGCTCCAATGATACAGGAAGTGACTCAGCATGTATGCTAATAATATTAAGTATCAAATGAAATAGAAATAATAAAGGTGTGTTGTGTAAAACAATAAAGAAATAATGTTAATGTTTGGTGTTTGGGTAAGGCCCAAACAGCACGATTATCCTGGGATCAGCCTTTGCCCGAAGAACTCCTACCAATCTGGGAACAGTGGGTACATGACTTCCAGCTATCACAAGTCATTCTATTCCCAGGAGATATACTTCTAATGACAATGAAGTCTGCCACAGCAAACTCCATGGCCTCAGACACACTTCGAAGGACACCTATGGAGCGGTTGTTCACCTTCGTCAGACTCACAAAGACGGCACTATCTCCATCGCGATGGTGATAGCCAAGGCCAGAGTAGCTCCATTAAAAGGACTCACCATACCAAGAGCTGAACTCCTTGCTGCCTACTTGATGGCCAAGCTCAACTATTCAGCTCAGACTCTTCACATCACAAACACCACAGCCTGGACTGATTCAGCTATCGTCTTGTGCTGGATGAGGAAAATGCCCTCATCACTCACGGCCTTTGTGGCCAATCGTGTCATGGCCATCCAAGACATTCTTCCAAATGCCAAATGGAAGCATATCTTGACCACTCAGAACCCAGCTGACTTGCTCAGTCGGGGAATGTCGGCAACCAATCTCCAAGCCTCTACACTATGGTGGCAGGGCCCTCCATGGCTCAAGCTACCTGAGAAAGAGTGGCCGACTCCACAATTTACTGTCCCAAATGAATTGCCGGAGATAAAAGCTGTCGCTCTGCTTAGCCTTCCTGTCACAAACACTGCACCAATCTGGGAAGATTTCTCATCTTTTCATCAACTGGTTTGAGTTTGTGCTTGGATCCTCCGCTTCTATGACAACACCAAGAAGCAGAGGGACCAACGCAACCTTCAACAGACACTCACCTCTGATGAGTGCGGGGAATCCAAAGATGTTCTCATTCTTCTCTCAAACCGAGACATTTGAGGAAATTTTCGCTGCTCGTCGCAGGGGATCTCAACCACCCAAGGGCCATCCACTGGCTAAATTTAACCTCTCCATCACAGACATCGGAATACTTCATCTTGCCACTCGAGTCAGAGATCCTCGTCTACAGCGTCAACCCAAGACAGTGATACTTCTATCGCTCAAGTCAGGACTCACTAGACTCTTAGTGGAATCCGAGCACAAGAGGCTTCTCCATGCAGGAACAGCTACACTCATGGCCATCCTTGGAGATTCCTACTATATACCTGCTTTGAGGAACTTTCTGAAAGGATTAAGCCGAAGATGCCCTGCCTGCCAGTGAGCGTACAGTCGGAGCATTCAGCAGCCTATGGGCCTTCTTCCATCAGTACGAACAACTCCTTCTCTGCCTTTCATGTATACAGGTCTGGACTTCTCCGGGCCCTTCCTGATCAAACGAGGACACACGAGACAACCAGTCCTGATCAAGTCCTACATTTGCCTTTTCGTTTGCCTCTCTGTCAAAGCAGTCCACTTGGAACTATGTTCGGATCTCTACACGGAGGAATTTCTCGCAGCTCTCCGTCGATTCTGTGGACGCAGAGGCAAATCCGTCGCCATTTACTCTGATAATGGCTCAAATTTCGTTGGAACCAACAGCGAGTTGAGAGAAATTCAGCAGCTCCTATCTCGATCGTCACAAAGTCTATCTCACTTCTGCAGGGACTCTGGAATATCCTGGAACTTCATCCCTCCACTCACTCCTCACTTCGGTGGGTTGTGGGAGGCAGGAGTCAAATCCATGAAGATGCCCATGAGGAAAGTGCTCACTCCACATGCTCTACAGTTCCATGAGCTGTCTTCCATTCTTGTGGAGATCGAAGCAATTCTCAATTCCCGACCAATAACACCATTGAACTCGATTGAAGCAGAAAATCCAGTGCTGACACCAGGGCACTTCCTCATTGACAAGGGCCAGACTCTTAGAAGACTCACTGTTGAACTCTCACAGCTCACTTTACCATCTCATTAACAATATTCATAGTTTGTACCCACTGACTTTATGTCATAGTTATTTGCATATAAGTTGCATGTTTCACCTTACCAATATCATTAGCTCTTAATCATATTCATAGCCATATGCACCCACTGACTTTGTATCACAAGTCATCAACAATAAGTCTTGTAAGTTGTATACCTGAATTTGCCTATTAAAGTTAAAACCTTAAGCAAACTAACCCGGTTACCTGCTAGTGGCTTGACGTTGAACGAGGATCTACCATACGGCTGTTGTCTCTCTCACGCTACCCGTGGAGCCTTACTTGTGCGCTGTGGGCAGAGACTTTGATAGGCCACACAGTCCTTCGAGTCAAGGCCATTTACGTGAGAATTTACGCGATCCCGTACATTAACAGCGTTGGATTATTGAGTACAATTTAACAGCATTGGATTATTATTGCTTGATTTATCTTTTTTATTATTACTCTATTACTGGATTGTTAATTTTAAAATACAGATATGCAGAGAAATAAAAGTTGGCTTTGGCCACTGGGAAAAGACGACAGAATTTACGTAGAAAAACTTTTGCATTGAAACCACCGTACCTATCGCCATTTTTAATGTTAAGGGTATGAACGGTGATGCTGTTCCGGAAAAAATGAGTGTTGGTTTTATTATCACACAGTTGCGATGATTTCTTTGTTTTACGATGCCAAATGTTTGTTTTTTGCTTTCTTGTTTGGTTTCTTTTTTTTTTTTTTTTTTTGTTCATTGTTGTTTTTACACCTACTGTAAGTGGAGGCATTTGAAATATAGGAATCAATGAACGCATGTTTTTATTGTAACATGCCTGCAGTCTGAAGGGTTTGATCATGCATCTGCTGTTTGAGCATGGATACAAATAGTTTGAATGTGTATTTATGGGCAAACTTATAATGTGCACAAATTGACGTAGTTTTAGTTAGATAACTAGAATGTATTTCATCACCTGTGACAGTTACCTATTTTTCGCATTTCAGCTCAATTGGTGAGATAAAATTTACAAAACGGCTTTGTCTCTCCTAAATCTTCTTTCAACCAGCTACTCTTCCACCTTCTTCAACTCAATCATCTCTCCTTTATTTAGCTCCTCACAGTCAGCTCTCCAGTCTAGCTCCTCACCGTCAACTTTCAAGTCAAGCCCCTCACAATCAGTGCTCTAGCTTTGCTCTTTACAGTCAATGTCCAGTCTAGCTTAGCTTTTGAATCAAGATTTGGTCAACCTTTACATGATGATGAAATTTTGAAAGATGTAAGGCCATGCAAAAAGTTTGTATTTACAGTATCTGACATTGATGAACAGCGCAAGAAGGGTTTTGATTACATAAGCAAAATACCACGAAAATACCATGAATGTAGCGCTTTTACATTGCAAACAATATACTAGAAGGGGTGCCTTTAATTTTCATAACTGTAGTGATATAAACATCCACAAGAATAGTACTAAAACTTTTAAAATAACATATGCAACATATATAACTGCTTTTTTATTGTTCATTGTTTCTTTCTCACTTTCTCATTTTGGTGATAATTGTATTAGTTAAGAAAAATATTGTTAGTGTGCAAGGCATGCGATGAATCCATCTTATCTTTCGCATCTGACAGGAAAACCGTGCAAACAACATTCTTGCACATGCTTGCACGACTCATAAACCAAAAAACAAACTAATAAAATGCTAGAAGGGAGGATACTATTAGCCAGAAGGGAGGATACTATCAGTAGTGTCCTCCCTTCTGGCATTTAGTATCCCTGTGCACTCACTTGAACAACACTATGCTGGATAGAATGCCTACTTCACAATACAAAAAAGGGGTTAGCTATGTTCTAACAGTAAGGAGATGCTTCTGCAGCTGCTTTTTATGACTCCCAACAAGTTTGAGGAATCTAGTGTTCAGGAGTTCTTAATATTATTTAGCAAATAGATTTCTTTAAGGCAGGTAGACAACCAAAAATACCAAAAAATAAATAAAATAATTGCGACTCTAGTGAACTAAAATACAGTGAGGTCTCAAAAACGAAAAGTACGTAGTGCCTGAATATAAATATGCATACTGTGTGTGTATGTATGTTTAGAACATAGCTAACCCCTTTTTTATATTGTGAAGTAGGCATTCTATCCAACATAGTGTTGTTCAAGTGAGTGCACAGGGATACTAAATGCCAGAAGGGAGGATACTAAATGCCAGAAGGGAGGATACTACTGATAGTATCCTCCCTTCTGGCTAATAGTATCCTCCCTTCTAGCATTTTATTAGTTTTTTTTGTTTATGAGTCGTGCAAGCATTAATTAAAGAATTTTTATTTTATCTATGGTGCAAGAATGTTGTTTGCAAGGTTTTCCCAGATGGAAAGATAACATGGATTCATCGCATGCCTTGCACACTAACAAATATTTTCTTAACTAATACAATCATCACCAAAATGAGAAAGTGAGAAAGAAACCAATAACATAATGAACAATAAAAAAGCAGTTATATATGTTGCATAAGTTTTTTTAAAAGTTTTAGTACTGTTCTTGTGGAAGTTAATAGATTATTAGTTCTTTTCTTTCCCAAGCCACAACATATCACTACAGTTATGAAAAATAAAGGCACCGCTTCTAGTATATTGTTTGCCATGTAAAAGCACTACATTCATGGTATTTTCGTTATATTTTGCTTATGTAATCAAAATCCTTCCTTATCCATTGCAAGCTGTTCATCAATGTCAGATACTGTAAATACAAACTTTTTGCATGGCCTTGCATCTTTCAAAATTTCATCATCATGTAAAGGTTGACCAAATCTTGATTCAAAAGCTAAGTTAGACTGGAGATTGACTGTAAAGAGCAAAGCTAGAGTACTGATTGTGAGGGGCTTGACTTGAATGTTGACGGTGAGGAGCTAGACTGGAGAGCTGACTGTGAGGAGCTAAATAAAGGAGAGATGATTGAGTTGAAGAAGGTGGAAGAGTAGCTGGTTGAAAGAAGATTTAGGAGAGACAAAGCCGTTTTGTAAATTTTATCTCACCAATTGAGCTGAAATGCGAAAAATAGGTAATGTAGATGGGTGGGCTGGAATGTTCTTTTTGACTAAGTTCGCTGAAAACGCAGTGATATTGATTCTCCTGACTCTAATTCCATCACTTTCGCCGGTTCACTGGAGTCGAGCGCACAACACATGAAAATATTCTATGCGCCGTGGCTCCTTAGAATTGCTGCAATCACTGGACACCTCTCCGTAATGCCTCCGCCGTCTTTGTCGTAGAGTGTCAACATAGAACAAAGGATAGAAAAAATTATTTGGTAACTAAGGCTATAGTTGCTACATTCTAAAACAGATAGACAACGAAATCTCGGGAACTACCGCCCGTCGAACCCTTCGGGCCGCTAGTATCGCCCTCGCGCTACGCTCGGGACGGTACAGCCCACGGCCCTCGAGGTTCTGTGGGCGGTAGATCCCTCGATTTCGTTGTCTATCTATTATGTATTCTTGTATACACCATGTGAGCTCACACACTGGACTTGTGTGTGTTTGTTCGTTTTAGATATATAAACATCGTGTGTGTGTGTGTTTGCTTTTAGATTTATACATATCGTGTGTTCGCTTTAAGATGTATGCACATCATGTGTGTGTGTGTTCGCTTTTTATGCACATCATGTGTGTGTTCGCTTTTAATTGATGCACATCATGTGTGTATGTGTGTGTGTTCGCTTTTAGCTTTGTAAATATCTTGTGTGTGATCGCTTTTTATGATGCATATCATGTATCTGTGTGTTCGCTGTTAAATTTATACACTGGTGTATTTTCGCTTTTAGCTGTGTGTTTGCTTTTAGATTTATACGTATCGTGTGTGTTTGATTTTGATTGAAACACCAATAACCTTATATAAAATAAGACCCATTTTTTGTGCTGAATTCAGATCTGGTGAGTGCCAGTGATGAAACATTGAGCATTTTGTTTTAAATTAAAAAAAAACAGAAAATTTTTTATCTCAAATAATATTGGAATTGCTGTTAAAGTTTTCCCAAGTGGTAACTTTGGAAAACTCCAGGGGGAAAGAGGGGGGGGAGGGGGGGGGATTTTGAAAATTTAATTGTTTGCCAATGAATATTCTTGGTTGTTGTGTTTTCAAGTTATGTCCAGCATATGGCTATTTGGTGTACAAAATTCATTTCTGATGGGTTTTTTTTTTTTTCAATCTGAGTCAGACGCTGAAAAAGTTGCAAATTAGCTGCCAAAAATATGGTCAACTTGAAGGGATTATAAAAAATTAATTTATGGTTGTAATATTATTGTTTCCAGTTAAGGTCTTGCGCTCTGCAAAACATAAAGCAAAGTTTTTTTGTATTTTGTAAAACTCAGCAAGTCACTTGTTTCTATCTATGTACTTCTAAAATTATCAGTCAATACTTTTCAAGCAAAATATGTACTAGCTAGTACATGCTTGAGAAGTGCAATTCACCATCTGGTAGTGTATGAAGCTTACTTGCTACATAGAAACTCTAAATTCTTGTTCTGGATGAACTTTGCTGACTATTTCTTTGTTCTCCCTTGAAGTCCACCAAATCCCACGACCTTTAACAGCAGCTGCATGAGTAGTTGGGGCAGTTGATGATGGGGTTTTTTATTATAAAGAATTTCTGAGGTAGAAACAATGGCTTTAGAGTAAAAACTGAATCAAGTAAACTATTTTATTTGGATACCGGCTAAAAAGCAGGTCAAGGAAGGCCATCAAGTCTGTGTAGCCATGCCTTGCAAGTGCAATCACAGAATATGGCATCTTGAGTATCCTTACCTCTCGAATCTTGTCCAAGTATATCGGGCAAATGTGACTTACAAGTTACTTGTTTGGCTTCTGTTCTGGATTAGTAATTTGGTTTGTCGCTGTGATTAGGCATGCGGCAGCATATCTTTACCATTAATTACATCACTTTCCCTATTATTATTTTCCTCCTTACCTCTCTTCAGCTTTCTTCTCAAGTCACGAATTCTATTCTCCTCTATTCTCATCTTTACCTTTACCTGCTTCTCAGTCCTTCTATCCATGATTGTGGGCTTAATATTTGTTTGAAAGTTTTGTCAACTCTCTCCTGTCCTTTTCAATCTGTGTTTCCTGATGTAACAATGCCTTACCCATTCGCTTTGTGATTCCCCAATATCAATGAACATTATAATTTAGAAAAATTGGTCCCTATAACCCTCTGGGCTAGAAAGACACACACACACACACACACACACACCTTCATCACATATGTAACACTGATGTCGGCATTAATCGTATGCCACTAAAAGCGTCTGTTTTTAGCGCATGACATCGGACCAGTCTAAGGGAACATTATATATAGTCATATATCTGCATTCGCGAGACTGCTGAACACGTTACAATCTGATAATTGACTGTAATGTGTACACTAGACAATGTGAGTATAAAAACCTTGACATGATAGCTTCTGTTAATTTATTCAATAAATTCCCACAAGTCCAAGTCGTAGCCTTCAAACACATGATCCAGTAATGCCTTACAACGAGATTCACAATACCTACACACACATAATATACACAACAACAAACTCAAACTCCATCTTTCTCAGGAAAGCATAGACAGTGCACACTATAACAATCTGAAACACAAACACTGTATGAAGAACAGACACTACAAACACAGACACTGTATGAAGAACAGACACTACAAACACAGACACTGTATGAAGTACAGACACTGTATGAAGTACAGACACTATAAACACAGACACTGTATGAAGTACAGACACTACAAACGCAGACACTGTATGAAGTACAGACACTGTAAACACAGACACTGTAAGAAGTACAGACACTATAAACACAGACACTGTAAGAAGTACAGACACTGTATGAAGTACAGACACTATAAACACAGACACTGTATGAAGTACAGACACTACAAACACAGACACTGTATGAAGTACAGACACTATAAACACAGACACTGTATGAAGTACAGACACTACAAACACAGACACTGTATGAAGTACAGACACTATAAACACAGACACTGTATGAAGTACAGACACTATAAACACAGACACTGTAAGAAGTACAGACACTGTAAGAAGTACAGACACTGTATGAAGTACAGACACTATAAACACAGACACTGTATGAAGTACAGACACTACAAACACAGACACTGTATGAAGTACAGACACTGTATGAAGTACAGACACTACAAACACAGACACTGTATGAAGTACAAACACTATAAACACAGACACTGTATGAAGTACAGACACTGTATGAAGTACAGACACTACAAACACAGACACTGTATGAAGTACAGACACTATAAACACAGACACTGTATGAAGTACAGACACTATAAACACAGACACTGTATGAAGTACAGACACTATAAACACAGACACTGTATGAAGTACAGACATTATAAACACAGACACTGTATGAAGTACAGACACTACAAACACAGACACTGTATGAAGTACAGACACTATAAACACAGACACTGTATGAAGTACAGATACTATAAACACAGACACTGCATGAAGTACAGACACTACAAACACAGACACTGTACGAAGTACAGACACTACAAACACAGACACTGTACGAAGTACAGACACTACAAACACAGACACTGTATGAAGTACAGACACTACAAACACAGACACTGTACGAAGTACAGACACTATAAACACAGACACTGCATGAAGTACAGACACTACAAACACAGACACTGTATGAAGTACAGACACTACAAACACAGACACTGTACGAAGTACAGACACTACAAACACAGACACTGTACGAAGTACAGACACTACAAACACAGACACTGTATGAAGTACAGACACTATAAACACAGACACTGTACGAAGTACAGACACTGTATGAAGTACAGACACTATAAACACAGACACTGTATGAAGTACAGACACTATAAACACAGACACTGTATGAAGTACAGACACTACAAACACAGACACTGTATGAAGTACAGACACTACAAACACAGACACTGTATGAAGTACAGACACTACAAACACAGACACTGTATGAAGTACAGACACTACAAACACAGACACTGTACGAAGTACAGACACTACAAACACAGACACTGTATGAAGTACAGACACTACAAACACAGACACTGTATGAAGTACAGACACTACAAACACAGACACTGTATGAAGTACAGACACTATAAACACAGACACTGTATGAAGTACAGACACTATAAACACAGACACTACAAACACAGACACTGTATGAAGTACAGACACTATAAACACAGACACTGTATGAAGTACAGACATTATAAACACAGACACTGTATGAAGTACAGACACTACAAACACAGACACTGTATGAAGTACAGACACTATAAACACAGACACTTCAGTTCATTGACACAGAAACTGAAAACATTTGTGCTACATGTATGTTTTATTTTTACCTGCTCTTATCTTGCACAAACACCTTCATGTCAGCTACAGCTGAACAAGAAATGTCTCTTTCTAAATATTCTGACAATTTCTCTGTAGCCATTTCTAGATCTCTTTGATTGTCCTCAAATATCTGTGTGTGATTGTTCTTCATGAGGTAGTAGGCAAATGCGTATGTATATCGTAGAGTTTGACGACACTGGCACAAAACATCTACAGCTTTTTTCAAAAATTGTGCCTATAAACACAAGAATGCTTATCAATAAAGTACATTTTACCATTGGATTGTGCTGCTGTTAATTATGATAGTATACCACTGATACATGTGAACACTGACACACGTCAATAGACACATGTGAACCCGGTAGGTACACAACCTAGTTACTAACAGCAACTATATATATATATATATCAGAAATTACCTCGATCCAGGACATGCTGAGCTGCTGTAATTCATGCATTTTCTGGTGAGCCATATCATAGAGCTAAAGAAAACATAGTGAGAGAGAGAGTAAGTCACTGAGCATTTGTGTGCTAGAAATTACTTTGTGCTCCATCTTGGAACTCCTGAGATGATTAGCATATCTATTAAAGTAGAACAAGTATCTCTCCAAGGCTGCTCTAGATTTCTGTGTGGACATGGATTGAAAAAGAATTATAAATGGTAAATTTCACATGCAAAAAAAAACACATAATAGTCGAGAGTATTATTATATCTCTGTTCATACTGTAGCACTATTCTAACAAGAAAATAAATACTCTCTTATTGCTGGAGCTGTACACTTCAATTGCTTTCTACAGACTCGGTACCACTCTCTCTCTCTCTCTCTCTACAGGTAAGGTATCACTCTCTCTCTCTACAGGTAAGGTATCACTCTCTCTCTCTCTACAGGTAAGGTATCACTCTCTCTCTCTACAGGTAAGGTACATATCACTCTCTCTCTCTCTCTACAGGTAAGGTATCACTCTCTCTCTCTACAGGTAAGGTATCACTCTCTCTCTCTCTACAGGTAAGGTACATATCACTCTCTCTCTCTCTCTCTACAACAGGTAATGTATCACTCTCCTCTCTCTCTACCGGTAAGGTTCCCACTCACTTCTCTCTCTCTCTCTACAGGTAAGGTATCACTCTCTCTCTCTCTACAGGTAAGGTATCACTCTCTCTCTCTCTACAGGTAAGGTACATATCACTCTCTCTCTCTCTACAGGTATCACTCTCTCTCTCTCTACATGTAGGTATCACTCTCTCTCTCTACAGGTAAGGTATCACTCTCTCTCTCTCTCTACAGGTAAGGTATCACTCTCTCTCTCTCTACAGGTAAGGTATCACTCTCTCTCTCTCTCTACAGGTAAGGTATCACTCTCTCTCTCTCTACAGGTAAGGTATCACTCTCTCTCTCTACATGTAGGTATCACTCTCTCTCTCTCTACAGGTACAGTATCACTCTCTCTCTACAGGTAAGGTATCACTCTCTCTCTCTCTCTACAGGTAAGGTATCACTCTCTCTACAGGTACAGTATCACTCTCTCTCTACAGGTAAGGTATCACTCTCTCTCTCTCTCTACAGGTATTAACCTAGTGCCAACTATTTTGTGAGAAACTGAACATTTGTTGAGGCTAAACCGCGGTTGAGCATGTTAAATTGGTGCGATTTGTGTGACCCTTGTCAACTAGTTACAAAAAACCCTGAATTCTTGAGTCCATACTTAAATCTTACTTGATAAATAGTCTGTATTTTTGTGATCCTTGTTGACCAACATAATAAAAGTCCATTTTTTCATGTACCCTAGTTGAACTAGGGACACAAAATTGTGACCCTTGTACAGAAAAAGAGTTACTTTCTGAGACCCTGGTCTAACTAGGGACACAAAATTGTGACCCAGGTACAGAAAAGGGAGTTACTTTCTGAGACCCTGGTCTAACTAGGGACACAAAATTGTGACCCAGGTACAGAAAAGGGAGTTACTTTCTGAGACCCTGGTCTAAGTAGGGACACAAAATTGTGACTATGTTCAGAAAGAGTTACTTTCTGAGACCCTGGTCTAAGTTGTGTATAGTAACACTGCATTGATTTCTCTGGTCCCAAGTTGAACTAGAGACACAAATTTGTGTCCCAAGTTAAAAAAATGCATTGATTTCTCTGGTCCCAAGTTAAAAAATGCATTGATTTCTATGGTCCCAAGTTGAACTAGAGACACAAATTTGTGTCCCAAGTTAAAAAATGCATTGATTTCTCTGGTCCCAAGTTGAACTAGGGACACAAATTTGTGTCCCAAGTTAAAAAATTGGTCAATTTCTGAAGTCCCTTGTCTAACTAGGGACTTCGATGCAAAAAAATTTGTGTTGTGACCCTTGTTTTCTACTGCACAAAAACATTTGATTTTTCACATCTATTGAAATATTCTTGTGTAAGAAATACCTCCTCCTCCCCCTCCATAGATGTCCAGAAACGCCGTAAATTGTCCATCCCATCCCACAATCCCATGTGACAGTGGAACATTCCACGGGATGTCCACCTGTCCCTCTACAGATGCGTGTGTGTCCCCCTGTCCATCCCATCCCATGGTCCTATGGGACAGTGGGATTGTCCATCGCATCCCACGGTCCCATGGAACATTCCATAGGATGTCCACATGTCCCTCTTACAGATACTCCCACTGTTCATTCCATTCCACGATCCCATGAAAGTATTGTCACCATGAACACTTAGAGTTAAGCTAGAGCGCACGCGCGAAGCGCGATTAGCGTTAGATTAGCGTAGCGCCAAGGCGCGACGACACACTTTGACAAGCCGACTGAGCGAAGCGAAGGAGATGTCTCATGCTAGGTTTAATACGCAAGAAAGGATAATTGCTGACAAGGTTACAAGTATATTAATGATATAAATATTAATAAAAAACAACTCACTATCAGTACAAAATGTTATACGCAATCAATTTCACAGACCCATGGTACCGTGAGATGGGATGGACAGTAAGATATTCATGTGTCAGTGAGAGGGACAGGTGGACATCCCGTGGAAAGTCCCATGGGGCTGTGGGATAGGATGGACAATCCCATATAATCCCATGATCCCATGGGACCGTGGGATGGGATGGACAATTTACAGCATTTCTGGACAGCCCTCACAGTATCACTCTCCCTCTCTACTGGACCTGTAGAGAGAGAGAGAGAGTGATACTGTACCTGTAGAGAGAGAGAGAGAGAGTGATACTGTACCTGTAGAGAGAGAGTGAGTGATACTGTACCTGTAGAGAGAGAGTGAGCGATACTGTATACAGTATCACTCTCTCTCTCTACAGGTACAATGTCACACTCTCTCTCTACAGGTACAGTATCACTCTCTCTCTCTCTCTCTACAGGTACAGTATCTCTCTCTCTCTACAGGTACAATGTCACACTCTCTCTCTACAGGTACAGTATCACTCTCTCTCTCTCTCTCTACAGGTACAGTATCACTCTCTCTCTACAGGTACAATGTCACACTCTCTCTCTACAGGTACAGTATCACACTCTCTCTACAGGTACAATGTCACACTCTCTCTCTACAGGTACAGTATCACACTCTCTCTCTCTATACAGGTACAGTATCTCTCTCTCTCTCTCTACAGGTACAGTATCACTCTCTCTCTCTCTACAGGAACAGTATCACTCTCTCTCTCTCTCTACAGGTACAGTATCACTCTCTCTCTACAGGTACAATGTCACACTCTCTCTCTACAGGTACAGTATCACTCTCTCTCTACAGGTACAGTATCACTCTCTCTCTACAGGTACAGTATCACACTCTCTCTCTCTATACAGGTACAGTATCTCTCTCTCTCTCTCTACAGGAACAGTATCACTCTCTCTCTCTCTCTACAGGTACAGTATCACTCTCTCTACAGGTACAGTATCTCTCTACAGGTACAATATCGCTCTCTCGCTCTACAGACATCTACAGTCCAGTCTTAAGAAGATGCATGGTCTCATAGGGGAAATCCCATGTGTGTACTAAATATTCCCTAGTCGTTGTTTTTGTTGTTGTACAGTAATGTACCGGCTCACTGTTTCATTTAGATATTTGATGTTGCTATTGTAGTTGTCTTGTGTGTGTGTGTGTGTGTGTGTGTGTGTTCAAGGTGTATGTGTTCAAGGTATGTGTGTTCAAGGTATGTGTCTCACCGCTTGTGCTCCTCGAGCTTGCTGGGAGTCAGACTCATTGAATCTGTTGCAATGGTACCAACTGGAGCCATGCGGCTCCCACGGTCCCAGACATGTCCAACAAAACTCCGCCTTGCAAGTGGTACATACCATATGATTACAGCCGCCATTTTTCTCTATAGTAGCATGACACTTGTAGCATTCCTACACACACGAACACATACACACAAACATACACACATATATAAAGGTAAAGCAGTGGTGTGTGGGTGACCTGGTTGAGAATAGTGGTGTGTGAGTGACCTGGTTGAGAATAGTGGTGTGTGAGTGACCTGGTTGAGAATAGTGGTGTGTGAGTGACCTGGCTGAGAATAGTGGTGTGTGAGTGACCTGGTTGAGAATAGTGGTGTGTGGGTGACCTGGTTGAGAATAGTGGTGTGTGAGTGACCTGGTTGAGAATAGTGGTGTGTGAGTGACCTGGTTGAGAATAGTGGTGTGTGGGTGACCTGGCTGAGAATAGTGGTGTGTGAGTGACCTGGCTGAGAATAGTGGTGTGTGAGTGACCTGGCTGAGAATAGTGGTGTGTGAGTGACCTGGCTGAGAATAGTGGTGTGTGAGTGACCTGGCTGAGAATAGTGGTGTGTGAGTGACCTGGTTGAGAATAGTGGTGTGTGAGTGACCATTTGAGAATAGTGGTGTGGAGTGACCTTTTTGAGAATAGTGGTGTGTGTGTGACCTGGTTGAGAAATAGTGGTGTTGGGTGACCTGGCCTGGAATATGGTGTGTGAGTGACCTGGTTGAGAATAGTGTTGTGTGAAGTTACCTGGTGAGAATAGTGGGGTGTGTGAGTGACCTGGTTGAGAATAGTGGGTTTAGTGACCTGGTTGAAGATAGTGGTGTGTTAGGACCAGGTTTGAGAATAGTGGTGTGTGGGTGACGTGGTGTGTGAGTGACCTGGTTGAGAATAGTGGTGTGTGAGTGACCTGGTTGAGAATAGTGGTGTGTGGGTGACCTGGTTGAGAATAGCGGTGTGTGGGTGACCTGGTTGAGAATAGTGGTGTGTGGGTGACCTGGCTGAGAATAGTGGTGTGTGAGTGACCTGGTTGAGAATAGTGGTGCGTGAGTGACCTGGTTGAGAATAGTGGTGCGTGAGTGACCTGGTTGAGAATAGTGGTGTGTGAGTGACCTGGTTGAGAATAGTGGTGTGTGGGTGACCTGGTTGAGAATAGTGGTGTGTGGGTGACCTGGTTGAGAATAGTGGTGTGTGGGTGACCTGGCTGAGAATAGTGGTGTGTGAGTGACCAGGTTGAGAATATGGTGTGTGTTACCTGGTTGAGAATAGTGGGTGTTTGAGTGACCCGGGTTGAGAATAGTTGGTTGGTGAGTGACCTGGTTGAGAATAGTGGTGTTCGTGAACCTGGTTGAGAATAGTGGTGTGTGAGTGACCTGGTTGAGAATAGTGGTGTGTGAGTGACCTGGTTGAGAATAGTGGTGTGTGGGTGACCTGGTTGAGAATAGTGGTGTGTGGGTGACCTGGTTGAGAATAGTGGTGTGTGAGTGACCTGGTTGAGAATAGTGGTGTGTGAGTGACCTGGTTGAGAATAGTGGTGTGTGAGTGACCAGGTTGAGAATAGTGGTGTGTGAGTGACCAGGTTGAGAATAGTGGTGTGTGAGTGACCTGGTTGAGAATAGTGGTGTGTGAGTGACCTGGTTGAGAATAGTGGTGTGTGAGTGACCTGGTTGAGAATAGTGGTGTGTGAGTGACCTGGTTGAGAATAGTGGTGTGTGGGTGACCTGGTTGAGAATAGTGGTGTGTGAGTGACCTGGTTGAGAATAGTGGTGTGTGAGTGACCTGGTTGAGAATAGTGGTGTGTGGGTGACCTGGTTGAGAATAGTGGTGTGTGAGTGACCTGGTTGAGATAGTTGGTGGTTGTGGAGAAGAGGATAGTAGGATTGATGAGGAAAGAAAGGAACGACAAAGTGGAGGAGCAATGGGGGGGGAGATTTGGAGGGAAAAGTAAGCTAGGGGCAAATGGCTAGGTAAGTGGGGTAGCGGAGAAATGTAGAATGCAAGAAAGGAAATTCGACGGTGGTGGGGTAAGAGGCAGCAGGGTTCGGGAGTAGTAAGAAGAGCGGAGTCAAATGAGAAACAGGTGACCTGTTTGAGAATAGTGGTTGGGTGTGGTGAGTGACCTGGTTGAGAATATGGTGTGGTGGGGTTGACCTGTTAGAATGTGGTGTGTGAGTGACCTGGTTGAGAACCTGGTTGAGAATAGTGGTGTGTGAGTGACCTGGTTGAGAATAGTGGTGTGTGGGTGACCTGGTTGAGAATAGTGGTGTGTGAGTGACCTGGTTGAGAATAGTGGTGTGTGGGTGACCTGGCTGAGAATAGTGGTGTGTGAGTGACCTGGCTGAGAATAGTGGTGTGTGGGTGACCTGGTTGAGAATAGTGGTGTGTGGGTGACCTGGTTGAGAATAGTGGTGTGTGAGTGACCTGGTTGAGAATAGTGGTGTGTGGGTGACCTGGTTGAGAATAGTGGTGTGTGAGTGACCTGGCTGAGAATAGTGGTGTGTGGGTGACCTGGTTGAGAATAGTGGTGTGTGGGTGACCTGGTTGAGAATAGTGGTGTGTGGGTGACCTGGTTGAGAATAGTGGTGTGTGGGTGACCTGGTTGAGAATAGTGGTGTGTGAGTGACCTGGTTGAGAATAGTGGTGTGTGAGTGACCTGGTTGAGAATAGTGGTGTGTGAGTGACCTGGCTGAGAATAGTGGTGTGTGAGTGACCTGGTTGAGAATAGTGGTGTGTGAGTGACCTGGTTGAGAATAGTGGTGTGTGGGTGACTGGCTGAGAATTAGTGGTGTGTGTGAGTGACCTGGCTGAGATAGTGGTGTGTGTGAGTGGACTGGTTGAGAATAGTGGTGTGTGGGTGACCTGATTGAGAATAGTGGTGTGTGGGTGACCTGGTTGAGAATAGTGGTGTGTGAGTGACCTGGTTGAGAATAGTGGTGTGTGGGTGACCTGGTTGAGAATAGTGGTGTGTGGGTGACCTGGTTGAGAATAGTGGTGTGTTGGTTACGTTTGATTTATTGGCTGTAAACAGAGAGAACTGCTATTACATATATACCTTAGTATTGACATTGATCCAGTTTGATGTCTCACTGTCATCATCACACTTTTTAAACCACAACTCCAAATACTTGCACAAAATAGGAAGGTGGGGATCACGCCCACAGCGAAAACTAGAAAAAAGGGTAATAAAGTATTTTAAGCTAGTGAAACAATAGTACTTGTAGCTAGTCAAACACAAGTACTTGTAGCTAGTCAAACACAAGTACTTGTAGCTAGTCAAACAAGTACTTGTAGCTAGTCAAACACAAGCACTTGTAGCTAGTCAAACACAAGTACTTGTAGCTAGTCAAACACAAGTACTTGTAGCTAGTCAAACACAAGTACTTGTAGCTAGTCAAACACAAGTACTTGTAGCTAGTCAAACACAAGTACTTGTAGCTAGTCAAACACAAGTACTTGTAGCTAGTCAAACAAGTACTTGTAGCTAGTCAAACACAAGTACTTGTAGCTAGTCAAACACAAGTACTTGTAGCTAGTCAAACACAAGTACTTGTAGCTAGTCAAACACAAGTACTTGTAGCTAGTCAAACACAAGTACTTGTAGCTAGTCAAACACCAGTACTTGTAGCTAGTCAAACACAAGTACTTGTAGCTAGTCAAACACAAGCACTTGTAGCTAGTCAAACACAAGCACTTGTAGCTAGTCAAACACAAGCACTTGTAGCTAGTCAAACACAAGCACTTGTAGCTAGTCAAACACAAGTACTTGTAGCTAGTCAAACACAAGCACTTGTAGCTAGTCAAACACAAGCACTTGTAGCTAGTCAAACACAAGTACTTGTAGCTAGTCAAACACAAGTACTTGTAGCTAGTCAAACACAAGTACTTGTAGCTAGTCAAACACAAGCACTTGTAGCTAGTCAAACACAAGCACTTGTAGCTAGTCAAACACAAGCACTTGTAGCTAGTCAAACACAAGCACTTGTAGCTAGTCAAACAAGTACTTGTAGCTAGTCAAACACAAGTACTTGTAGCTAGTCAAACACAAGTACTTGTAGCTAGTCAAACACAAGTACTTGTAGCTAGTCAAACAAGTACTTGTAGCTAGTCAAACACAAGTACTTGTAGCTAGTCAAACACAAGTACTTGTAGCTAGTAAACACAAGCAGAGTCAAAACACAAGTACTTAGCTGTAGTCAAACAACAAGTATTGTAGCTAGTCAAACACAAGCACTTGTAGCTAGTCAAACACAAGCACTTGTAGCTAGTCAAACACAAGCACTTGTAGCTAGTCAAACACAAGCACTTGTAGCTAGTCAAACACAAGTACTTGTAGCTAGTCAAACACAAGCACTTGTAGCTAGTCAAACACAAGCACTTGTAGCTAGTCAAACACAAGTACTTGTAGCTAGTCAAACACAAGTACTTGTAGCTAGTCAAACACAGCAGGTACTGTACTTGTATAAACAATAACATAGAACAATCTGTTGTACTATGCCTACCCCTACCCTAGTTACCAGAAGGAGTGTCCACAGTCGCACTGAACTGGGTAATACTCCTGTTTGCTGGCCAACACTGCATTGGGACAGCCAGGCTTAGGACACCACACCAAGTTAGGGTTATCCACCACAAAACTGTTGGCAATCAGATGTTGATACTTCAGTCGCGCCTCTGGCTCTCTTAACAACTCCCTACACACATACACATACACACAAGCACACATACAAACAAACATACATACACCACAGATAAGTGCATGTTACACACCCAACCACTAACTAACTAATGATTGCTGCTAGAGAATAAATTTGGCTTGTATCTAAGAAGATACCAACTTATTACACCAACTGAAACAATTTAGTTCTTATCTTAGTGATAGTTTGTTTCAGTTGGTGCGACTAGTTGGTATTTTAGTGATGGTTGTTGTTTCACTTGGTGTGACTAGTTGGTATCTTGGCAATGGTTTGATTCAGTTGGTGTGACTAGTTGTATCTTGGTGATGGTTTGTTTCACTTGGTGTGACTAGTTGGTATCTTGGTGATGGTTTTCACTTGGTGCGACTAGTTAGTATCTTGGCGACGGTTTGTTTCACTTGGTGTGACTAGTTGGTATCTTGGCAATGGTTTGATTCAGTTGGTGTGACTAGTTGGTATCTTGGTGATGGTTTGTTTCACTTGGTGTGACTAGTTGGTATCTTGGTGATGGTTTGTTTCAGTTGGTGTGACTAGTTGGTATCTTGACGACGGTTTGTTTCACTTGGTGTGACTAGTTGGTATCTTGGCAATGGTTTGATTCACTTGGTGTGACTAGTTGGTATCTTGGTGATGGTTTGTTTCACTTGGTGTGACTAGTTGGTATCTTGGTGATGGTTTGTTTCAGTTGGTGTGACTAGTTGGTATCTTGACGACGGTTTGTTTCACTTGGTGTGACTAGTTGGTATCTTGGCAATGGTTTGATTCAGTTGGTGTGACTAGTTGTATCTTGGTGATGGTTTGTTTCACTTGGTGTGACTAGTTGGTATCTTGGTGATGGTTTTCACTTGGTGCGACTAGTTGGTATCTTGGTGATGGTTTGATTCACTTGGTGTGACTAGTTGGTATCTTGGTGATGGTTTGTTTCACTTGGTGTGACTAGTTGGTATCTTGGCAATGGTTTGATTCAGTTGGTGTGACTAGTTGGTATCTTGGTGATGGTTTGTTTCACTTGGTGTGACTAGTTGGTATCTTGGTGATGGTTTGTTTCAGTTGGTGTGACTAGTTGGTATCTTGACGACGGTTTGTTTCACTTGGTGTGACTAGTTGGTATCTTGGCAATGGTTTGATTCATTTGGTGTGACTAGTTGGTATCTTGGCAATAGTTTGATTCACTTGGTGTGACTAGTTGGTATCTTGGTGATGGTTTGATTCACTTGGTGTGACTAGTTGGTATCTTGGTGATGGTTTGATTCACTTGGTGTGACTAGTTGGTATCTTGGCAATAGTTTGATTCACTTGGTGTGACTAGTTGGTATCTTGGTGATGGTTTGTTTCACTTGGTGTGACTAGTTGGTATCTTGGTGATGGTTTGATTCACTTGGTGTGACTAGTTGGTATCTTGGCAATGGTTTGATTCATTTGGTGTGACTAGTTGGTATCTTGGCAATAGTTTGGTTTGTTTCTCTTGGTGTGACTAGTTGGTATCTTGGTGATGGTTTTCACTTGGTGCGACTAGTTGGTATCTTGGTGATGGTTTGATTCACTTGGTGTGACTAGTTGGTATCTTGGCAATGGTTTGATTCAGTTGGTGTGACTAGTTGGTATCTTGGTGATGGTTTGTTTCACTTGGTGTGACTATTTGGTATCTTGGCAATGGTTTGATTCAGTTGGTGTGACTAGTTGGTATCTTGGTGATGGTTTGTTTCACTTGGTGTGACTAGTTGGTATCTTGGCAATGGTTTGATTCATTTGGTGTGACTAGTTGGTATCTTGGTGATGGTTTGTTTCACTTGGTGTGACTAGTTGGTATCTTGGCAATGGTTTGATTCATTTGGTGTGACTAGTTGGTATCTTGGCAATAGTTTGATTCACTTGGTGTGACTAGTTGGTATCTTGGTGATGGTTTGATTCACTTGGTGTGACTAGTTGGTATCTTGGTGATGGTTTGATTCACTTGGTGTGACTAGTTGGTATCTTGGCAATAGTTTGATTCACTTGGTGTGACTAGTTGGTATCTTGGTGATGGTTTGATTCACTTGGTGTGACTAGTTGGTATCTTGGCAATGGTTTGATTCACTTGGTGTGACTAGTTGGTATCTTGGTGATGGTTTGATTCACTTGGTGTGACTAGTTGGTATCTTGGCAATGGTTTGATTCATTTGGTGTGACTAGTTGGTATCTTGGCATGGTTTGATTCACTTGGTGTGACTAGTTGGTATCTTGGCAATGGTTTGATTCACTTGGTGTGACTAGTTGGTATCTTGGCAATGGTTTGATTCAGTTGGTGTGACTAGTTGGTATCTTGGTGATGGTTTGTTTCACTTGGTGTGACTAGTTGGTATCTTGGCAATGGTTTGATTCACTTGGTGTGACTAGTTGGTATCTTGGTGATGGTTTGATTCACTTGGTGTGACTAGTTGGTATCTTGGCAATGGTTTGATTCACTTGGTGTGACTAGTTGGTATCTTGGTGATGGTTTTCACTTGGTGTGACTAGTTGGTATCTTGGTGATGGTTTTCACTTGGTGTGACTAGTTAGTATCTTGGCAATGGTTTGATTCACTTGGTGTGACTAGTTAGTATCTTGGCAATGGTTTGATTCACTTGGTGTGACTAGTTGGTATCTTGGTGATGGTTTGTTTCACTTGGTGTGACTAGTTGGTATCTTGGCAATGGTTTGATTCACTTGGTGTGACTAGTTGGTATCTTGGTGATGGTTTTCACTTGGTGTAACTAGTTGATATCTTGGCAATAGTTTGATTCACTTGGTGTGACTAGTTGGTATCTTGGTGATGGTTTGTTTCACTTGGTATGACTAGTTGGTATCTTGGCAATGGTTTGATTCACTTGGTGTGACTAGTTGGTATCTTGGTGATGGTTTTCACTTGGTGTGACTAGTTGGTATCTTGGTGATGGTTTTCACTTGGTGTGACTAGTTAGTATCTTGGCGACGGTTTGTTTAACTTGGTGTGACTAGTTGGTATCTTGGCAATGGTTTGATTCAGTTGGTGTGACTAGTTGGTATCTTGGCAATGGTTTGTTTCACTTGGTGTGACTAGTTGGTATCTTGGTGATGGTTTGTTTCACTTGGTGTGACTAGTTGGTATCTTGGTGATGGTTTGATTCAGCTGGTGTGACTACTTGGTATCTTGGCGACGGTTTGTTTCACTTGGTGTGACTAGTTGGTATCTTGGCAATGGTTTGATTCAGTTGGTGTGACCAGTTGGTATCTTGGTGATGGTTTGTTTCACTTGGTGTGACTAGTTGGTATCTTGGCAATGGTTTGATTCAGTTGGTGTGACTAGTTGGTATCTTGGTGATGGTTTGTTTCACTTGGTGCGACTAGTTGGTATCTTGGTGATGGTTTGATTCACTTGGTGTGACTAGTTGGTATCTTGGCAATGGTTTGATTCACTTGGTGCGACTAGTTGGTATCTTGGTGATGGTTTGATTCACTTGGTGTGACTAGTTGGTATCTTGGTGATGGTTTGATTCACTTGGTGCGACTAGTTGGTATCTCGGTGATGGTTTGATTCACTTGGTGTGACTAGTTGGTATCTTGGCAATGGTTTGATTCACTTGGTGCGACTAGTTGGTATCTTGGTGATGGTTTGATTCACTTGGTGCGACTAGTTGGTATCTTGGTGATGGTTTGATTCACTTGGTGTGACTAGTTGGTATCTTGGCAATGGTTTGATTCACTTGGTGCGACTAGTTGGTATCTTGGTGATGGTTTGATTCACTTGGTGCGACTAGTTGGTATCTTGGTGATGGTTTGTTTCACTTGGTGCGACTAGTTGGTATCTTGGTGATGGTTTGTTTCACTTGGTGTGACTAGTTGGTATCTTGGTGATGGTTTTCACTTGGTGCGACTAGTTGGTATCTTGGCAATGGTTTGATTCACTTGGTGTGACTAGTTGGTATCTTGGTGATGGTTTGATTCACTTGGTGTGACTAGTTGGTATCTTGGTGATGGTTTGATTCACTTGGTGTGACTAGTTGGTATGTTGGCAATGGTTTGTTTCACTTGGTGTGACTAGTTGGTATCTTGGTGATGGTTTTCACTTGGTGTGACTAGTTAGTATCTTGGCGACGGTTTGATTCACTTGGTGTGACTAGTTGGTATCTTGGCAATGGTTTGTTTCACTTGGTGTGACTAGTTGGTATCTTGGTGATGGTTTGATTCACTTGGTGAGACTAGTTGGTATCTTGGTGATGGTTTGATTCACTTGGTGTGACTAGTTGGTATCTTGGCAATGGTTTGATTCACTTGGTGTGACTCGTTAGTATCTTGGCGATGGTTTGTTTCACTTGGTGTGACTAGTTGGTATCTTGGCAATGGTTTGTTTCACTTGGTGTGACTAGTTGGTATCTTGGCAATAGCTTGATTCAGTTGGTGTGACTAGTTGGTATCTTGGTGATGGTTTGTTTCACTTGGTGTGACTAGTTGGTATCTTGGCAATGGTTTGATTCACTTGGTGTGACTAGTTGGTATCTTGGTGATGGTTTGTTTCACTTGGTGTGACTAGTTGGTATCTTGGTGATGGTTTGATTCACTTGGTGTGACTAGTTAGTATCTTGGCGATGGTTTGCTTCACTTGGTGTGACTAGTTGGTATCTTGGTGATGGTTTGTTGGTGTGACTAGTTGGTATCTTGGTGATGGTGTGTTTCATTTGGTGTGACTAGTTGGTATCTTGGTGATGGTTTGTTTCAGTTGGTGTGATTACGTAGTTGGTATGTATCTTGGCGATGGTTGGTTTCACTTGGTATGACTAGTTGGTATCTTGGCGATGGTTAGTTTCAGTTGGTGTAACCATCACGAAGACACCAACTAATTATACCAACTGAAACAAACCGTACCAAGGTACCAAATAATCACACTAACTGAAACAAGCCATCACCAAAGTATATTAACATAATACCAACTGAAATAGTAGGAAAATGACAATAATTCACTCATCCTATTTATAAAAAAAAGAAAAAAAGACTTTTAAATCCTATTCTCTCGTTCTATACAGTTTCTAATCCCCATTTTTCTCATTCTATACAGTTTCTAATCCCCATTCTCTCATGCCATACACAGTTTCTAATCCCCATTCTCTCATTCCATAGTTTCTAATCCCATTCTCTCATTCCATAGTTTCTAATCCCATTCTCTCATTCCATACAGTTTCTAATCGTTATTCTCTCATGCAATACAGTTTCTAATCCCCTTTCTGTATCTAAGTATCTACTGTCCTATTAATGCATACAGGACTGTTTTTTCGTCCACTACGATGTCGCAGGCTGACGCTGGGCATGAGATAGTTTGAGCTCTTCCCTCACACACGACCATGACTTTGAGGTACATGTCCCAGCACTCATGGCAGAACAAGTGGCCACACTGCAGTCCCGCCATGCCAGACTTCGGATAGGCCAATGTGCACACGTTACAAATATACTCCTGACCTGGACTGGCAGCTGCGCCACACGCAGCAGTGCTAGCTGTGCGCACACACACCGAACCACTACCAGACACCACAGCTCTCTTCAGAGGATGCACCAGATGAGCTTCTGCAAACAGTGCTTCTTGATCTCCTGCGTAGTATCTAAAACATACACACATATACACACATACATATATACATATATATATATACATACATACATATATATATATACGTACATACATACAAATATATACATACATACATACATATATACATACATACATACGTACATACATACATATATATATACATACATATATATACACATACACACATACATACATACATATATACATACATACATACGTACGTACATACATACATAATCTCGCAGACACAAATCAATCCTTGCAGTGTGTTTCAGCACAAACGGTGAGATTGCTAGCTAACTATGCATTGCTAATCAGATAGATTATGTTTTCAAATAATCAGTTTCATCAAAACAAGCAATAGATTTTTGACTAACGATTGATAAAGAGCAAACTATCTAGAAATGAACACATTATATCTTATTCATATCGAGTAAGCCTTTTAAAAATTCTACAGATTAGCACTTGTAGTTTTCTAGAAGCTTAATACGTATAAGCCTCAGCAGCACTCTGAAGTTGAAGTTTGTTGAGGAGATAATGCCATTTCTTGGAGATACTTGTAAGCCGCTATACTATGATGCATTCCATCAGCATTTGAAAAGGTAAACAATAATCGAGCAGAGTCTTTACCGAGTATTAGTCTCTAATGTCATTACTCCATCACGTGTGCTACTAATATGCTACATGGATGTTCATGCATAAATGTATGTCGGCATGAAAATTGACTAGAATCAGTACATTTCTTAGTGCTTCACTTGCTCTGTTCACTCACCCACTGCACATCAACCTAAGGCCTGTCTGTGAGTCAGTTAGTCTGTTAGTTAGTCTGTCCATTGTCTGATAACACTTCAATGCTTCATCAATTTAATACTTGTGCAGATGACTGGGATGTAAAATCAAACCTTGAAGGAGTTGTAGTTAATGTCTCACTGACTTAATAGGTAGGTATACATGGAACACATAAAGAAAAACAAAAATTAATTAAGTCAGGATGATGGATTACATTGACAGGGTTTGATACAGGGGGGGGGGGGGGGGGGTGGGGGACCCTGGGATTTCCCCCCCCCCCCCTATGATTTTCACCTATACTTATTAAAACATACAAAAAATACTTTTCCTCCCAACTTTTTTTGTAGGTAAGCCTAGATTTGTACAATTTCTTCAGGCTAGCCTTTGAATGCTTTAGGTTGGAGCTTAGTTTGGGATTGCCTCCGCCAATGTTCATCTTTATATTACGTCCCTCTGCTGCACTCCTTCCTTCTGCTGCACTTCTTCCCTCTGCTGCACTTCTTCCCTCTGCTGCACTTCTTCCCTCTGCTGCACTCCTTCCTTCTGCTGTACTGCTTTCCTCTGCTGCACTCCTTCCCTCTGCTGCACTCCTTCCCTCTGCTGTACTTCTTTCCTCTGCTACACTTCTTCCCTCTGCTGCCCTTCTTCCCTCTGCTGCCCTTCTTCCCTCTGCTGCACTTCTTTCATCACCTCTTCTCTCTTCCTCACTTCCTCCCTCACCTCCTCACTCTCTGTCTGCTGCACTGCTCGAATCTGTTCCTTGTGTTCCACCGATTCATAGCTATTACATTTGCTTTTTTTTGGTTCGGATTCACTTCCTTTGGAGCCACAAGGTCTCTTTTTCCTAAAATACTTTCTGATATCCATTAGCTACTCAGCAACTTCTACAGTCTGCCAAAGCAACAAATATACCCTTACCAACCAGGCAGCTGCTTCACAATGACCAGTGCTAAAAGCAACTTTCAAACTGGAACTGGTGATCCATAAAATGATACACCTACTCCATTCAAACTAGAAGGATAACCTATTAGGAGTCTGGCTTAATTAATGTCAGAGCTATTCAGCTTTCAAAATGAACAAAGCTGTTTATTAGAGGTAATCAATTGATCAATACATAAATATAATAAAATAAGTTTACTTTCCTTACCTTACTAGTATGCAAGGACAAAAAAAAATACAACTATAAGGTCGCTATTTGACTTCCCCCCCCCCCCTAGCAAAAAATCCTGTATCAAACCCTGATTGATCATTACAATTGCCCCAGACAGACAGACTGACAGACAGACAGACAGACTGAATGACTGACTGACTGACAGACAGACTGACTGACTGACTGACGCACAGACTGACACACAGACTGACAGACTGACTGACAGACTGACAGACTGACACACAGACAGACAGACAGACTGACTGACATACTGACTGACTAACTGACTGACAGACAGACTGACTGACTGACAGACTGACAGACTGACTGACTGACAGACTGACTGACACACAGACAGACAGACTGACTGACAGACAGACAGACTGACTGACATACTGACAGACAGACTGACTGACTGACTGACAGACTGACAGACTGACACACAGACAGACAGACAGACTGACTGACATACTGACAGACAGACTGACTGACAGACTGACTGACACACAGACAGACAGACTGACTGACAGACAGACAGACTGACTGACATACTGACAGACAGACTGACTGACAGACTGACTGACACACAGACAGACAGACTGACTGACAGACTGACTGACAGACAGACAGACTCACTGACACACAGACAGACAGACTGACTGACTGACAGACTGACAGACTGACATACTGACTAACTGACTGACACACAGACAGACAGACAGACTGACTGACTGACTAACTGACTGACACACAGACAGACAGACTGACTGACTAACTGACTGACAGACAGACACACAGACAGACAGACTGACTGACAGACAGACAGACTGACTGACAGACAGACAGACAGACAGACAGGCAGACAGGCAGATCAAATGACAAACAAAACACCCTATGCTCTGGCTATGGTGGTTTTAGCCAAGAATATACATCTACAAATGCCAGAACTGTGATGAGTACAGAGAGTAAATTTAGAAGTGGAGTACTAATCATAATGTCAAGTTTGAACACTTTTACTAGATATGAATTATTACAAGAAGCATATGCTTGCTCATACAGGTAACCTCACCTGACCACTCCCTCCTATGGTCTCACATTGTAGACAGTACCCAATAACATCCCTTACCTATTTTGAGCAACTAACCTCTCCAGTAACTTCTCTTTATCCCACTTGCAGGTTGCTAGTAATATTCTGACATGTTGTGAAGGCATCTGTCCACACAGAAATTGAGGAAATAGTAACAACATAAAAGGACCATCGAGAGAGGGGGAGGGGATACCCTTTCCCCACACAGAAGTTTCCCCACTCCAAGCCAAAGTCCACCCCCCAGGAAAAGTTTCTCCCTCAGTTATTAGCTAAACCTGCTGTGCTCTCAAAAGTAATATACCCTCGAGCTGTAGTTAATTTTCATTCTCCCCACCTCCTTCCCTCCAGCTTCAGTACAATACACTCTCATCCAAGTTTAATTATTCCCTTCAGTTGCCACAGAAGCTTACAACACTAGCTATGCATGTACATAGGAATATGAAGAATAGAATAATAGTCTGCAATGAATCTATCCTTTTAGAACATCAAACATTTCCTAGTGATGCTCCTTCTATTGCTATTTTCATTAAAATGATCAAAGTTGCTGTCTGCTAGCTGACTTCTGAGTCTGGTTTCAACCATTTCATCTTACCAAAGGATCACCAGGGTTTCATAATGCCCCACCCCCCAACAAGCAGCAACAATATAACAATAAGAGTGGCTAAAGCAGCAACATGATGATCCTAGCGACATTAAAGGATGATCCTGGCAACATTAAAGGATGATCCTGGCAACATTAAAGGATCATCCTGGCAACATTAAAGGATGATCCTAGCAACATTAAAGGATGATCCTAGCAACATTAAAGGATGATCCTAGCAACATTAAAGGATGATCCTAGCAACATTAAAGGATGATCCTAGCAACATTAAAGGATGATCCTAGCAACATTAAAGGATGATCCTGGCAACATTAAAGGATGATCCTAGCAACATTAAAGGACGATCCTCACCAGGGATTCATACAGGATTTTTCACTGGGAGGGGGGGGGGGGGGGGGGGGGGGGGGATTTGTAGAGCCAAAAAACTGACCAGGAGGGCGTCAAAACTTCATAATTAATGTCTTGAATGCACATAAAGTGAAAAGAACTAGAACTAGTCAGTGATGATTTTGAAGGAGTGTTGAACATTTTTAAACAAACTAACCTTAGAGTAAGGCTATAATTTTTTGTATTTTATACTGACAAGCTGGGGGGAAAAATTTAGGAGGGAAATTAATTTTAGGATGGGGGAAGGGGGGGAGGGGGGGATCCCAGGGCTTTCATAGTCTATATGAAACACATCTAGCAACATTAAAGGATGAGCGACATTAAAGGGCAATCCTAAGACTATTTGGCCAAATAATTCAGTGCAATTACTTCTTATATTTTGGAACCTCCAATGGCAACTCTTATCAGCCATGCCAAGTATCTTCTGTCGACTGGCTTCAGATTCCAGGTTTATGAAAATGTTATGTCGTAGCTGCACCAACTGGAGCTGAAAGCATAATAGCTATCACTAAGTTTGACAATATATTAAAAAATATTTTAGTGAAGCAGAAAACTAGAACCCATTGGAGTTATGATACGTTCTCCAGTGACTTAATTTTATAATCCTATACAAGTGTTTTTCAATCTTCTTGTGAAAAACAGCCCACCTTGACAATACTTCTTCTGTATGTTTATTTCTTCGCAAAGAAACAAAACAGAATTTGGCTATTACACTCTTAAACTCTCCCCATCCCCCAATAATCCTGTATGGACTAATTACACATACTATGTGGAACATTAAAAGTGCTAAAATTCTGTAGTTTTAATGTCTCACCTAGAAAGCAATTTCAGCCTGATGTCAAAATTTATCCTAGCTTAACGTACTATATATATATATATGTGTGTGTGTGTGTGTGTGTGTATACATACTATACACCTTATAGTTTTTCATTCACATGTGGTAAAGTTCCTCCTCCCCCCACAATAAATCCTGTACGAAACCCAAATGAGATAAATAAGATAAATAGTTTGTTAAGAAGCCAATGCCACAAGAAAGGAGAACATTGGTTAGGATAGACAACAGCTAGGGGGAACCTTACTATCTGTATGTCTACATTTAATGTGAGTAAAGACTTCCACTCTCACACCTACCAGTAGTATGAACAGAAATATTTAGCGAAATTTCTACTGCAACAGACTAACCTGAAATACAGCATTCACTTCATTGATAAGTTCGTACATCTTCTTGGAGAGTCTGTCAGGTGTGAGAGTGGAACAGTCTGCTATATTGGGATCTCTGTCCCCACTCCTGCCACAACTTTTACCCTCTCGCTCATCCCCAGAGAACTGCAGCTGGTCGTCGTCTGAATCACTCAAAATGGTGTCCTCATCAGAAAATTCATCCAACATATCCATTACCTTCCTTGCCTTTTCGGTCTCTAAACCAGTCTACCAGTCTTCAAGTTTTGTGATGACCTTTTGACCCACAAATTACACTCCGTTATATTTGTAGACGTGACGAAAGTGACATAGGCACTTTTTATTACTAAAAATAGAACTTGAAGCTATAAATAGATCGGCCGCCCGCCGTTGCCATGACTTCTGTTTATTAACAACTATTGGTGGACGTCCAGCCAGCGGACTATCCGAAAATGTCTCATCTGAACCTGGGGAGCAAAACCTTAATTTACAATTGGGTGGAGGAGGTAACATTGTTAGTTGAGTGACTGCTGCGTAATGTTTTTTTTTCCTCTCAGAGACAATGTTTAGACCTGGATCTAGGTAGCAGGGGATCAGACGGCTCGCTCAAAAAAGAAATGTTTGTAGGCGGTCACAAGGTATATTATAATAGCCTATGCTTTGTTAAAACACCTGAATTTTGACAATTCAGCTAGCTGGAAAAAATAGACAGACTATGAATACACACTATGACAGAGTTTTAGCTATGCTTTTGTGGTGTACACTGTTCCCTGTGGCATACTTAATTTGTATTAGTGTGGTCACTTTTATCTTGGGCAATGATTAAAGCGAAATTCACTAACTATGATTTGATTTTTGTTCATCTTTTAAATGCACCTTCTTAATAAAATTCTTTTTCTTTTTTTTACACATGAAGGGTTTACTGACTGCATCAGAGACATCTCAGGTTACTACCACAACTCAAGAGAGCTTCACAGCAGAACAAGTTAAGCATCCCCAGACAATTGGAGATAGACAGAGCTTATTGAGGCAACAATTGTGTGAGGCTGTTGCCAGACAACTAGAGAAAGAGGTTGAGGAGTTGAAGAAAGATGTTTCTATGGAATCTACCACTCAAAGTGACTATACTACTGATGGTAAGTCATTGGCCTAGCTTTGTTAACCCAAAAATCTGATATGGTTTCTCGTAATTGAACTTTTTCCAGCTGAAGCTAAGTATGTTTTCTCCATTCATTGAACGGCTTTCACTGAATATAGGTATAGCAGTAGGAGAGATTGATACATTACTCATTCATTTCATAATGTACCAACTTTAATACAGCTACTGCAATCGTCACTAAGAGAATAATAAGAAAATTAATGGAATATATTATTCTTTTGGAATAATACCATAGACGCAGATTGTAAGCGTCCCCACTTATAACCTCAAACGGTAAGGAATGGGCACTTAATAAAAAAAATGGGTGCTTAATAGTGAGTGGTAATCTAGAAACTGGAACTAACTGCCAATCAACAGTAGACAAGACACACGGAGTGCTTAATAAAAATTGCTAAAACCCAGGAACGGGTGCTTAACAAAAAAACTGTGCAATTCTATAAATTAGAGCATAATTAGTTGATTTCAAAATGTTGAAGAACACTCATTTTAACAAAAACACACACACACACACACACACACTAGTTGATAATAATTGTAAGATGCTTGATGACACTCACATCTCTGGCCCACACATTCACGCCAACACAAAACTGTAAGCAGCTCTGATAAAGCATGCACAGGTCTTAAATGTGTTATGATGTTGATCACTGTATTTACTTCATACTTTTCTGCTGTGCACAGTTTTAATCTGCAAAAAAATTATCTATTTTTTTGTAATTACTAAAGTTTATCTAAAATGCTAGAAAAATGCTTTAGCAGACCTAAAATGCTCATAATGCATCAGTGTTCCTCAAATGCTAAAAAAAGAAAGAAAGAAAAAGCCAGAATAGTTTGTTGACTCCTCATGAGCTGTCATGAAGTGAGTGATTGAGTCAGTTCTCACTAGTCACTACCATTGTATTAAATCAATCTTAGGGTCCTTTTAATGCAATAATATCATTTATGTGCTGCAGTGGAAAGCGTTGGAGTCAGAAGACTGGATAAAATAGGCACGGTAAAGTCCATAAGTAGTAATATAGCAAAGCAAATATAGAAAACATTTACAACTAAATTACAGCTTAAAGAAAGATAAGTAGTAATTTATTGCATGGTGCTGTCTGGTCCACTCACCTGTTCTGTTGTTGTATAATAAGGTGTGGTAAGTAATTATACTAGCTACAGTAGAACTTCTGTACTTTGGGACCAGGGCTTAAAGTTCAAATGTAGAAGGTTGTTACTTTATGAGGTGACAAGCAATCCATTTTCTTGGGAAGCTCACTAAGCCTATCAAACGGATTGCTTGTCACCTCATAAAGTAACAACCTTCTACATTAAACCATATTAGCTAACCACTTTTATACAATTTATTATGATTATTATAGATACACTCATTGGCAGAAAGTCCTACAAGTTACTGGAGTGATAACGCTTCTAAAGTTACTGGAACTACAGGAAACAAGTCTTTCTTCAATAAAAATGCCAGTTTCTCCTGTCCTATAGAACAACAGCTAAATGAACCAAATTAAAACATTTTGAGTGTGATGTAATTAGCATTTCAAATGTATACGTCATCTGATCTAACCCTCTTTGGATTCCTAGTAGAGATGGAATTCTCAAATTTTCATAAACATAATGAAAGCACCAAGTTGTCTCGTCATTCTTGTTGAATGGCAGAACACTGGCACATCTGATAGTGAATTCCTAACAGCAAATTACCTCTATTTACATGGAGCTTATACAGCTAGCTATAATAAAATCATCACAATTTCACTTATTTCTAATTAGAATAAAAGAAAATTTCTAGAACAACATACTATTCTTTTGGAATTCTAACTCAATTTTCTAGAAAAAAAATTTCAAGCATAATCCAGCAGGCCCTAATCTCCACATTCTATCTATAATGTCGTCATCCCAGCTGAAAGTACTTTATACTGAATCTGTCTCAGTTACTATGCTTTCTTTTTTCTTTTTTTTTTTCTATGGGCAATCAGCACAATACCCTAGCAAATAAAACACATTATGATTTCTTGTTTACCAAATTCTTCGTGACGGGAGGGACATTTAAAGTATTATAAACTGGTTGTTATTCATATTATAAGAAGATGCATATATATTAACATAGTTTAGTAGTTCAGGATTGCCATCTTCTTGTACGGACAGGAATACTTCTATTCCTCTTCAATAACTCCACAGTCATGTATGACTACATCATTCACTGGTCGATCTTGTGCTGCTGTCTTGGTTTCTTCTATTCTCTTCACTACATCCTAGCACGCACACACAAAACATGAGACTAATATCTTCATTAGTATCGTACTAAAGTTTAACTTGTTTTCACCTCAAGTTTAGCATCTCAACTTCATAAATTTAAGACCACAAAATGTTTTTATTTTCTTAATACCACATCCTAGAAGTAGCTCAATATAAATGGCAGCAAGCAAAGCGAGCGAGACACTATTAAGGTAACACAATTGAGAATCGGGGATATTTGTTTATTGGCGAGTGAGACACTTACAAGGGTTACACAATTGACATTCCGTAGTGGTTTTTTTTTTTTTTTTTGCTTATTTATATGGTACCAAGTGCAACGCTTTATTTCGCCCGAGTTACTGATTATGTAAGAATGGTAAATCATCTTGATAAAACAACAAAGTAACAAACCTGCCAACCATATGAGTTGCTGGCCTTGAAAAGCAAGCTACATGGAGCAGACTTAAGTGCCTGAACTTTTGTAAAAGCATAGCAGACCCAACCAAACTATTTTCTCTTCATCGTCATTGAACAGGTAGGTCTAGTTAAAACATTTCAATTTCAACAATTATATAAATTATGCCAAGGGTCGCAGCTCTTAGATAGTAATCACTCAAAGTTAGGCTAGCTTGCTCGACTTTTGTGCTCAAGCACACCATGGTCAGAACAACACTAAAAAACTAGTGATGTGCTTGAGCACAAATGGCGAGCGAGCCTGTGCACATTCTAACAATGTGGTAAAACACTTCTAAATTTCCAAAAGAATCATTCAGTTAATATTTATTTGTTTATTTATCTAAATATTATGCTTGTGGGTCATTCCGTGTCAAATCACCCCAAAAAAATAACATTTTACACCATACCCTCTCAGATTTTGATAAAACTTGGTGTACATGTTGATTTGAATCCCACAGTATCAATTCTCAAATCGGACGAGTGGTTTAGGAATTATACTGCGCCAAATATTTTCGTTTTTTGCTAAAAGGGGCGTCCACGTATCTCGGGATCTATTTGGCCAATTTTCATAAAATTTATATTTTTAGAAAGGTAATTGTTCAGAGAATCTAACTGTGCCATTATTGTTCAGATTGGGAAGTATCTAACCGTATTGACCTTTAAACCTTTCCTACGACCTCAAATTTGACCCTGTGGATCACGTGACCTTGACATTGTGGCCCCCAAAATTTAATCTCCCACATGTTTGCCAGAACATGTAAGAGTTACAGAGATATAATATTTTTGGTTTAGGAGTAACAACATTTTAAAGTATGCACACCCAGAGTTCATTGAGTCAAACACCAGCCTTGAGACCAAAAAATGGAGATTTTTATTTGCAGTATTTTTTTAGTTTTGTCATTATGGTTATTCCTATAAAAAAGGGACACCTGCTTAAAACTCCCCAGAGTCAAAGTTTAAATAAACAATTCTTGAAATCTTCAAATAATCTAGCAATGCTTGCTTTTTCCGGCATTTTACGCAGGTTTTTGTGCCTTTTTTCCGGGAATTTCTGCAGGTTTTTGCCTGATTTTTCTGGCACATTCCTGCAAATTCTTGCCTGATTTTTCTGGCATATTTTGCAGGTTTTTGTGCCTTTTTCCTGGCAGGTTGTTGCCTGATTTTTCTGGCATATTCCTGCAAGTTCTTGCCTGATGTTTCTGTCATATTCCTGCAATATTTATCTGATTTCACTTGCATAAACAACAAGATTATGCCACATGCTTATCCTTGAAAAAGCATGCTAATTCTTGTGCAATGATGCAATCAGATTATGCTGCTATAAAAACAGGTTAAGTAATTCAAAATCTACATTTCTTCGAATTCATCACACTGACATGTAAGTTATATTATGCCTTTTTTATTATGGAGCTCACACTTTGGATTGATATTCATTACAGGGATAACTGTAGTTTTTATTCTTCTAAGAATGTTTGTCATCAACTTCTTCATACCAGAAGGAAGTCTTTGCGAAGCGTATGGAAAACTGAAGAAGTTGAACTTCTCTTTTTTCGAAGTGGGATCAAAGCACGAGACATAAAAGAGATCTGTTCACATCATGAGCAAGAACTTTTGATCAAGTTTTCAACATTAAGAAGAAGGTGTTGTGATCCCCTTAACCGTCATCCTGAGAAAGCACGAACCAGATCTCTACAAATTATTAGCATGGACACTTACAAAACCCTAGTGAATCCTCCGAAGATGTTAGTACCAGGAGAAAAATTGTGCTGTGATTGCATGATTAGCCTTAAGTAGGCAATTGTTCAAGCCACTGGTGAAGAGAGCTGTAGTAAGATTAATACAGATGTAACTATGGCAGAGGTTGACGTTAGCGTTCCTATTGAACCACAAGTTTTTGATTCCCCTGAAAAAAAACTTTGATTTGAGTTCTAATCTGTCAGGTTTAGGTGAAACTCCAGTTAAACTTCATTCACTTGGTTCTTCTAGCAAACAAAGGAAAGGTCAGCAAAAACTGATTTCAGCAACAGCAACATTGAAAAGAAAGCTTGAAACTGTCTATGATGTGAGTAGCTGCTGAGAAAATAATCAAAATCTTCACGTTATCTTTTATTCAATGAACTCTGGGTATGCATACTTTAAAATGTTGTTACTCCTAAACCAAAAATGTTATATCTCTGTAACTCTTACATGTTCTGGCAAACATGTGGGAGATTAAATTTTGGGGGCCACAATGTCAAGGTCACGTGATCCACCGGGTCAAATTTGAGGTCGTAGGAAAGGTTTAAAGGTCAATACCAATTACCTTTCTAAAAATATAAATTTTATGAAAATTGGCCAAATAGATCCCGAGATACGTGGACTTGAAGTTAGGCGACCACGCCCCTTTTAGCGAAAAACGAAAATATTTGGCGCAGTATAATACCTAAACCACTCGTCCGATTTGTCTAAAATTTGAGAATTGATGCTGTGGGATTCAAATCTACATGTACACCAAGTTTTATCAAAATCTGAGAGGGTGTGGTGTAATCCATTGGGTGATTTGACATGGACTGACCCTTGTGTGTCAGTAACGACGACGACCAACCGACGGTGTGTGTATTCACGAATAATTCATGAGCTTTGTATGGTTCGGTAAAGCATCGTTCATTTGTGGTAGGTAAAGTATCGTCACAATCAGCAGAACGTGCTGGTTACTTCTAATACGGGGTGCAATTAACGATGGAAGGCGGCGTAGGTTTCAAAAAGGAAGGCGAAAGTACGGAAGAGAAGATAAAAGGCGATTAATCGTAACTGAAAAGTGGATGGAATCGGCGCGGTAAAATGGAAGGGAAGAGAAGGCAAAAAGGCGAGCGATTAATTATAACTAAAAAGCGGGTGGAATTGACGAGTAAAGGCGGAGTTAGTTTTCAAAAGAAAGGCTAAAGTACGAAATAAAAAGCAAAAGTTTCTCAGGACAGACATTCAGAAGCAGGAGAGTTAGACAAAGTAAAAGGGGGCTCCATGACTCAAGAAAAAGAGCTGAAGTTAGGAGAGGTGGGTAGAAAAGCTCAGATAGTTCAGAAAAAAGAGAGTAGGAGAGGGAAACTTATGTAACCTTAGCCAATGGTAGAGAATGATAACTGAGCAAGATAACTTGTGCTACTGCATTCCTACTTTGCAATACATCAAGCGCCACAATGTGGCGGAGTATTTGCCAGTTTATATAAATATTATCATTCATTATGATTTTAGTGTTAGCACTTTCTGAAGTTCCTGAGGGTCAATGTAACGTTTAGCATTCTGTTGTCATAGTTTTCACAATTATCTCACAACTGAAGAAGCCTTCTTGAAGCTGAAATGTTGTGTTAAAATTAAACTTCATCAATACTATAAGTTAAAAAAAAAAAAGACTACTATGTTCGTTTGTAAGTATCAACGTAGTAGTTAAAATGAATTTGTACAGTATTAAAGTATGCAGCCGTTGTGATTTTTCTTACCTCAATTCCCCGAGTACTAGCATCTTTCGTAGTCTCTAATACATGTCATTATGACTACCTCAATCAAGTAGGTTTTGACAACAAGCACTCACAGATACTAAAAGAACAGCAGAGATTATAAATTGGTAAAGGGCTTCAATACCACAGTAACCATTCACCAGAACAAAAAAGTTTTTAAAGAATTATTGCACAGTTTTGAGCCTAACAGTAAGACTAAGTGCATCCCATGATATTCAGAGACAACCTAATACAAAGGGGAAAAACTATTAAATGTCCTTGGATGATACTGGAAACCCAAAAATTATGTTTAGTAGAGGTATAGGAAGGGTAGACCACAAAGCTAATATAAAAACGCAAGGGTCAAGTACAAAAGGACATATGTACGTCCACATGTATATATAAACAAACAAATACCCCCAGTATTTAATTGTGTTATCCCTGATAGTGCCTCGCTTGCCAATAACACAATTAAAACAGTACAGTGATTGGAAAATGTGACAATTCCGGTCATCTGTATTAATCTTTTCCATTCACCATATGCTTAGCGACTAGGAATACCACTCTTGGAAGCCCATGTGGACTTATCTACCAAAGGCAGCTAAGACTAGAAGAGAATTGTTAAAATGTGATGGTAAGACAACTCCATTTGGCTCCATTAAATGTCAAGCAAAGCTGGTGGGCTGGAATGCACTGCACTGCAGGGGGAGGGCTGTGAATAGCAGCTGTTTGCTACCCTTCCAAATCAAGTGCCAAAATCTTTACAGGTCACCTATTTATAATCATTTTTTTCATTTCAACAAAAGATCTCATCTAACCAAATTAATACTTTTACTATTTTTTATACAAATATCAGGATTTCTAATAAACGCCACCCTCGAATAGCAGCCTCCATCTGCAGTGAACTGAAAAGAATTTAGCTACGATGTCAGATGTGGTTTCAATGTTTACCCAAGCCCCAGTTTCACTTGCCACTTGAAAAGTTCACATAAATACAACATTGTGTTATAGTGAATAGCAACCCTTCCCTCTACATACAGTAGATTCTATTCAATTACAATTATTATTTCAGTAAAATTGACAAGGAAAAAACATCGTAGATTTAATTTATAAATACAAAGTAAAACTGGCAAAGGTTCTTCAACATAAAAACACTGCACCAACATACCCACCAATATCATTAAACTAAATTTCTAGTGCCCAACCTGATAGGCCATTATTACATTACCCCACTGAAGTCTTACCATGCCATCCACGACTTTCCCAAACACCACATGTCTGCCATCCAGCCAGGACGTCTTCACGGTAGTTATAAAAAACTGAGATCCATTGGTATCCTTGCCTGCATTAGCCATGCTCAAATAACCAGGACCTTCATGGTTCAATTTGAAATTCTCATCTTGAAACTTGTTGCCGTAGATACTTTTACCTGAACATTACACAAAAATTACTGGTTAAAATTAGACATCCTAACTGGGTAAGAAACTGAGTTGAAAACCCTTGCCATTACTCCCCATGCCTTACCTCCAGTGCCATCACCACGAGTAAAGTCGCCTCCTACAAAGTATACAAGACTGTATTACATCTTCATCTTATCATAATTAAGCAGACATGAACATGTATATGAAGTTATTGTGACCCATATAGTGCACCAAAGCATGCAGTTCTAATTTTTTTTACTCAATATCTCAACATTGCAACAGTTTATTGTTAGTTGTTTAGTCTACAAATTATTTATGACATCTTATTCATTTCAATATTTTTTGCTTACAGTTTATTACCTGTATTTCACGCTATATTACCCACTAAATGTTTTAAATCATACTATGACGTCACGTAATTGCCATGTGGTTGGTTGTGGAGTTTCTTTGCATTCGCCAGTGAAGTACTTTTCCAGCTATCTGAGCGATGCATTGAGCTAAGAGAGCCAAGACCAATTACTTGGAAATGGTCAGGGAAAAGAAGAGCAGGTTAGAAAGAAAGTGTCAAAGAGTTTAAAGTCAGAGCAGAAAGTTTACAAGTTGATGGTGATTTAAAAGTAAGTGAGCTGTTGGGATGTCTGAGTATATTAGAAGCTGTAGATACCGAAAACAAGTGTAGATCCTACTTCTGATGTGAAAGATTTTGATCAGTCAGAAGCAGATAGCTTTTTTTTTCTTCTGAGAAGTTCTGTGAAGATTTTGTGATACAGCTGAACTGACCAGAGAATTGGACTAAGTGATTTTATATTTCAGTTGGAAAACACTTATTGGATTATTAAAACAGTAGAGTGAGCTGGAATGATGATAACAGTTCTTACAGCTTTTGTAATTGGGCTAGTAACAATATCCTTCCCATCACAGCCCGGTTACACTCACATAATATCTACTTGAACATGGCTACATTAATTGGGTTCTGAACTTCTTTTTAAAAAATAGACATTAGTGGGTGGACATGAGCGAGAGGATGTTGTAGAATATACTATCAATTTTTAAAGAAAAAGGTTGTACAGGTTTTCTACATCAAAGTAATGCTCCATCAGAAGAAGCTCATCAGGTACCGTCAGTGGAGTATACCCTCCACAAAACTTCTTTGAACTTGCAAAAAAGAAAAAGAAAAAAAAAAGAAACGATTAAAGAGCATGCACATTACTTACACGTGACCTTTGGCCTTTCAGCAAGCTAACCAGTGGCCAAAAATTACCGTATTTCAGAATGACCATGATTTTGAAACCTGCTGCTAGTGCTAGTTAACCTAACGGTACTATACTAACATCGCAGAAAAGCATAGGCTTGAGTGTACTACAACCTGTCAAAAGCACAGACTTTACACATCCTTCCTTCACTTGCTCTGCCTCTGGTGCCAATACTATCCAAACATTGAAACCTGAAGAAGTTGTACTAGGCACGTGGTAGGATATACTTAGATGGGAAGCTTTAATTAGAATTTGTGTTTGCAGAAGTTCATAATCCTAATAGAGGAAGTGAAAATTCATAATCGTGTTAGAGGAAGTGAATTAGTTTGGAGAGAATATATTACCTTCACCTAGTGTTGGTGCCACTAGATCTTGATTATTTCATGAACTTAGAGATGATTCCTGCGCTAGTGGCTTCAACCTGGGATAATTTGAGAGAAAAACAACAGAAGAAAAAAAGGCTAGTTTCATCATATGATTCAAACACTCCGTACTCTCTTTCTACAGGAAAGATAAAGATTGGTGATGATGAGAAGAAACAAAATCTAGCCAAATAACGATAAATACAAAGAAGCAGAGCAACAGTAGAATAAAAGGAAAGTAGCATGGAAACCACTTTCTTAAAGACAAGCAAGGAATAGACTATTCAGGGCCTCAGTTGAGACTCTGGACTCTGGTGTCAAAAACTCACAATGATCAAGATAAACCTCCCAGAGAACCAATGAGTACTGGAGTTGAGAAAAGCAAAAGAAACTAAAGCTTTCTCAACAAAATCTGAAAATAGTATCCCCACATCTTTTTCACCTTTGTCTGCAAAAAAATAAACAGACTTAAATTGTCCTTCTGAGTAAGTGTGTACTTAATTCAGCAGTTTAATTGTCAGCTATCTCCTAAATCAGAGTGTGACAGACACACAGATAGGATATTACTATAACCCTCTCACACATGCACTCAGGGTTAACAAGTCCCTAGTATGTGAATAAGCTCCCTTATCAGTAGACAACTCTTCATAACAGGAAAATTTTTCTTTGATTTAAACATACAGTGTAAATACAGTTGCCGATCATTGAAACACCCCACACATAATACAATGTCTACCATTATATTGTCCATTGTTCCTCACCTTGTATCATGAAATCTTTGATAACTCGATGAAATCTACTCCCTTTATAGCCAAAACCTTTCTACAAGTTACAACTATTCCAATGATACACACTTCATCAACATAGCACCCCAACTTACGTCATGCTTTGCCAGAGCTACAAAATTTTTGACCGTTTTAGGAACCGTCTTTCCAAATAGTCCTATCACAATACGACCTTCTTCTTTACCACCAATGGTTATGTCAAAATACACCTGAACAAACCAATATTCACAATAACTCTAGCATGAAGATAGTCATATACAACACCACTACTACAAGGTGAGCAACAAACACATTCACAAGTTTCAGTACCAACATCCAATGGTAACTACCAAACCTAGCTACTGTCAGGCACTCACTTTGTCAGTAATAGCAGGTCCCTTTTTGGCTGAACTTCCCCAAAGAAGGGAACTAAACAAAATGCAAACAACAGCGAGACATACGATAATCTTCATTCTTAGCCAGAACACTTCGGAGCTGCAGGTACGGGCCAGATTCCAGCTGCTTTCACTCTTAGTTCTAGACCGCGAAGCTACACGGTGGTTGGTGTGACGTGGTGGTGCGCGGTGGTTAACGTACGTCGACTTGTGCGCGCGGAAGGCCGGGTGTAGTGTGAAGCGCATGCTCAGGACTGCTTCCTTCCACAAAGGTAAGTATCGTTGATTGCACTTTGGTTAGCAATCCTGTTTCGAAATATAAAGAGAAGCACAATGGCAGATGAGGAGAGCAGAAGTAAAAACAAAAGTAGTAAAAAATTTAGGAAAAAGAATGTATGTGCGAGTAAGATGGTATTGCTTAGTTATATAATATACATTCTTAGTCTAGAGCTGTGGCAAGAGAACCTCAGTTGGAGGAAGACAGTGGCAATAAGAGTAGTCCTGAAGGTGAGAAATGCTCCCTTGTGTAAGAATATTGACACTTCGAGAAGAGAACGAAAGGGTTGTGCTGATAGTGAGGTTTAATGGATTCACCTGCATATTAACGAAGTAGGAAACACATGCAGGTTGTGTATTCTTTTGATAAACAGCTTGTCTGTCAAAGAGTTCTGTTGTAATAAGTACATAATGTACTCAACTGCCTTAGTAATAGAGTAGAGTTTGATGAGAATAATTAACTTATTACTGGAAGACTTAGTTGACGGGAATTTGTACTGCTGAGCTGCTAGATTAGAAGTAGTTCTAATAAAGACTGACATCTTTACACAGCCTCCACACTGTTCAGTGACCATATCCACTCAAATTGTTAGAGAAGATATATCAGTTGTGACCTTTTTCACCCATGTTTCTACCTAGTCTGGTGTCGCCGACCCTTTCCCTTCTATTATTATTATACATGGGCGAAGGAAAAGGGTCTGGTGAAGCTAACATATACTACTTGTGCAACCGCACACGCAGCTATAGCTACGTGCCAATCAGATTGCTTGAAATAGTCACGTGCCTTTAGGGAAAAGTCTGCGTGGCACGCCTTCTTCTTGATGATACGGATGGAACGGTTAGTGAAATCAGCGTTTATAATACTCGCGTGCAAATTATTGCGTACTGATGTCATACTGTTACGCGTGTGCGGTTGCCCAAGTAGTATACGTTAGCTTCACCAGACCCTTTTCCTTTGCCCACGTATAATAATAATAGAAGGAAAAAGGTCGGTGACGCCAGACTAGTTTCTACCTGCATAAGTCAGGTACAGCATTTTCCTGGTGGGCAGGGATATTTCTAGCACAGATGAATTCAGCCGCTTAAATTGATTCCTTGTGCCAGCATCTTATTAAAAGTTGTTGCCATTAAAACTGGCTATTTTTGGGAAAGACCTGAGTACAACTAGGTTTAAGACCCACTATGCGACTGCACTACACCTCTATCAACAGGCCTGGGGAAACTGGGGGGGCAGGCCAGGCCACGGCCTGGCCAATATTTTGCATCCCTTTCATACAGATCTGCACACCACGTCACTGGGCGTGGCCTCAATAAATACTACATGGCCTGGCCAAAATCTATTTGCTTCCCCCACCCCTGTCTATCAACAATTAAACACTTCAACCCCTTTCCAATCTTTTCTTTGCTATCTCTGATTCATGAAATATTTATTACTTTTTTGTAAAAGAAAATGTGACAAAATAAATTTTGTATCTTCAAAACATAAAATGTTCTTAAAAATAAACCCCTGAATACAGATGGCTGACTATGATACCTACTTCACTATAAGGTGTGAAACCTGCACTTGGTCTGAGATGAGAAACCAGAAATTAATGCTGTTAATCTGTAGATAACAAAATGCTGAAATGTACCAGCTGGCTATCTCACTGGCTATCTCACTGGCCATCTCACTGGCCATCTCACTGGCCATCTCACCGGCCATCTCACTGGCCATCTCACTGGCCATCTCACTGGCCATCTCACTGGCTATCTCACTGGCCATCTCACTGGCCATCTCACTGGCCATCTCACTGGCTATCTCACTGGCCATCTCACTGGCCATCTCACTGGCCATCTCACTGGCCATCTCACTGGCCATCTCACCGGCCATCTCACTGGCCATCTCACTGGCCATCTCACCGGCTATCTCACTGGCCATCTCACCGGCCATCTCACTGGCCATCTCACTGGCCATCTCACTGGCCATCTCACTGGCCATCTCACTGGCCATCTCACTGGCCATCTCACTGGCCATCTCACTGGGCCATCTCACGGCGGCCACTCTCACCGCCATCTCACGCCATCTCACCGGCCATCTCACCGGCCATCTCACCGGCCATCTCACCGGCCATCTCACCTCATCTCATCTCACCGGCCATCTCACCGGCCATGGCCATCTCACCGCCATCTCGGCCATTCACCGGCCATCTCACCGGCCATCTCACCGGCCATCTCACCGGCCATCTCACCGGCCATCTCACCGGCCATCTCACCGGCCATCTCACCGGCCATCTCACCGGCCATCTCACCGGCCATCTCACCGGCCATCTCACCGGCCATCTCACCGGCCATCTCACAGGCCATCTCACCGGCCATCTCACTGGCCATCTCACTGGCCATCTCACTGGCAATTTAACTGGCCATCTCACTGGCCATCTCACTGGCTATCTCACTGGCCAATTGTGCTGAAGCTCTCCACTAGTTATATACTGATTGAATGATGTAATAATGATGTCATAGGTCTAGAAGAGGCGTTGCTATGGTATCATACTGGGACAGATGCCAAATCTCTAATTTTGGAGGCATTGAGATTGGAAGTGTTATCTCCATTTTTATTCTCTCATCAGCTCCTTTGTAGTAAGGTAAACTATATGACAGCTTAGGACACTAGCTCTATCTTTAATGAGCACACAATCTCTCTAGTGATAACACAATCTCTTTAATAATACATAGTCTTTTATATTCTCATATCTTCACATTCTCACATCTTCACATTCTCGTATCTTCACATCCTCATTTATTCACATTCTCATCTTCACATTCTCACATCTTCACATTCTCGTATCTTCACATCCTCATTTGTTCACATTCTCATATCTTCACATTCTCATATCTTCGTATTCGCACATCGTCATACTCTAATATCTGCATCCTCATATCTTCACGTACTAATATTTTCATATTCTCCTATCTCACATTCTCATCTCTTCATATTTTATCTACAACTATGTACAGTAGACATTAATTTTGAGCATTAGCCCAGACTGGTTGATTAGCTAAGTAAATATTCTATTGATTTTATGGTGACTGTAATTGGTTGCTATGGTGATTTGTGCCAGGTTTTGTCGATGTGCAGTGAGCGGAATCTTCTTCCTGATGGGTAAGGAATTCTGTGTTCACAGTCCTTGTCTTACAATCTTGTTCGTTTGCTTATTTCAAAGTGGAGTTTTACCGCAAGATGTTGATCGCAGTCAATGGAGTGACATATTAGCTCTAGTGAAAGTCATGGCAACTGTGCACACCACTTGTGTGAGTTCTGTTGTGAGGAGGTAGTAATGGGCGTGGCACTCACTAGATTAATTTCCAGTGTTTTCACACTCTGTAATAGGAGTGCGTAGGATATACGGTACATTACAGCATTGGGGGTAGGATATACGGTCACATTAGAGCATTGGGGTAGGATATACGGTCACATTAGAGCATTGGGGGTAGGATATATGGTCACATTAGAGCATTGGGGGTAGGATATACAGTCACATTAGAGCATTGGAGGTTGGATATACGGTCACATTAGAGCATTGGGGGGTAGGATATACAGTCACATTAGAGCATTGGAGGTTGGATATACGGTCACATTAGAGCATTGGGGGTAGGATATACGGTCACATTAGAGCATTGGAGGTAGGATATATGGTCACATTAGAGCATTGGGGGTAGGATATACGGTCACATTAGAGCATTGGGGGGTAGGATATACAGTCACATTAGAGCATTGGAGGTTGGATATACGGTCACATTAGAGCATTGGGGGTAGGATATACGGTCACATTAGAGCATTGGAGGTAGGATATATGGTCACATTAGAGCATTGGGGGTAGGATATACGGTCACATTAGAGCATTGGGGGTAGGATATACGGTCACATTAGAGCATTGGGGGTTGGATATACGGTCACATTAGAGCATTGGGGGTAGGATATACGGTCATATTAGAGCATTGGGGGTAGGATGTACGGTACATTTGAGCATGAATTTAAAGCATCAGGTTCACTGCTGCTACATGTATATGGTGGTCAGATATCTTCAGTCACAGAGATAACTATTGACTCGTTCTAGCCTCGCTATATGTACGATTAAATCATTGCTTTTGTTACACACAGGAAACCAGGAACTCACACTTCAGTATGCAGATGCGGCAGTTATGGTCCCTCAGTTCTCTGGGGACCTAGTTTTGTTTGATAATGATTTGAAGCGCCAAAAGAAGCAGGAAAGAGACCAAAAGAAGCAAGAAAGAGAGTTAGAGAGTGGCAGTGAAGAAAGAGAGTTAGAGAGCGACAGTGAAGAAAGAGAGTTAGAGAGTGACAGTGAAGAAAGAGAGTTAGAGAGTGACAGTGAAGAAAGAGAGTTAGAGAGTGACAGTGAAGAAAGAGAGTTAGAGAGTGACAGTGAAGAAAGAGAGTTAGAGAGAGACAGTGAAGAAAGAGAGTTAGAGAGCGACAGTGAAGAAAGAGAGTTAGAGAGCGACAGTGAAGAAAGAGAGTTAGAGAGCGACAGTGAAGAAAGAGAGTTAGAGAGCGACAGTGAAGAAAGAGAGTTAGAGAGCGACAGTGAAGAAAGAGAGTTAGAGAGCGACAGTGAAGAAAGAGAGTTAGAGAGTGACAGTGAAGAAAGAGAGTTAGAGAGTGACAGTGAAGAAAGAGAGTTAGAGAGCGACAGTGAAGAAAGAGAGTTAGAGAGTGACAGTGAAGAAAGAGAGTTAGAGAGTGACAGTGAAGAAAGAGAGTTAGAGAGTGACAGTGAAGAAAGAGAGTTAGAGAGAGACAGTGAAGAAAGAGAGTTAGAGAGCGACAGTGAAGAAAGAGAGTTAGAGAGCGACAGTGAAGAAAGAGAGTTAGAGAGCGACAGTGAAGAAAGAGAGTTAGAGAGAGACAGTGAAGAAAGAGAGTTAGAGAGCGACAGTGAAGAAAGATAGTTAGAGAGTGACAGTGAAGAGAGTTAGAGAGCGACAGTGAAGAAAGAGAGTTAGAGAGCGACAGTGAAGAAAGAGAGTTAGAGAGCGACAGTGAAGAAAGAGAGTTAGAGAGCGACAGTGAAGAAAGAGAGTTAGAGAGCGACAGTGAAGAAAGAGAGTTAGAGAGCGACAGTGAAGAAAGAGAGTTAGAGAGTGGCAGTGAAGAAAGAGAGTTAGAGAGTGACAGTGAAGAAAGAGAGTTAGAGAGAGACAGTGAAGAAAGAGAGTTAGAGAGCGACAGTGAAGAAAGAGAGTTAGAGAGTGGCAGTGAAGAAAGAGAGTTAGAGAGTGACAGTGAAGAAAGAGAGTTAGAGAGCGACAGTGAAGAAAGAGAGTTAGAGAGTGACAGTGAAGAGAGAGAGTTAGAGAGTGACAGTGAAGAGAGTTAGAGAGCGACAGTGAAGAAAGAGAGTTAGAGAGCGACAGTGAAGAAAGAGAGTTAGAGAGTGACAGTGAAGAGAGAGAGTTAGAGAGTGACAGTGAAGAGAGAGAGTTAGAGAGTGACAGTGAAGAGAGTTAGAGAGCGACAGTGAAGAAAGAGAGTTAGAGAGTGACAGTGAAGAGAGTTAGAGAGCGACAGTGAAGAAAGAGAGTTAGAGAGCGACAGTGAAGAAAGAGAGTTAGAGAGCGACAGTGAAGAAAGAGAGTTAGAGAGAGACAGTGAAGAAAGAGAGTTAGAGAGCGACAGTGAAGAAAGA